>Ga0364922_10756_pt1 | contig 11711 bp, 4 predicted proteins | sample ExccelJu500001D4_2_FD_206955 | JGI IMG/M metagenome (GOLD analysis project Ga0364922, IMG submission 206955) | Enriched cells from Trout Bog Lake Hypolimnion, Wisconsin, USA - BchlTB.June20.5000.01.D4 | ecosystem: Environmental > Aquatic > Freshwater > Lake > Hypolimnion/Profundal zone | place...
TTACCAGCAGTGGCAGTCCGTGCAGACGGCTGAAACGAACCTCCTGCTCGCCACGACTCAACTTAACAACACTTTTGCCACCATTCTCTATGATGCGCAGGTTGGAAATGCGATTTACAGCAACGAGACAAGCTTCGCCCAAACAATCCTCACCAATGGCCGGACAATTTCAACGATTGATCAGCAGGAGGGGCAGGTGCAGGCTCAGACGGATCTGGCAAACGCTCAAGTGCAGGCAAATGACGCACAACAACAAAACAGCAGTGGTTGGTGGAGTACGATTGAGAAGGTCGGAGCCATAGTGGGCGCTGCCGTAGCCACGGCTTACTCGGGTGGCGCGGCCTCCCCTTTGCTAGCAGCCGCGCTTAGCTCCGCGCCGGGCGTGGCTACGGCCGTGGCAGGCCAGATCCAGGCATCCGCTGACCTCTGCGCCCAAGCAGCGGCTGATATATCCATCGGCAACAACCAGGCGAATGAGGCGACCCAAATTGCCGACATGAACGCCCAAATTCAACAGATCAACTCCAGCGAACAGTCTCAATCAGAATACTTACAGGCCAGCACCGAGGCATTGAACCTGTCCGCACAACTCAATTCGCTCACGCTTCAGGCAAAGGCCCAGGAGGTGCAGGTTCAACTTGCCGCGCAATCTGTGGACCAGGAGAATAGCAAGCTGGCCAACATGCTGGCCCAAACCAGTTCGTTGATTAACCAGTGGGTGCGTTCTGCGGCGTTGACTGAACAAAACCCGGAATTTTCCAGCAATCTGTTGTTAACCCGCGATGCAACCATTCAACAATACAATGATGCGTTTGCGCTGGCGCAGGAGTGGGCTTTCCTGGCGGCGCTGGCCTTGGATTACAAGGACAATTGTCCTAACGCGTATTCTTTTGTGCCGCTGGTGCTCAAAGCTCGCAGAACCGCTGATCTCATCCCAATCATGAATCAGATGAATAGCGCGGAAACCTTGATCACAACGGGATGCGAAAACTCGCCATTCTACACCACCGTGCAATTTTCCATTCGAAACAACTTTGTCCAAGCCAACCAAACGACGGGCACCGGCACAAATACCACCGTGAGCAGTTATCAGCCTGTTTTGCAAGGAGGTCTGCCCGTCGCCAACGCCGGCGCCAGCCAGACTAACTGGGCCAATTATCTTGCCTCCAACCTTATCACCAATGAATTTGGCGAACGCGTGTTGGTGTTGGATTTCAGCACGTCGTTGACAGATCAGACCATTGGCGGTGTCCAACGGAACCCATTTTTCACTTGTGAAACGTTTGGAACGACCCTTTACTCCGGCTCAGACAACAACGGCAATGAATTGCACGGGGTCCAAGTGTCCCTGACCGTACCCGGTTCGCTGAGTCTGCCGTTGGGATCCAGCGATGGCTTCCCCATCCTGCTAGCGCAAACGGGCACCAGCGCCATCCGCAACCGCGGCTTTGGCAATGTTGCCAGCACCCCGGGCTATCGTTACTTTAATTTCGGTTATTTTGCGACTGGCATTGACGCTTCAGCGAACAATCTGAACGGAAACGGGGGCACATCCGCATTCCAAGACCGCAGTCCGGCCAATGGCCAGTGGCAGTTGAGCATCAACGAGGATGACAGCGCCAACAATGAAACCCTGATAAACAATCTGTCCCAATTGACCGACATCCAACTGCAGTTCAGCATCCGTAGCTACATTGACCAGATCGCAGCTCAAAAATGCACCAGTTCACAATAACCGAGGAAATCCATGAAGAAATTCACTGCCCCTTTAATGTTCGGAAAACATTCAGCAACTTTCTTTGTTGCTTTGACAATGACGCTGGGTGTTTTCGCTCAATCTGTTCCATCACTGATCAATTACCAAGGCAGATTGACCGACCAAAATGGCAATCCCTTGCCTGCGGGAATTTACGGCATCCAGTTTCGGATTTGGGACAGCGCTACAGCAACCAATGGTGCGGTTGATTTGATATGGGGTCAGCAACAGACCGTCACGCTGCAATCGAACGGGCTTTTTAATGTCATTCTTGGCTCATCTGGCGGCACGAATATCGCCGGGACAACTCCCCTTGTTAGCAATTTGGGCTATGCTTTTGCCGGGCCAAATTGCTTTCTCGGTCTAACGATTGCTGTTAGCAACGGGGTAACAGTATCCACGACAGAAATACTACCTAGGCAACAATTTTTGAGTGTGCCGTATGCTCTGAATGGATTGCCAGCAGGAGCAGTCACTCCGTGGGCTGGAATTGGCAACGGTAGCACCCCCATCCCCGTTGGCTGGTTGGTTGCCAATGGACAAACCATTGGCAATGCCGCCAGCGGAGCCAATTATGCCAATCAGAATGCGGTCAATCTTTATCAGCTGCTTTGGAATAGCCTTGGCACTAATTTGTTGATTTACGCCAATGGCACTGCAACTGGTCCTGGGGTGAGTGCAATGGCCGACTTTAATGCTGGGAATTCGCTGGCAATTCCAGATTTGCGAGGCCGTACGGCCATCGGAGCCGGGCAAGGCACCAGCCTCTCAATGAGGATAGTTGGACAAAGTATTGGCGAGGAGAAGCACACACTGACTGAGGCAGAAATGCCAGCGCACAATCACGGAGGGGTTACTGGAACCGACTATCCGGATCACACGCATTCATTCGGCGGATATCAGTTTGGAGCCTCCTATGGTGGTGATAATCAAACATTCAACCCGAACGCCGGCAATTTCGGCTTTAGTACCTGGCAGACTGCGGGTGCGAGCACACGACACCAACACTCCATCCCGACGGATGGCGGCAACCAGGCCCACAACGTTATGCAGCCATCTATGGTCTTAACTTACTTGATCAAATTGTGAATGGTCGGTTTGGCTGGTCCCTGTAATCGAATTTGTGCTAACATTATTATGAATTCCATTTTGCGATAAATCGTCTCCCCATGTTGTGTCTAATGACTAACATGAATCATGCGCTCCTTTCTGCTAATTTTGCTTTTGGCCGCAAGTTCAGTTATTGCTTTGGCTGAATATTCAGGCGTTTCACCACAGGCAATTTCCCTGCCCTCCGGCCCCGGCTCCATGGAAGGCCTGGGCGAAAAATTCCAGCCGCAGCTTAACACCGGATCGTTTACCTACCAGATTCCCTTGCAGTTGCCGCCGATGCGCGGCGGGGCGCCTTCGCTGTCCTTGCAATACAATCCCGGCAATGAAAACGGGATGCTTGGTTTGGGTTGGGCGCTAAGGGTTCCCTGCGTGCAGCGCCAGACCGACAAGGGCCTGCCGCAATACATTCCCAGCGATTTGTTCTGTGATGAAAACGCCGAAGAACTCGTCCACTTGGCCGATGGTTCCTACCGCCAGAAAATCGAAGGCCTGTTCATCCGTTACCGGCCAACCACGAATGGCGGCTGGATTGGCAACCTGCCCAATGGGTCGGTGCTGACGTTTGGCTCAACCAACCAGTCGCGTCAAAATTGGACCGGCCAGGGAACCTTCCGCTGGATGGTGGATTCAGCGCAGGACCCGAATGGAAATCAGGTTCAGTATTTGTACCTCCAGGATGGCCAGCAAATTTATCCCAGCCAAATTCTCTACGGCCTCAACGCGACGCAGCGAAGCAGCTATTTCACGGTTCAATTCAGTTATTTGACCAACCGGCCCGATCCATTCTTGGATTGCCGGCCGCGTTTTGCCTGCACCAACCGGCTGCTGTTGGAAAACGTCACCGTCTATTTTGGCACACGCCGCATCCGGGAATGGCAGTTTGGCTATGCCACCAATGCCCCCGTCTCCCTGCTCAGTTCGGTCACCGAATATGGCGACAGCCGCAGCCAGACCAACGCCAGCGCCCAAGTGAACGTGGATTATCTCCCGCCCACGCAATTCGCTTACACGCCATTTTCCTTCAACAATCAACCACCTGTCCAAACCATCAATTTCAATTCGCAGGAACAGGGATTCTCCTTCGATGGCGAGGGGGGCGGTGGGCGGGCTGAGCTTGTGGACATCAATCACGACGGCCTGCCTGACATCCTCATCAACAACGGTCAAAATTGGAATTCGCTCATCAATCCCGGCAGGCAGACCAACAACTGGCCGCTCTCCCAAGCCGTCACCAACCCGCCGGCAGTCACGGGCATCGGTCTTGGCGATCCCGGGGTCCGCCTGGTGGACCTCAATGGCGATGGCAAGGTGAAGCTCTTGGTCGCCCAGGATAGCGGAGATTCCCAGTTTTATTACTACGATTTCCTTTCCCCGACCACCCTTGGGCCAGAGCAAGTGTACCAGACCGGCAGTTTCAGTTTGTCGGACAGCGAAGTTCAATTTGCCGACATGGACGATGACAAGGCCATGGATTTGGTGAACCTCGACCAAAGTTCCAGCGGATTGCTACAAGTGCTTTACACCCGCAATTATCTTGGCGAACCCAATCTTTATGCTGAAACTTCCATGCCCAATGGCGTCCAATTCGATTTCACCCAGAACTGGCAACTGGCGGACATGAATGGCGACCGCTTGCAGGATTTTGTTCAACTCAACGGCATTGACAACACGGTGGTGTGCCTGAATCTAGGCTGGGGCAATTTTGCGCCGCCCTACCTGATGACCGGCGGGCCCGATCAAACCGAACTCCAGGCTGCCGGCACTTCCGGCCCGCGGCTGGTGGATATCAATCAGGACGGCTTGGCGGACCTCGTTATTGTGGAGAATGAGGATGTCAAAATCTGGCTGAATCAAAACGGCACCAACTGGCTGGGGCCTTATTTGATTCCGAACACGCCGCCGTATGAAACTGGCTCCACGGCCATTCGCTTTGCCGACATTGACGGCAACGGTTCCACGGACATCATCTGGCATCAAAATCAGGACGCCTTTATCCAATACATTGACCTGTTCCCGAACGGGAAGGCGTACCTGCTCAACCAGGCCGCCACCACGCTGGGGCGCACGCTGAACATCACGTATGGCAATTCCACGGATTTCCTGACCCAGGCCAACGGCACCACGAATCAATGGACAAACGCCGCGCCGTTCTCCGTGCCGGTGATGTCGCAAATTATTGAAGGCGACGGCTTGGGTGAGCTGTACACCAATCAATTCAGCTATCAGAATGATTATTACGACGCGATGGAGCACCAGTTTCGCGGGTTTCAACAAGCGACCCAAACCGAACTGGGAAATACCAGCCAGGGTGCGCCCACGCTCGTGACGCGGTTCCAATTTGATGTTGGCGAGACCAATGAGTCTTTGAAGGGCAAAACGCTGCGTGTCGAAGCGGGCACGACGACCGGCCAGGCCTTTTACCGGCAAACGAATTTCTGGACGCCGCGCCCGCTCAACCTGCCCACGGCCACCGGCGAAACCCGCACCGTCACTTTCGCTTTCGAAAACGACCAGCTCACCGAAGTAGTCGAACTCGGCCAGGAAACCAATGCCGTCACGCTGGAGAAAGCGTTCGATTATGACAACTTTGGCAACCCGATCTTCTCGGCCGATTATGGCCAGGTGGTGAATGGCAATCGGGCGGCCGGGAATGACGAGCGGCTTTTTTATCGCCAATTTTCCGCCGAATTTCCCAGCGGCACCAATCTCTGGCTGCTGGATCGTCTGGTGGAACAGGACACCACCGACCTCAACAGCAACGTTTTCGCCCGGACCCAGGTCTTTTACGATGATCAGACCTACTCCGGCAACAATTTCGGCACGGTGACTGCGGGCAATCCCACGCTCACCCGCGATTGGAGCAGTATTTCCAACAACACCTACCGAGCGTCTTCCCGCAAGGAATACGACGCTTATGGGAATGTCACCGGGGATTACGATCCACTCGGAACGCCCGGCCAGCCGGCGCTGGGTCACTATCGGCAAATCGCATTCGATAGCCAGATCCATACGCATCCGGTCACCGAAACCATTTACACCGCCAACCCGGACGCCATCGCCGCCGGAACTTCCACGCCTTCGCTCGTGATGCAGGCCAGCTACGATGTCGGCCTTGGGGTGATGACCTCGGCCATTGATTTCAACCAGCACACCACCGCGTTCAATTTTGACACCTTTGGCCGCATCGTCTCCATCACCAAGCCCTATGACACCACCAATCTGCCGACGGCCGCATTTACCTACGAACTGCAATCCGCAGCCGGTGGCGCTCAAACCATTAATTTCATTGAAACCGATCTCCGCGAAGTCGCCGGTCAAGCTGGCACGTTTGCCTCGCGCGCCTTCTTTGACGGCATGGGGCGCAAGGTGATGACCCGCACCCAAAGCGAAACCAACGGGGTGGTGGTGGTGAACGACGCCACGCTGTTCAATCAGCGGCGCTCTGTGTGGCGTTCGTTTCTGCCGTATTTCGAGACGGGAACGCTGGCGTTCAATTCCATCAATCAGACCGGCTCCTATGTGGAAACCGCTTATGACGCCTTGGGGCGGCAAACCGTGAAATCCCAGCCGCCGACACCGCCGGAAAGCTACCGTGCCTTTTCACAAACGACCTATGGTCCGCTGACCCGTTTAGTTCAGGACGAAGAACAGACCCAACCCGGCAGCCCTCATTACGGCGCCGGCATGTTTTACATCGAGGACGGTTTGCTCAACCAAAGCGGCCATGGCCGTTTGCGAGCGGTGGACGAAATCGTTAAACTCAGCGACACTGGGCAAATCACGTCAAACACCAACACTTGGCTGACCCAATACCGTTACAACCCGCTCGACAATTTCCTGGGCTACACCGACTCGCAAGGCAACCAGAAGTTTTTCCAATATGATGCCCTCAGCCGGAAGATCTTCATGAACGATCCTGACCGGGGCGTGATGCAATGGTATTACGACCCGGCCTCGAATGTGACCAACACCAGCGACGCCAAAGGCCAGCAAATCGTTTACGCTTACGATGGTGCGAACCGGCTGCAAACTGAGAACTATCTCGACGGCAACCCCAAGCCCGCATGGCGACTCTCCTCTCTCCTCTCTCCCCTCTCCAGCAATTCGGTTGCCTACCACTACGACCAGCCTCATGCGAACGTGGACAACGGCGATGGCACAGTCTCCACCGCCGCGAACACCCTGGGCAAACTGGCCTGGGTGGAAGACCTTTCCGGCGAGGAACACACCAGCTACGACGCCCGTGGCCGCGTCGCCTACACGATCAAGCGCCTGCCTGACCTGCAATTTCTGTATGCCACCAACGAGCCATTGTCGCAGCCGCTCGTCAGCTACCGCACCGGCTTCGGGTACGATTCACTGGATCGCCTCACGACGCTGACCTATCCGGACGATGACGCCATCGGCTACGCCTACAACCCGCGTAATTTGCTGGCAAATATTCAGGGCGGTGTCAATGGCTTGACGCAAGCGGGCGCAATCATCCCAAACATCACCTACCAGGCCTCGGCTCAACTTGGTTCCATCGCCTACGGCAATGGGATTTTGACCCAATACGGTTACGACCCGCGCCTGCGCCTAGCCTCCATCACCACCGCGCCAGCCACCAATACGTCCAGTCCGTTGATCGCTTTTGGCTACGCGTTTGACGATGCTTCCAACATCAAGATCATTTACGACTACCGTCCAACCTCGGTGGTTCCGGCGGAAAATCCCCGGCGCAATACCCAGGTGTTTGGTTACGACGACCTTTACCGCATCACGTCGGTTGGCTACGCCTTGGGCGCGCCGGGAGTCACCACGATTGACGGTGGCTCCATCAGCTACAATTACGACCGCATCGGCAACATGCTGGCGCAAACCTCCAGCATCAGCGACTCCGACCCCATCACCGGCCTGCCGGTGGCCGACCTTGGCCAGATGAGCTCGGGCGGCGCATTGGGACGAATGGGACGAATGGGACGTAATGCTGGCGACCCGCCCGGCCCGCATGCACTCACCCAGATTCAATCCACCAATTCGTCCACCCGGACGTATCCCTACGACGCCAATGGCAACATGACCATCATTGACGGCCTGACCAACACCTGGGATTTCAAGGACCGGCTGGTGGCCGTGGAAAATTCCCAAATGCGGGCGCAATATATCTACGATTACACCGACCGCCGGACGACCAAAAACGTGGCCTACAAGCCGGGAGCGACGAATTTGGACACGCACATCACCACCCTCTACATTGACAAATATTTCGAGGTGCGGGAACACGATGCGCCGACCAAATTCATCTGGAATGGCAACACCCGCGTGGCGCGGGTGACCGGTTCGTTCAGTGGCAATCAGCGCGTCCAGCGCGTCCGCGTCTGGCCCGGCCTGAACCTCGTTTCCATCGCCGTCAACGGGGCATCGCTCCCGGCAAATACCAATGTAATCGCCTCCGCTTATCTGTGGAATTCCAATTCACTTTCCTGGCAAAGTGTTGCCGTCGGCGCAACCGTTGCCGCCGGAAACGTCCTCTGGCTGCAGGCCAACACCAACGCCACCCTCACGTTCACCGGCAGCTACAGCGATCCCACCAATTATGCCACTGCCGCCGGGCCGAATTGCCTGCCCAGCACCGGTTTGGAAGCCTTAACCCTCTCAACCCTCAACCTGCCGCTTTCAACCAACAACTGGCATTACGACGGTCAGAATCAGGTCTGGCAAACCGCCCTGACTGCCCCGGCGACCAATTTCAATTCCCTACCGACCGTGTTGGCACCGGGCGAAGTCTTGGTTGTCCGGGTGGACGGCGTATCACAAATGACGACGCCTGATCCGACTTTGCGCATCCGGTATTATCATCACAATCACCTCAGTTCCACCAGTGTTCAGACTGATGCCGACGGGAATTTAGTCGAAGAAAATGCCGATTATCCATTTGGTGCTCCGCGCAATCAATATCAGCCGCGTGGAATCACCGAAGCCTACGGGTTTACCCAAAAGGAAAGGGATTCTGAAAGCGGGCTTGGATATTTTGAATCGAGACAGTTGTCCAGCACGCTCGCCCGTTTTGCACGAGTGGACTCGCTCGCTGGCAGGCTCTCTTCTCAATGGATGCTAGACCCACAATGTGCAAATCTTTATGTTTACTGCGGCAACCATCCTATAACATGTATTGATCCGTCCGGTGCTGACGGAGAATCCATTGATTCTTATTTCGAGCCGGATTCCGGTGGCTCTTGCATGGAACCGTCAGAACCAATTTTCGGCTCCGCCAGCGAAGGCTCTGAAACTCCCGGTCAGGACGGAACCCTCAGAAATCCTACAGATAATAACACCGTGCAAGCAGCTACTGGTGAATCCGAAAATGTTGATGCTATAAATCATGAAGATAAGGAAAATATTGAAACAGTTAAGAAGGGCATTGAGACGGGTGTAAAGGCAGCCGACATACTTACCGAAACTAAAAAGGCTGAAGAATTGGCAAATACGTCTGGAGTCAAGAATGGACTTGGAGTTGTTGACAAGGGTCTGAAAGCAGTGAGTTTGGCGGCTGCCTGCATAGGGTCTAGCATCGATCTTACAACTACTCAAGGCGGTACTGCTGAGAACCGAGCCTGTGCTCTTGAAATCACGAAAAGCGTTGTTGGTGGATTGGTTGAGAAGACATCCTTGGGCGTATGTGTAGCTGCAACCGGGGTTGAATCTGCGGGATCGTCCGTCATCCCTTGTAAAATAGTTTCCTCCGTTTTGGGGCAGGCTGCGGAATGGTCGGTCGAGAAAGTCGCTGAGAACCCCGACATGCTATTGGCCCAGCCAAATTATGGTCCCAAATGGTAGAATATGTTTAATTAAGCATGCCACTAAGCATGCTTAGTCAAAAGCATCATTGTGATTATATGAAGCAGCGAGCAGTTCATTTAAGAAAGGGTTTGGTAATGATTGTTGTCTGGCTGGTTTGTTTTCATAATGAAAGCCAAGCGCAGAAATTAGTCGCCATTCCCGAGACCAGCTTGATTATGTATGGCACCGTTCGCAACACCGCCAACCGCAATGCCCAAATCATTTCCGGCACGCTCGTCTGCCGTCGCGAAGACGCTTGGCGGGACAAGCCTGGAACCATCACGCCCGCCAGCGGCTCGCCCGTCAGCGTCACCAGCGTAGCGGCGTCTCAGCAGAACGACGCCATCTGCTCGGGCCAGATGGAATTGTGGCGGTCTGCCGACGTACCGCCACTACGCTTGTCCACAGCAGCCGACGTGAGCCGGCTCCATCTAATTTGCGATCTTTGGCTGGAGACTCGTTACCTCGGTGGCCAACCAACCAGCGCCCGGCGTGGTTCACTCGCGTACTTGTGACAAAATGAATTTTTCCACCGTGCCATCCAAAAAAAAAGCGGCGTCCGAACGTAGCCGACAGATTTCGTTGCGCACGTTAGGAAGCCAACCAGCAAAAACGGAATATCGGCGCTGGAGAAATTCAAGCCAGCCAATGATAGCGAGGTTTGAAATAGGCGCGGTGATCCTGGCGACGGGCATGGGCGAGGTCTTCCCGGGCCTCGGTCAGTCCGTTTTGCCGGGGAATGCCTCGTTCCGCCAAGGCCACGCCAAAGTCGTAGTGATCCAAAATCTTTTAGATGGCAACAATCGTTGATCAGCAACCAGACTACCATGATTAAATCGCCACGCCAAAACGCAGCAACAATTCTCCGGTGTGCCACCACATTTGCGGCCTTGAACTGGTTGTTTTACACCACCGCATTTGCCGCCGCCATCCCCGAACCGGGCCTCGTCATGTATGGCGTAGTTCGCAACACCGCCAGCAGCAATGCCCAGATCTTTTCCGGCACCCTCACCTGGACGATCACGCCAGCGAGCGGTTCGCCTGTGACGGTCACCACCCCGCTGACGGATATCAGCGGCCAGTACTCCTACGCGTTACGCGTGCCGTTTGCATCCGTGGTCGGCGGCGGCACACTGCCAGCCAACACGCTGCAATTGAACAGCACCGCCACCGGCTACGTCCGCACCAATATTTTTTTGACCGTGAATGGCACCAATTACCCCGCCACCCTTTCCGCGCCCGCCCTCAACACCTTCACCTTCGGCCCCGCTGACCGTGGCCGCATGGACGAGGTGGACCTGTCCGTCAACGCCCCCGGCCTGACCGGCATCACAAATGGCCGTCCCTCGTTCGCATCCACGCCCCGCTTCGTCAACGGCCAGTTTCAACTGACCATGAACGGCAACCTCGGCCAGAGCTACAACCTGCTGGCCTCCACCGATCTTGTGAATTGGAGTATCGTAAACACGTTCATTTGCACCAATGTGCCTGCTTCCGTCTCCGATCCTGCCTCGACGAATCAGCCGAAGCGCTTTTACAAGCTCAGCCAGTGAGCCACCCGCACCGGAGCGCCGGGCACCGCCCCGGCGCGTCGCAAATGAGCTGGAAACTTGCCGAGACGGTGCTCGGCGCTCCAACCCCTCAACCCGATCCGCCTCCTCACGTCGGCGGCTACGATCACGCCTCACGCCTCACGCCTCACGCCGCGCTCCAGTTTTGACTTTTTCCGCGCCGGCATTTTTCTTAATCTGGCGCGTGCAGCGCGAATCACTCAAATCCGTTTCCCGTATCGTGGTGAAACTCGGCACCGGCGTCCTCACGGACAGCCGGAAGCTGATTGATCCGGAACAGTTGGCGCAAATCGTGGCGCAAGTCGCCGCGCTGCGCCGGGCCGGCAAGGAAGTGGTGCTGGTCACCAGCGGCGCGGTGGGCGCAGGCATGGGCGCGCTGGGTTTTGCGTCGCGGCCCACCGAATTGGCGGAGAAGCAGGCCTGCGCCGCAGTGGGGCAAACCCGGCTGA
>Ga0364922_10713_pt2 | contig 11625 bp, 9 predicted proteins | sample ExccelJu500001D4_2_FD_206955 | JGI IMG/M metagenome (GOLD analysis project Ga0364922, IMG submission 206955) | Enriched cells from Trout Bog Lake Hypolimnion, Wisconsin, USA - BchlTB.June20.5000.01.D4 | ecosystem: Environmental > Aquatic > Freshwater > Lake > Hypolimnion/Profundal zone | place...
GCTAATCCTCAGCAATTTCTCTCATTGCCGAATTCCTCCTTGCCTTCAGGAAGGTTCTCCGCAACAACGCGCACGTCAGCGAGAGGCTGACTCTCTTCTGGAAGCCCTTAGCCGGGGCAGGAAATTGATGGGGAAGCCGGTGAAATTCCGGCGCGGTATCGCCACTGTGATTTCGCTCTGTGTGAACAGAACGAACAGCCAGAAAGCCAGCCTAGGGAGACCCGTTCATCCGTCTGCGAATTACAGACCTTGAAACTGAATACATGTCATACCAAAAATCGCCTCAAAGAGGCCTACGTCGGAGTGCATTCGCACTGATCGCCCTGCTTGCCCACACACCCGCCTTTGCCGATGAGTCGAAGCCGGACGCGGGACAAACCAAGAAGACGGAGCTGCAACCTATGGTGGTGTCTGCCTTGCGGTCGCCACAGCCAACCTCCACAGTCACATCTTCCGTGGCTGTGCTCGACCCGGAGGAGTTGCAAAATCAAGGCATTCTCCAACTTCGGGATGCCCTCAACCAGTCGCCCGGGGTGATCTCCACCTCCACCGCCGGGCAACAGGGAGCCGTAGGCGCTCTCTTTATCCGGGGAACCTCGACGGCTTACTCGCAAGTCGTGTTAGACGGCGTGCGGCTCAGTGACTCCACCAACCCTATGGGTAATTTCCTGGCCACCGGGCACACCTACGACCTCGGAAACATCGAGGTGTTACGCGGTGCCCAGGGTGCAATCTATGGCGGCGAGTCCATCGGTGGCGTGCTGTGGTTGGAAACCCCGCACGGCACTGGTGACCCGCACGGCTCAACCACCTTCGAGGGTGGATCGTTCGGCTCCCTGGAAACGCACACGACATTCCAAGGGCAGACCGGTCCGGTCTCCTATTTTCTGTCAGGAGGCTATCAGGAGACCAAGAACGACGGTCCCCAACAATTCTACCACCAGAGCAACACCGCGCTGCGTGTCGAGGGCAAGGTTGACGCTGTGTGGACCATAGGAACCACCCTCCGTGCCTCGGAATCTTATTACGATGACCACGGAAACTCGGATAACTATACGAAGACTCTCCTTAGCACAGTATACGCCTCCGGGAAGATCTCAGATGTGTGGACCTCACGCTTTGCCGTTGGTTACTATCAGGAACTCTATGACAGTTACGCTCCCAACCCGCTTTATACATACGGCACCCAGATGCGCGCGGGCAGCTTCTCCACCGACCAAGAAATTAAACTGGCAGACAACCTCCGCCTGCTCGCCGGGGCTTATTTCAATGAGTATGACTACCAGAACACCAACGCGGTTAGTGAAACCCGCGATCATTACGGTGTCTATTCCGCATTGGAATGGGAAGCCATCCAACATCTGATCCTCAGCGGCGCACTGCGCTGGGAACATTACGACACCTTTGGTGACAAGGCCACATGGCGGCTCGGTTCGGTCTACAACGTTGAACAGACAGGAACCTCCATCAAGGGTGGCGTGGGCACCTCGTTCCGCTCCCCATCTTTCATGGAAGTTTACGGGAGCTCTTATGGCCCGGGAAATCCCAACCTCTCCCCGGAAACTTCGTTGGGCTGGGAACTCGGTGTTGCACAGAAAATCGGCGATCACCACACCGCCGAGCTCACGTATTTCCACAACCAGATCAGCGACAGTATCCACTCACCGTTTTGGGGTGCCCCGCCCGTGAATATTCATGGCATCTCCGACACAGATGGCACGGAATTCGCCGTCCGTGGTGACTGGTATGATGGTGTCTTATCCTATCGCCTCGCATGGACGTGGCTCCATCAGAGCCTCGCGGAGCAACCGCGCAACGCGGCCACCGCGTCACTCGATTGGAAGCCCACCCCAAAGATGTTGTTAGGAATTGGAGCCACGCACTTGTCCGATCACTCGTGGGGCGGAGATCCGATCAGCTCATACACTATTGCACGCATCTACGGGTCCTATCAGATCACGGACAAGGTCAAGTTCCTCGCGCGCGTGGAGAACCTCTTCAACGAGGATTACAAGCTCTACGGCGGCTACTCTGGCTACGGAGTCGTCCAAGGCCCCGGCACCGGATTCTATGCTGGCGTAACCATGGATTGGTGATGTGAGTCTTTACAGCAGTGGCGGGCATCCAGTGCCCGCCACCTTCTTTGCTCGACAAACCGCCGCTCCGCGTGTCGATTTCCCCGGCATGTGGCAGCGCATAGGCATGTTCCTGCTTATGGCAGGCGCGTGGGCATGGGCCCAAGAATCTCCGCCCCCAAAGGGTAATGCGGATGGTATTTGGTCTTTGGGAAATCCCGTTGTGGAAATATCAGATCAACTGCAGAGGCTTGCAGGTGCACACGGCGGCAACCAGTTGTTCTACTTTCCCACGCATGACACTCCAGCGACACCGGCGGACTGGGGATGTAAATTCGAGAATGTTTCCTTCAAGTCCGGGGATGGTACACCGTTAGACGGATGGTTTATTCCAGCCAAGGGACGCAAGGCCAATGGAACGGTGGTGTTTTCCCATGGCAATGCGGGATCACTGGGCTACCATCTCGGGTTCGTCATCTGGCTGGCGGAGGCGGGATACAATGTCCTGATGTATGATTACCGCGGCTTCGGAAAATCCGGCGGCCACATAGATAGGCGTGGCATGGTCGATGATGTGAAGGCCGCATTTGTTTATACTGCCCAGCGCACAGATGTGAACGCGGGTCGCCTGATCTCCTACGGTCACAGCTTGGGTGGTGCCCAATCCGTGACGGCGCTGGGCGAGTCACCCGTCAAGGGACTGCGCGCGGTGGTCACGGACGGGGCCTTCGCATCCTATCAGGCCATGGCGCGCGCAGTTTGCGGGCGATTGGGGGCAGGGCTAGTCAGCGACGAACTATCCCCAAAGGATTATGTGAAAAAAATCAGTCCGGTCCCGCTGTTAGTCATTCACGGCACGATGGACCAGGTGGTTCCCGTGGCACAGGGGCATGTGTTGTTCGACGCAGCGTGTCAGCCCAAGACATTGTTCGAAGTCAAAGCCGGGCATCACGGTGATTCGCTGTCCCGTGACAATGGCGCGTTCAGAGTGCGCATGCTGGTGTGGCTGGCGGAGGTGATGAACCGCTGAGCAGCGGAACCTGTCCTTGCATGGGAAAGGGGAAAAGACTAGGCATGGGGTAGAGATGCCGGACCCCACTTATAAACCCCAGAGAAATCAATCATGGTCGCAAAACCTGGTGCGCGCGCTTCTGGTTTGCATCGGTTGTGTGGCCATCCTGCTGCCCGCATGGCTGCCAAACAACACCACTGTGCCCATCGAGCGCAGCACGGTGAAACTGCTGCAGGCGTTTATATTGGCTGCCGCTGCGGCGATCATGCTGGGTGCCTCGCCGCACGCCGGACATTACCGCCCGGTCTGCCGCGTTTTCGCGCTGATTCTCATCTCGGCTGTCGTCGGCGAGATCGAGGACTTTCTGTCTAACATCCTTGGCTGGAAAGTTCCGCAAGTATGGGTCATCGGATTGATATTGCTGGTGGCACTCATCGACACCATCCGCCACCGCCGTGCGATGCTTCATTTTCTTGCGATCATGGGGAATCATGCCGCCACTGGAATTGTCGTTGCCGCCCTGCTGATCCTTTATGTATTCAACCGGGTGATCGGCACCTCTCCATTCTGGAGGGCCGCCCTTGGCAAGGCTTATTCCACGGAAATCCCACGCATCTGCAAGAGTTACCTCGAACTGCTGGCCTGTTATTTCCTCCTCATCGGCGCGCTCGGCTTCTCGCTCACTCTGGCCCGCCGCAAGGATCACTCCTGAATTCCCAGCAATGTTCCATATCGTCCTGGTTGAACCGGAAATCCCACACAACGCAGGAGCCGCAGGACGCCTGGCGCTTGCCACAGGCTCGACTCTCCACCTGATAGAACCTCTAGGCTTCTCGCTGGAGGACAAACATGTGCGCCGCACGGGTCTGGATTACTGGCATGATGTGAAACTTCAGGTATGGAAATCCTTGGCGGACTTATTGGAGTCAGCGGAGCAGTCTGGTGCATCGTGTTGGTTCCTCTCCACCAAAGCCAGGGCCACTCCCTGGCAGACCGCCTTCCGCGCGGGTGACTATATCGTGTTCGGCCGCGAAACCAAGGGACTGCCGGAAGACACCATCCGCATGGCCGGTGACCGCGCCCTGCGCATCCCCATGGAACCCGGCAGCACCCGGAGTCTCAACCTGTCCACTGCCGTGGCGATCGTTCTTTATGAAGCAATACGCCAGCAGAATCCCGATTGGTGATCCGCTCAGCCTCACGTGAAATACAACAATTCCATTACTGATTTTTTCAAGAGTCCCCAATGGGGCATGAATCTGCTGTTAGGTGCGGTGGCGATCCTCATTCCCGTGATCGGCCAGATGGCGATCAGCGGCTGGCATATCACCCTCCTCTGGGCGCGCGGCGATGACGAGGATCCAGCCGATTATCCGCCTTTCGACTTTACCCACTTCTCCAAGTACCTTGAGCGCGGTGTGTGGCCGTTTTTGGTGAGGTTGGTCGCTAGTTTTGTGCTTATTTCTGTGGTGATGATCCTCATGGCATTTATGTTTTTCCGACTGCTGGCTTCCCACTCCTATCATCACAACCCGGGTGCTTTTCCCGCCATCTTCTTCATCGTGATATTCTTGATCTATCCGGTTTTTTTGATCGCCTGCTGCTGTCTTCTCACGCCCCTGCTGGTGAGGGGCACAATCACACAGGACTTCGCCAAGGCCTTCAACATCCAGTTCATGCGCTCCTTCCTGACGCTTGTGTGGAAGGAACTGCTGGTCTCTATGCTTTATATTTCCGGTGCAGTGCTGTGCTTGATGATTGCCGCCTTGTGTACCTGTTATATCGGCGGGTTCCTGCTGGCGCCCGTGGTCATGTTCAGCTGGCACCATTTGGAGAAGCAACTCTATCATGTTTATCTTTCCCGTGGTGGGAAAGCTGTCCCGCAGAGTCCAAATCTCTTCGATATCCCCCCGCAGCCGCCCGGGTGATCACCCTGCCATGGAGCCCTTCAAAAATGAATTGTCCTATCAGAAGGCGGACCGCATCGCGGGCTGTCTGAAGCGCGCTCATCCGGCATTTCCCTTGCCGCGCTTCCGCCGGGGCTTGGAGGATGCGCTCGAACCTCTGGAGCTGAAGGAACGTGTGAGTTTGCTGGCCGGACGCATCGCAGACTGCCTGCCACCCGCCCCGCCAGAGGTGTTCCACATTCTTGTTAGGGCGCTGGCCGCCAGCGAACAAGACACCCACGGCTTGCGCGGGTTCCTCGTCTGGCCGCTCACCGAAATCGTCGCCCGCCGGGGCTTGGGGCATTTTGAGGAATCGATGGACGCACTGTGCGAAATGACGCGTCGCTTCACCGCGGAGTTCGCCATTCGCGCGTTCCTACGTGCCCATCGAGAGCGCACGCTGGCACAATTGCACGATTGGTGTGCTCACCCAGACGAGCATGTGCGCCGTCTGGTTTCCGAAGGCAGTCGGCCATTCCTGCCTTGGGGCGGAAATCTGCCGGAGTTGCTGGATGCACCGTGCCCAACGCTGAAATTATTAGAAAAACTCCACCGCGATACCAGCGACTACGTGCGCCTCTCCGTTTCCAACCACCTCAATGATTTCAGCAAACGCCACCCCTCACTGGTGATAGAAACCCTCTCCCGCTGGCGTGGGGAAGCACCGGGCGATCTGCATCAGGAAAAACTAGCGCGTCACGCCTGCCGCTCACTACTCAAGGCTGGCCACCCCGGAGCTTTGGCGCTTCTAGGGTTCGGCAGAGCTGGCATAGTGAAACTGGACGCTCATGAACTAACAAAAAGCAACGTTCCCATCGGCGGCCATCTCGGCTACCGTCTCGTTATCCGCAATCCCGGCCGCAAAGCTGTGCGTGTGATGTTTGATTATGCCATCCACCACCGCAAAGCGAATGGTTCTCTTAGTCCCAAGGTTTTCAAAGGACGCACCCGAGAACTTGCCCCCGGGGAATGTTGGGAAATCACTGGCCGCCATTCCTTCAAACCCGTGACCACCCGCACTTATCACCCCGGTCTGCACCGCTTCGAACCGCGGCTTAATGGGGAAATCTTCACGCCACTGGATTTTATGCTCAAAGGGGGCAGGTGAAACTCCAGGTCACCCGTTTCAGCCAGAAACTCGCGCCCAATGGTGCCCGGTTACAAATACTCATGGAGGTGGAGTTTGTTTCATCGCAGGTTCAAGCACGCGGGTGAAGAACAGTGCCGCCAAGGCACCGCTGGCGAGCGGGGCAAGCACGTAGACAAGGGAAAACCCGCCGCAGTGATCGGGAAACGCCGCGTCACCCCAGCCCATCATCCACGAGACGAGGCGAGGCCCAAGATCCCGAGCGGGGTTGATTCCCGCCTGCGTCAGCGGAGCGATAAGACAGATAATCGAGGTCACCGTGAGTCCAATGAAAACGGGGGCAATAGCGTTATCGGGTCGCCCCACATTGCAGCCTTCCGTGAGGGCGAATACCAGCAACACAAGCAGGAAGGTCCCCGCAGCTTCCGCCGCCATAGCCAGCGGCAGGGTCACCACAGCCGGACCTCCGGGTTGCGAATAGAATTCGCCGAATATTTTTGCCGTCTTTACAGAATCCGGTGTCCCCCGGATGATTCCATGTGCGCTTTCAAACGCCGCAACGGACGGTGCGAAAAGGGCATACAATGCCAACCCCGCCACGATCGCCCCTGTGAGCTGGGCCAGCATGTAGAGCGGTAATTTCCGGGCACTCATCCTGCTGCCGACCACCATCGCCAACGTTACGGCAGGATTTAGGTGGGCGGATGACAGGTGCCGCGTAAGGTAGATGGCCAGCATCACAGCAATGCCCCATGCCAAAGCCATCGGCATCAGGCCAGCGTGCGCATCGAACAAAACGGCTGTCGCCACTGACCCACAGCCAAACAAGGTGAGTAGGAAAGTGCCCAATGCCTCACCGAGGAATTCCCTAGAGTAACTCATAATGTGCCCCATTTACCCGTAATAAGAGCGGTAAATTTCATGAGGTCTGCGGTTTTCGGAGGCAATAGGCGGGTCGCTACTGGCATCTTGCCCATTTTGTCACAATTGGGCCTTCGCTTTTCCGCGAGGGGCTGGCCATGGTTCGGGCGAATTCACGCCCAGAATATGGGAATTTCCGGGTTGCGGTTAGTATTTTCAGGAGTGATTGTTGTGGCCGTTGTCCGTGTTTATTTGTAATTGAGCTGTGCCCATGGCCATCAATCGTAATGAATCTTTCCGAATTCAGGCCTTCCAGTTGATGGATGCTGCGCTGGTGTGGTTGGCGTTCTGGTGTGCATGGCAAACCCGGGACTGGGTGCTGGTGTGGCTTCACATGCCGCCCGAAAATGCCACCATCCAAGATACCATCAACTGGGTTCTCTATATTGCGGCACCTTTTACCCCCCTATTTCTGGAGCATTTCGGTTTTTACGAGCATCTCCGCACCAAGACCCCCGGGAATGCCGTGACTCAATTGATTAAAGCTCTGGCCATGGTTGCGCTGATGATTGGTATGTACGCCATCTTTGCCAAACTGATGGACACGCGGCGATTGGTTCTGGGCATCGGTTTTCTGATGGTGTTTTTCCTCATCCTACTGCGTGACCGGTTGACATTCACATGGATGAAGCGCCGGACTTTGGTGGACGCTGCCAAAGAACGGGTGGTGATAGCCGGATCAGGTGGCGAAATGGACATTTTGCTTAAGGAACTCGACCCTGAAATCACCGAGGGATGGCTCATCGTCGAGCACTTTGACCTCGAGTTAAGAACGGTGGAGGATTTGTTTGACCTGTTAAAAAAACAATCCGTGTCGCGGGTGATATTCGCCGCCAAGGAAACCGGATTCGACAAGGTGGCGCGGGCTGTGGAGGCCTGTGAGTTGCAGGGCGTGGAGGCTTGGATCTCCGCTTCGTTCATTCGCACTCAGATCGCCCGCCCGGTGTTTGACGCTGTGGGTGATAAGCCCATGCTGGTGCTGCGTTCAACACCTGAACTTTCATGGGAGCTCCTTTGCAAAGGGGTGCTTGACCGCGTAGGTGCCGCGTTGGCCATACTACTCTTTTCTCCATTCTGGATTTTCGCCATAATCGGCATCCGCCTAACAAGCCCGGGGGCTCCGGTGCTATTCTCCCAAATGCGGGCTGGGCGCTACGGCCGACCTTTCAGAATGTGGAAATTCCGGACGATGGTGCCAAACGCCGAGGAGTTGTTGGAAAAAATTAAACGAGAACACGGCAACCAGATGGAAGGCCCGGTTTTCAAGTTGGATAACGATCCGCGGGTGTTTCCCTTCGGGGCGATGCTGCGCAAACTCAGCATTGATGAACTGCCTCAGTTGGTCAACGTGCTGATAGGGGACATGAGCTTGGTCGGGCCACGCCCGCTACCGCTCTATGAGGTGGAGGCATTTGCCGAATTCTCTCACCGTCGCCGCCTTAGCGTGAAGCCAGGCATCACCTGTGAGTGGCAGGCTGGCGGAAGAAACAAGATTTCCAGCTTTGAAGCATGGGTGGAAATGGACCTGAGATACATCGACAACTGGTCGTTATGGCTCGACCTGAATATTCTCATGCGGACCATTCCCGCTGTGTTGTTCGGCAAAGGCGCGAAGTAACATGCGGTGGCGCTGACAGTTCCATATCCTGACAAGCGATTAATTCCCATTCCATGCCGACGATCTCGTCCATTTTTCTCGTTCTCTCTCTGGTCCTCGCGGTGGTGTTAGGGCCGCAAACCAGGGCTTGGTCCTGGGGGCCAGCACTGGGTGCCCTATGTGTTGCCATCATAGCAGCATTTCCTGTTATCTGGAAACGCGGAAAAGCCCCGGCAGATTTTTTCACCATTGCGTTAGGGATCCTTGTCGTTGGTTGGTTTGGATGGCGCGCATGGACTTCTCCAGTGGCGGAACTCGGACAGGCTGATATTCTCCTGGCTTGCGGTGCAGTGGGTTTTTTTGTCTGTATCCGCGCCATCGCCGGACACGCTCCGGCGGAGCGCACGTTGGCGTGGGGTATTGCTTTTCTTCTGCTAGCCAGTATCGTCGTGGTGGCCATGCAAGTGGTTGACCCCACGTACACTCCGGTATTCCGGGCGCGCTCGGCTCCGAGGATGATCTCCGGGTTTTATGCCCATTACAATGAGGCGGCCAATTATTTCATTGCCTCTTCGCTGTTAGTTGGAGCGGCGGCGCTCTTTGGACGCCATGCCACGTTCACACGGGTGCTTTTTTGGGTGATTGCATTGGCGGGTCTGGCTTGTGTCTGGCTCACCCACTCACGCGGTGGCATTTTCGGCGCTGCCGTCGGCGGCGGGGTGTTCGCGGCGATGGCCCTGGTGATCGCAAAACGACGGAAATCCCGTTGGTTCGCACCCGCAGTAATAGCCTTCCCGTTGGTTATTCTTGCGTTGGGTGCCCTGTGGATCGTTGGATGGCAGAACGCCCAGGAAGTGCGACTGGGGGCATCCAGCATTAAAAACCTGCTAGATAACGATACGCGTCTTTTCCTGTTAGGTGTCGCCGCGTCATGCATCTCCCTCCACCCACTGGTTGGTGGCGGAAGTCGGAGTTTCAGTTGGGAATGTTACGGTCTCTTTGATAATAGCCTAAAGGCACACATGGGAATCCGTCCTGAGATGGTCCATAACGAGTTGGTGCAGGCTGCTACTGATTATGGTCTCATCGGTGCTGGTTTGTTGCTTGGGCTTCTGGGTACGTTGGTATTGGTGGCGGTGTTGAGTACCTTGTTCGAGGAATCCACGGAAGACTTGGATTCTCGGGACGCGTGGCGGACTGGAGCCCTAGCTGCCCTTGCCGGGATGCTAGTCCAATCGTGTTTCAGCTTCGTATTCCACACGATGCCCGGCATCCTGCTGCTGGGAATCTGTTTGGGGCAAATGTCACTTACCACCGGCCAATATAATAACAAAAAAACTCAAGCCACGCGTATGCTGCTTTCGCTTATGGCCGTAGCTTGCGTGGTTCTGTTGATGCCTGCCGCCTGGAAAGGTTGTCAGTTGACACGTATCCTGTGGACAGAGCATATCGGTAATACTCCGCCCGCCTCGCCGGAATCTCAGATTGACGTGCTTACCGAGGCGATCCATGTCTGGCCTATGTCCCAGCTCTATGAGGAACGTGCCGGTATCCTGACGCGGTTAGCCACTGCGTCTGGGGCGGCGGGTTTCAAGGAGTATGCAGAACGCGCAGCCAGCGACTATCAGGAAGCGGCAAACCTATATCAGTTTGATCCTGGCTTGGCGGTCAATCGGGCAGACCTGCTCAGCCGACTGCAGCGCGATGCGGAAGCTGAGGATGAATATACTCGCGCCATTCGGTTGCAGGGAGTCATGGAACCAGGTTTTTCCGCACACTATTCACTGGCCATGCATTGTCTGCGCAAGGGAATCAAACTGCGCACACCCGAAACCTCGGACCAGAGTCTTGCCTTTCTCACACGCGCTGCGGAAGAGATAGAGATCGCCGCAAAAGAAACCCCCTTTGCTGCAACAGATATGTGGAATGCCCAGATTAGCATTCATGAAAAACTGGGTCTGGAGCGTGAGAGTCGGAATGATCTGAAAGGAGCGCTCGAATCCTACAACCAGGCGTCATCTCATCTCGGTGGTGCGCACGCTCATTACCGGGCCGCTTCCCTAATCGGTAAAATGGCCTCCGATGTTTGGTTTAAACGCAGGCCATCCGAGGCGTTGAGCCTATTCATGACTGCCAGAAATAGGGTGGGGCAGGCTGGTAACGCTTTGCCAGAAGGAGTGACACAAGCCCAGCACGATGAATTTGTGGTCTACCTCGACCACTCTATCGCGTTCTTAATAGGCGCCAAGGTGGAGCCTTCGAAGTAGGGGCGCGCGGCTTCCCGGTCACGCCTTTTTCAGCGTTTGACCTTATCCCAGTCAATCTGTTCCATAACAAAGTTTGTTAGGAAATTAGAAAGTTTCCCATCTGCCTCGGTCAGGGGGATTTCCTTATCGAGCGTGGGAGTTCTACCGTACCACGTCGTGGCTGAAATGTAGGCCCAGCGCTGATCCATTCCCCTCATCAAACGGTCTTTAATGTCGATGTAAGTGCGTTTCCAGTGATCATTGGTGATCTGGTCGTGGCCAACAAAAAAGTAATAGGTCACACAAGTAAATTTGGTTGAAGGGGCTCCATTTTTCCCGGGAAACGTCTGTTCAGAAAGCAGGCGTTTGGTGTCAAAGGTGCGCCCGTTCGGCAGCTTGATTCCAAGGTTGCCAGAGGCGGTGATCAGGTGCCCTTGAGCTGTCATGCAGCGTTCCGGGCGGTGGATGGAACTGTTAAGGTCGCTGCCAGACAAAACGATGGATAGATCAATGCGGTCGGGGATGACGTTGCCATCCAGATCATATTCGCCCTTCCTGGGTTTCAGGCAGAGGGCTTTCGCGAACTCCGTTTCTGATCCCAGCGTGCCGACTTCCGCTTCGGTAGGGCTGATGGTTTTGAACCACCATCCGCCCTGGTAGCCGGGTAAATTCTTCTTCGCTGCGGATTGGGCTGTCTCGCCCGCCTGCGGTAGTAGATAGACCGAGCCCAGTGCACAACCC
>Ga0364922_10476_pt2 | contig 11576 bp, 10 predicted proteins | sample ExccelJu500001D4_2_FD_206955 | JGI IMG/M metagenome (GOLD analysis project Ga0364922, IMG submission 206955) | Enriched cells from Trout Bog Lake Hypolimnion, Wisconsin, USA - BchlTB.June20.5000.01.D4 | ecosystem: Environmental > Aquatic > Freshwater > Lake > Hypolimnion/Profundal zone | place...
GCAGCGGATTTTCCCTGATTTTCCGGCTTTGAGGCTGATCGTTGGATCCGGTTTTGCGTACAACGGCCATAAAAAAACCTTCACCCGAAACTTTATGGGGATAAAACCGGTAACAAGGAAACCCACCGGCATCTGTAACGGAAATTCCCCAATGTTCCTCCATTTTCAGCGGGACAGGCTCAACAGACGCAAATTCATTGAGCCACTGGATATTTTCCTCATTCTCTGCCGGATTAAAAGTGCAGGTGCTGTAAATCAAAACACCGCCCTCTTTAAGCGAAGGCCAAACATCTGCCAAAATTCGCTGCTGACGTTGTGCACAAAGTTGCGCATTATCCGGAGACCACTCTAAAACAGCCTTGGGATCACGTCTGAACAACCCTTCGCCCGAACAGGGTGCATCTATAACGATAAGATCAAAAAAGCCGGGTAATCGTCCAAAATCACGGGGATCGTTATTGGTAACAATGACATTTGTATTGCCCCATTTTTTTAAATTTTCAGATAAGATCTGGCTGCGCGCCCTGATCACATCATTGCTGACCAGCAGAGAGCCGGGGGTAATCAACGATACCAAATGGGTAGATTTACCTCCGGGCGAAGCACATAAATCGAGTACTTTAATACCGGGTTTAAGTTCGAGCTGGTTAACGGCCTGCTCCAGAAACATGGAACTTTGCTCCTGCACATAATAAACACCGGCATGAATAAACGGATCCAGGGTAAACAATGGGCGCTGCGGAAGAAAATATCCGGTATTACAGTAATCCACCGGCTTCAATGCAGGCTGCTCACTATATTTTAACGGATTTATCCGGATTGTTGTAGCCACATCATTATCAAAGGATTGCTCAAAAGCCCCAAATTCCTGATCCAGAATCTTCAACATTCTCCGGGAGAATATTTCGGGTAAAATCATTTTTAAGTATTAAACCATAGAATTTCAAAATTATACTTTTTCAGTGGTATTTTAAGGTATAGCCATTCGGAATGACAGAATGGAGAAAATTAAATTCAGGCAATAAATGATTCATAACAGTAATCTAAAAGTTGCAGATAAATATTTATTCCGTTTTACTCCCTTATCTGTGGCTTTATGGTTAATTTTGTATGGTTCCGAATAATACAAAACGATATGTCAATTTCATTTCGAATCCGATATTTTTTAGGGTTAATCCCTAATGCTCAAAAGATTGATGCAGTCTGGGCAGAGCTTTTTAAAATGCGCGATGAGTTAAAAGCTATGGAAACATCACCGGAACTGGCACGATACAAGGAGTTGAAACTGCTTGTTCAATCCAACGACTTCCAGGAAAAAAAACGGGGGATAAAAGAGCTTGATTTCAAAACCAGCGATGAATACCATATTCTCAACGAGTTGGCAACACTTGAACATTTAAAACCTGTTAAAAACTATTTTAAATTTATACAATCAGCTGATTTTGAGAAAGTAAATACAATTGCTAAAAGTTCAAATCTTGCACGATATTATGAACTTGAAAAAATTGTTCATTCGCCCGATTTTATCCGCCGGAAGAAGGAGACCGAAGCGCTTCAGTACAAGGGATCTCCGGAATTCATTAAAAAGCGGGAATATGAAACATTAAATAAAAGTGTTCGGTTAAAACATTACCGCAATACTATTGAATCAGAAGAGTACCACCTGTTCCTTAAACTTGAGGCAGAGGAGAAAGGGAAGCGCGTTAATCTTCAGGATGAGGACAAAAAGGTGAAAATATACCGCCATTTTCTTCAATCCAAAGCATATAAGAACATACTTGAGGTTGAGAAGCATGATTTAACCGGGAAATTGCAACAACTTAAAATTGAAATAAATACAAAGCATTTTATCGAACAGGAGAGATTTTTAAACGATAAAAACCGTTTTGCAACGACTTCTGACTATCCGGTCTTCGCAGAATTTACAGAATTGTCCAAAAGTTCTGATATCAGGTTTTATTTAAAGTGCATCAACTCCTCAGATCATGCCAATTATAAAGAGATTGTCTTGTCGGCTGCATTATCCCGGCTTCAGGAGTTAAAGCTAAAGGTAAAAGATCCGGAATTTCAGCAACGGGCAGAATTTTTAAAGAATAAGAGGAGATTTGAATTAACGCCTGAATTTGCCCTGGAATCAGAACTTGGAGAGCTGGAGAAAAGCAAGCTTATTACCACTTACCATCAGTTAAAGAAGCGAACAGAACTTTCATTTTTTGATCAGTGGGAAATTCTGCTCGATGAAAATTTCGCTGATCATCAGCTATCTACTGCACTTTGGGAACCTGAAAATTACTGGGGATCCAAGATTGCAGGATTTAGCTTTTCACAGTCATCTGAATTGCAGGCTTTTAAAGGACTAAAAAATATTGAGATAAAAAATCAGGTCCTTTCAATCCTTACCAAAGCTGAAAAATCGGAAGGTAAAGTATGGGATCCGGCATATGGATTAATTCCAAAGGAATTCGATTACAGTTCGGCGATGCTGAATACCGGGAACAGTTTTAAATTTAAGGAGGGAGTAGTTGAGGCCAAGGTGAAATTCCGGGCTGAAGCGGCCATTACGAGCGCTCTTTCATTAACAGGGAGCCGTCCATTTCCGCAAATTGATGTATTCAGAAGCGGTCCCAATAGGGTGGGAGTTGGGATTATTGAACATCCGGACAACGGAGGGATTAAAAAGCTGACCCAGGTTAAGGGTTTAAATTTCAATGATTTTCACATTTTCAGACTTGAAATCTCAGCAGATCAGCTGATTTGGAAGATCAATAACCAGGAGGTACACCGTGATCGGAATACTCAAAATCCGGAAGAATTATTCCTCAATTTCGTAGGAAGTATTCATAAGCCGATAAGCGCCCAATCGTTGCCCCATCACTTTGAAATTGACTGGGTAAGATGTTTACGAAAAAAGCCGGCCAAGGTATGAATAACTGGTCTGATGAATTCGAAGGTGCGGTGACGATCTGTGACGCTCAGGGGATAATCGTTTATATGAATGAAAAATCCCAGCATCAGTTCTCCAAATACGGGGGTGGAAATCTGGTTGGGACAAATCTGCTTGATTGCCATCCGGAACCATCCAAATCAAAACTGGTTGAGTTATTAGAATCTCCGAAAACAAACACTTACACCATCGAAAAGGGTGGACTTAAAAAGATTGTCCATCAGTCTCCACTCTACAACAATGGGATCTTCAGCGGGGTGATCGAGATCTCTTTTATTCTCCCTCACACCCTTCCCCACTTTATCCGTGACTAAAATGCCCCTTCCCCATTAATCATTAATTCTATTCCTCATTAAGTTCGAAGATTGCCTCAATTTCGACCGGAACATTTTCAGGCAGGCTACCTACCCCTACCGCACTGCGAACCGCAATGCCATTTTCGCGTCCAAAAACCTCAACGAATAGCTCACTGCATCCATTAACGACATAGGGTTGTTTTTCAAAGTCGGTGGTTGCATTGACCATCCCAAAAACTTTAATGACCCGTTTAATTTTATTTAATGACCCAAAGTTTGCAATCAATGTTGCCAGAATGGTAAGACCCACCTGCCTTGCGGCAAGTTTTCCAGCTTCCTGATCAATATCCTTCCCGATTTTCCCGCGATGAAGCGTTCCATCAGCATTTACCGGCAGGTGGCCGGAAACATAAATATGATGACCGTCCCGAAGCAGCGGGGTATAAACTCCCTTCGGTTCCGGAGCCGGCGGCAATTGGAGGTTTAGCGCTAAAAATCGTTCCTGGTGTTCCATGAAATTCAATATTAAAAAAAATAAACTTTTGATACTTAATTAGATACTAAGATCCGAATGTCTCCTACAAATAGTATGATATCACAATTGTATAACCAGGACCACTTTCTGATTATCACGCAGCACTTCGACACTGATTGTTTCGCCGCGTTTGAGCTGATTTAACCGGAACATATAGTCCTGGATGTTGTTCACCGGTTTTCCGTTGATGAAAGTAATAATATCTCCCTTTTTCATACCGCCCAGTGCAGCAGGTTTCCCCGCGGTTACGAAATCGGCCCTGAGTCCATTTTTTATATTCCCTCCGTAGTCCGGCATAATTCCCAGGGTAATGCCTTTGCGCCGTGTTCCGCGACCACCCCCGGTTTTGGGCCCCGCTTCCTTAAAAACCAGCTTCGCGGTATTGGCCAGATCAGAAACCAGGTTGAATGAAAGATCGGATACTTTAACCATTCCGGGGTAATTAATCTTATCCCATGTATCTGCTGGGGTATGGTAATCGAGATGTGCCCCCGTTGTGAGGAACAATACGGGAATATTTTTGCCATAAAAAGAGGAGTGATCGGAAGGTCCGTAACCCTCGCTCGCAAGTGAAAGTTTTAAAACCGAAGTATCACACGAGGAATAGATCATTTTCTTAAGTGTATCAGAAGTTCCCACGCCGCTAATCTGCACCAGGGAATTTTCATTCAACCTTCCGACCATATCGAGATTTACCATGGCATTCACTTTACGCAGGTCAATCAGTGCATGATCCGCAAACCACCGTGAACCAAGCAACCCCTCTTCTTCACCCGAAAAGGAGATTACCAGAACAGAACGTTTGAGCATTTTACGCGAAGCGGAGAGTCTTTTTGCCAATTCAAGCACCATTGCCACACCGGAGGCATTATCGTCGGCTCCGTGATGGACCCCGACGGTATCAGGAACACGGCTACCCGATCCGGGGCCTCCCCATCCAAGATGATCAAAATGGGCTCCAAGAATCACATATTCATCTTTAAGAATCTTATCATTTCCCGGAATTTCCATGACCACATTACGTGTAGGAACTGTTGTCTGAATGAGATCTGATTGGCCGGAGAGTGTAATTCCGCTATTAAAACTTACCGGTTTCCTGAATTGGTTCAGGTTTTTCTCAAGCTCTTCAATCGTCTGATTATTAGCCTTAAGAATAAGATCCGCCAGTTTTCGGGTAATGTGAAATGCCGGAATTCCAACCGATTGCTCACCTTTAACCAGGGTCTCAAACTTGTCTTCCGGATCGAATAACCTGCCGGAAACCAATAATACAGCGGCAGCGCCCTGATCCTTGGCTTCCAAGACTTTATCGCGGTCGCGGCTATATTTGATAAAGTGACTTGCCGTTTTTTCAATTTCCGGATCACTGCGCAGAATCAGGACAACTTTTCCTTTTACGTCAGCACCTGCATAATCGTTCCATTTTAGGGAGTCTTCATTGATTTCGAAGCCATACCCCCCGAAAAAAACTTTTCCGGTAAAGGAGTTATTTTGTGAAAAGGCAAAAGGTGCAAAATCAGATTCAGATTTGAATGAGGTGTCATTAACCGAGAGCTTATTCTGTGGCCCATAAATAATTTTGTCGGTCACCCTGTATCGCTCATACCCCTTATCAAAAAGAGGGGTTAATCCTTCCTTAATCAAGACACTGCGCACATATTCGGCCGCCAGGCTGTCTCCGGCGCTGCCGGTCAACCTGCCTTGTAATTGGTCTGATGCCAGGAAACGAACATGGTCCGTTAACCGGGAGGCCCTTAATTCTGGTGAGTCTTTCTTCTCTTTTGAAAAAGCAAAAGCGGTAATTAGCAGGAAAATAAATCCAATTTTATGAATAGAAATCATGCCTGAAATATTTTTTAATGATTATTATTCCGGGTTGGTATCGCATCCCTGCTAAACCAGTATTTTATTCAAACATATCTTTTACCTTGTCAAAAAAACCTTTCCCATCCTGTCCCTGCGGGGATACAAAATTGGGAGAAACCTGAAGTTTTTCAAGCGTTTTTCGTTCCTCAGCGGTTAGTTTTTGTGGCACCCAGGCATGGATTTTCACCAACAGGTCACCTTTTCCGTAACCATTTACATCTGGTAATCCTTTACCGCGAAGCCGAAGAATTTTTTCGGGTTGAGTCCCCGATTCTATTTTAACTTTTACTTTTCCGTCAATAGTCGGTATCTCGGTTGTAACACCGAGCGAAATATCGGGAAAAGAGAGATAGAGGTTATAGATCAGATCATTCTCGTCGCGGGTAAGCTCGGGATGTTCTTCTTCCGAGATCAGGATCAGCAGATCGCCCGGGATTCCACCCCTGCGGGCGCCATTTCCCTTCCCTTCGAGGGAAAGTTGCATCCCCTCGGCAACTCCTGCTGGGATCTTGACTGTAATCACCTCTTCACCCTGAATGATTCCTTCGCCGTAGCAGGTGTCACATTTGTGTGAAATGATTTTCCCGTCGCCCCCGCAAGTGGGACAGCTTGAAGTGGTTTGCATTTGTCCCAGAAAGGTATTGCTGACCCGGGTAACCTGACCGGAACCGCGGCAGCTTGAACAGGTGGTAAATCCGCTGCTCCCCTTGGCGCCGCTGCCATGACAGGTTGTACAGGTGATATATTTTTTTACCTTGAGTTTTTTTTCTGCACCATGAGCGATCTCACTCAGATCAAGGCTTACCTTAACGCGCAGATTGGAGCCGCGGTTGACCCGCTGGGACCTTCCTCCTGAGCTGAATCCGCCAAAACCGCCAAATCCGCCTCCGCCAAAGATATCACCGAACATCGAGAAAATATCGTCCATTGATCGGCCACCACCGCTAAAACCTCCCTGATTACCTAATCCGGCATGTCCAAACTGGTCATATCGTTGTTTTTTCTCGGCGTTGCTCAGTATTTCGTATGCCTCTGCAGCCTCCTTGAATTTTTCTTCCGATTGCTTATCCCCGGGATTTTTATCCGGATGAAATTGAATCGCTTTCTTCCGGAATGCTTTTTTTATCTCCTCGGCGCTCGCATCCTTGCTCACCCCTAAAACTTCGTAGTAATCTCTTTTAGCCATGATTCGTTTATTGCGTGGTTTTAACCTTTATTTATGTTATTCGCCCACCACAACTTTGGCAAATCGTATAACCTTATCATTTAAATAATATCCTTTTTGAATCACCTCGACAATTTTCCCCTTTAAATCCTTTGATGGAGCGGGAACCTTTGTCAATGCCTCGTGTAAATCCGTATCAAAGATTTTTCCGACAGCATCGATTTCAGTGATTCCATTTTGCCGGGCAAAATCATTGAATTTATTATATATCAACAATATACCTTCCTTTGTAGCTTCAAAATCCAGGCCCGATTCAATCGAATGCATCGCCCGCTCAAAATCATCAATGACAGGTAAGATACCTGACATGATCGATTCCCCTGCAGTTTTTGTCAGTTCAATCCGTTCTCTGAGCGTTCTTTTCCGGTAGTTATCAAATTCTGCTGACAAACGGAGGTATTTATCATTAATCTCCTTGCAGGCAGTTTCCAGTTCCGCCACTTTAGCCTCAAGAATCGCTTTCTCGTCAGGAATCAATAAAACCTCTTCGTGTTGAGTGTGATTTGCAGGTTCTGATTGAACTTCCCCGGAATCAGTTGTAGAACGTTGATTTTCAGTTATTAATTCGTTTGCTATATCATTGATATCGTGAATGTTTTCTTTGTGTTCCTTCTTCTTCATTTGTGAATCGTTATCGTTTAAAAAATCTCAAGGATTATCAATCAAAAATTTTGCCAATTGCTATAAATTAGACAAAATGGCATATCTCCTCAAATATCGGTGTCACTATTTCCATTTAGACAAAAAAAATGGAACAAAATATCGTTTTCCTATTTCTTTAATGAGGCTAGCTTTTGTTCAAGCGCCGTCCCCCGGAGGTTAGTTGCCAGGATTACACCATTGCCATCAATCAAAAAATTGGTGGGAATCATACTAATGTTGTAACTCCGGATATAATTAGCATTACTACTTAAGACACATACGTGATTTCCCCAACTTAGCCCATCGGCCTGAATGGCACTCTTCCAGGCTTTGGCATCCTTGTCCAGGGAAACGCTAAAAACTGTAAATCCATTGCCACCGGCGAAAGCAACCTCTTTGTATTTCTCATAAGAGGCAACTACAAAGGGATTCTCATTACGGCAGGGTTTGCAAGAGAGGATAATTTCAACGGGTTGCCGGCCAGTGAGTTTTCAACAATTTCCGGAGCTTTATTCCCCACCTCAATTCCTTGTTGTGCAGCCGTTTGTGCCCTGATGGAAGAAATCCCGACCACCATTATAAATAAAACAATACTCAGATATCTCATAACGTGCATATTAATTTTTTGTCATAGAATTTTATTCAGCATCTATTCCCGCCTGATTTGGGCGCCAATAGCATTCAATCGCAAATCGATCTTTTCGTAACCGCGGTCAATTTGTTCAATATAATCAATGGTTGATTTACCATTGGCTGAAAGCGCTGCAATCAGCAAGGCAACCCCTGCGCGGATATCGGGAGAACTCATTCTGATTCCCCGCAACGGATGGGCTTTATCCAAACCAATAACGGTGGCCCGATGGGGGTCGCATAAAATAATTTTTGCTCCCATATCGATCAGGCGGTCAACAAAGAAGAGCCGGCTTTCAAACATCTTTTGATGGATTAACACGCTTCCCCTCGCCTGGGTTGCAATAACCAGGAAAATGCTCAATAAATCGGGGGTTAAACCAGGCCAGGGAGCGTCGGCCACCGTGAGGATCGATCCGTCAATAAACGATTCAATTTCATAGTGTTCCTGTGAAGGAATATGCAGATCGTCACCATTGAACTCCATTTGGATCCCAAATCTCCGAAACGATTCCGGGATGATACCCAACTGACCGATTCCCGCATTTTTAATGGTGATCTCCGAGGCGGTCATGGCTGCAAGGCCAATAAAACTTCCAACTTCAATCATATCGGGGAGCAACACATGATTGCAGCCCGTCAGCGAGGTGACCCCCTCTATCGTCAATAAATTGGAACCGACCCCTTGAATTTTGGCTCCCATGGAATTGAGCATCTTGCATAACTGCTGTAAATAGGGTTCGCAGGCTGCATTGTAAATGGTAGTTGTGCCGCTTGCCAGTGTGGCAGCCATGATCAGGTTTGCCGTACCGGTTACCGAAGCTTCGTCGAGCAACATATAACATCCTTTGAGTTGCCTGGCTTCCACGCGGTAGGATGATTCAGACTCATCAAAAATAAATTTGGCACCAAGCGCTTCAAATCCCCGGAAATGGGTATCGAGCCTTCTTCTTCCGATTTTATCTCCCCCCGGCTGAGGTATGATACCAATTCCAAAACGGGCCAGCATCGGTCCAACGATCATTAGGGAGCCACGCAAACTGCCGGCCTGGGCAAAGAACTGGGGAGATTTCAGGTAATCAACCTGAATGTTATCCGACTGAAAGGTGTATAATCCTTTGGAAATGCGTTCAACAACAGAGCCCAATGAGCGGAGTATTTCGATCAGTTTCAATACATCGCTGATCTCCGGAATATTAGAGATGGTAATTTTCTGTGAAGAGAGCAAGGTGGCACAAATCACCTGCAAAGCTTCATTTTTGGCACCTTGCGGTGATAATTCACCCGACAGCGGGTTACCACCTTCAATAATAAACCTGGCCATGTTTTATTGTAAAAGGCTATTTATGTTTTCTCGACTGGTTGGAGATGGTCGTAATTTTTCCTTTTTTAGGTTGTTGCTTAAATATATCACTGACCTCCTGAAGGTGCATCTCCGGATTAGGTTTAAGTTTTCCCTGTGACAGAAAAACCATGTCATTCAGAATTTTGGAATCCTCAACGGCATCCTTATTCCAGACAAGATATGTTTTTTTCATCTGGTTGGCCAGCAGCTCGGTATTAACCTGTTTGGCCGGATTCTCTTCATCAAGCTGAGCAGTGGCTGCAATGTAATTTTCCATAATCTTGCCGTAATGGCGGAATTTTATATCGGTCTGCTGGTAAGGAATCAACCTTGGCTTTTCGATGAATGTTTCCGGTTTTGGCGGATCGTAAGGATAATCAATATCGAGCTTAAAATCAGACATTATGGCAATATGGTCCCAAAGTTTGTGTTTGAATTCATTGATGTCGCGAAGATAGGGATACATCATTCCCATCACATCAATCACCCCTTTTACAGCAAGGATACGCTCTTCCCTGTTTTCAATCTGCATGATATGATCAACCATCTTGTGAATACTTCTCCCGTATTCGGGAAGTTTCATCTTCTTGCGCTGTGTGTTATAATCGCGTTCTATCATCGTTTTCTTTTAATTATTAGGTAAAGACCCGATTTCCAAATCTTACCTGTTTTTGCAACCACAAAGCTAATCGTTTTTAACGGTTATTTCAAATAGGATTGAATATTAACCCCATCAACTTTAAAATAGAGCAGTTCTACTCCAATACCTTCATCGCGACGCGCCTGTTTTGAGCTCTCCCTTGGGTGGTTGCATTCTCTGCTACCGGCAATGACGGACCATAACCCTTTGCGATAAGCCGTCCCTTGCCGATCCCATTTTTTGTCAGGTATTCCACCACACGGTTTGCCCGTGACTGACTCAGCCTGTTGTTCAGGACCAGACTCCCCACGTTATCTGTATGTCCCTGTATCTCAAGTCTTACAGCTGGATAATCCTTCAGAAACTGAATCAGTTTATCGAGATCGGAAGAAACAGATGTATTCAGATCGGCCTTACCAACCTCAAAATAGATATTTTTCAGCTGGATACTCTGACCTGCTTTAGCCTCTTCAATGGCCAATTCGAGTTTTACATATAGTGTTGCACTCCTGTTTAGACCCCTGGTGGTGATCTTCTCAATGTTGGATATGTAATTTGCCTTCTTCCCCACCACCGTAAAATCACTTCCAGCCAAAAGCTGCGCATGGAAAACGCCATCACCCTTTTGGCTTTGAATATTCAGAAATGTTTGGTTGGCAGAATTGGTCACTTTGACCTCTGCACCCCCTTCCGGGATATTTTTAGTCTTGTTGATCACCACCCCGGCAAGGGTAAAACGCGGATCATTGTGGGTTAAGCCAATTCCAACCTGACTTTCACTGGTCGTGAAGTTCTCTTTTTTTACCGTTTGCGAGGTCGAACTGATCTGATTAAGCGAACCACTAACCGTATAATTAGCAGGAATTAATGCCTTAAAAATCACCCTTCCATAATCGTCAGTTGAGCCATACTGTGTCTTGCCGTCGGTGCTGCCCAGCGTTACTGCCACAAAGGGAAGCGGCTGACCGGTAGCTTCGTCTGTTACAGTAACCAAAAGATCCTTGGGTAAGACAACCACCTCTTTTTTAGCTATCGCCGGAGGTAGGGGCTTTTCAACTGTTTTCGCGGGCAATGACTTTCGTTTCCCGAAACTTGCACCGACTCCTATATTGTACTGAAAATGGTTATTAACCTGGGAGGTCAGGCCATTCCGGTATTGCACATCGGTGAAGACAAAGGCTGAATTGTAAATATGAAACTGGATTCCGGCTCCCACGGGAAGATAAAACCCGGTTTTCCCCTGATAAAGTGAAAACCCGCCTCCTCCGGAAAGGTAAGGGACTATTTTGTGCTTATCGGAGAGCATTTTCAGGTTTACCGCTACATTGGCATCCAACAAAAACGCACTGCTGCCGTTGGTGGTGCCATTCTTATAGAGGTAATCGGTTGAACTGCCATCGAGGGTCGCAATAAAATCGAGATTTTTATTCAACCCCTTCAGGTAATTGATGCC
>Ga0364922_10767_pt1 | contig 11470 bp, 7 predicted proteins | sample ExccelJu500001D4_2_FD_206955 | JGI IMG/M metagenome (GOLD analysis project Ga0364922, IMG submission 206955) | Enriched cells from Trout Bog Lake Hypolimnion, Wisconsin, USA - BchlTB.June20.5000.01.D4 | ecosystem: Environmental > Aquatic > Freshwater > Lake > Hypolimnion/Profundal zone | place...
AACCTACGGCTAAATCCGAGAAAGATAAGTCGCTTAAATCATCTCAACCAAAGATGGGTACTAAAAAAGAGGCTCCTGTAACTAACGAAAAGACCCCGGTACTAGTATCTAAAACTCCCAAAAAAGAAAAATTAAAAAGCAGTTCTGTAAGCGTACAAGGACATGTTGCGGCAGTTGAAGAACCACGAATTTCCAGTGGGGAAAAAGAGAAGAATGATGCCCTCGATAAAATAAAGGAAGTTTATAAAGAAAAAGGTAAAGTGGGTACTCAGGATATTTTAGATGCTATTCCCGAAGATGTTCCCCAGGAAGAAGCCTTTGAAGATATTTTGGAAGAACTGCACAGTTTAAATATCCCGGTGGAAGAACTGGATCCGGCGGAAGTGAGTGTGCTTCCTTCGGAAGGGGAAGTGGAAGTTAAAGAAGTATTGCAGTTGACCGGCGATGTAATCAAAGGCGATGATCCCGTGCGGATGTATTTACGGGAAATGGGGAGAACCCCACTTTTGACCCGGGAAAAAGAAGTGAAATATGCCATGCAAATTGAATCGGGTCGGGGGAAAATCATCTGTGCGATTCTCGAATCTGGGACCTTAATTACCCAGTTAAATGCCTTAGTGCAGCGGATTGAAAAAGGGTCGGCGGTCATTAATGAAGTTTTCCGTTTAGGTATGGATGAAACTCTGACCGAAGATCGGGATCGGGTATTAAGCATATTAAAGAAACAAATTCGGGACTTGGATGAAAAGATAAGATTGTTCCGGCAAAAGCATAAACGATTTGGGCTTAAATTACTAACCTCCGTGGATGCCAACATTCTGGAAGAACTGTATCATGATATTAAAGCCAAGATCGAAGCCGGCCATTATCGTCGAGATAAAGATACTGAGATCAAGAAACTTCCTAAACATCTGGGAAAAGTTTTTGATGATTATTTCAAGATGCGGGATAAACTGGAAGCCATGCGGCTCAATTTTGATGAAATCATTAAAATCTGCGATGAGATTGAACGGCATTTCCGGAGTATTTTAAGGGTAGAACAAAATATCAATGAATTAGAACTGATATCGGGACTGACCATTGAAGATATTGAAATTATTGTGGCCAGCGGAAAACGTCCTCCCAAGAAATATTTAGAGAAGATGGGCCTGAAGAAACTAACCGTGGAGCAGGTAATATCTTTTAATCACGATTACAAAGATTATAAGAAGATGATTAAGGATGAAGAAGCCCGGTGTGGTAATACGACGAAGGAATTAGCCGAGATAGTCCAGCAGATTAAAGATGGCCGGGCGGAAGCTTTAGATGCCAAGATGAAAGTAGTAGAAGCCAATCTCCGGTTAGTGGTCAGTATTGCCAAGAAATATACTAATCGTGGTCTGCATTTTCTGGATTTGATTCAGGAAGGTAATATCGGATTAATGCGGGCGGTAGATAAATTTGAATATAAACGGGGATATAAGTTTAGTACCTATGCGACTTGGTGGATTCGGCAGGCGGTTACCCGAGCTATCGCTGACCAGGCCCGAACGATCCGGATTCCGGTGCACATGATTGAGACGATTAATAAATTGAATCGTGTTTCCCGGCTTTTAGTACAGGATTTGGGACGGGAACCGACCCCGGAAGAAATTGCAAAAGCCATGAGTATGTCCGTAGATAAGGTTCGGAAGGTTTTTAAGATTGCCCAGCAACCCATTTCTTTAGAAACTCCAATCGGAGAAGATAAAGACAGCCATTTCGGGGATTTCATTGAAGATGGGAAGGTAGAATCTCCTTTAAGCGCTACGACCGATGTTCTCCGGCAGGAAAAGATTGAAAAAGTATTAAAGAGCTTAACGGATCGGGAAGAAAAAGTACTGCGGCTTCGGTTCGGAATTGGGGATGGCTATCCACGTACCTTAGAGGAAGTAGGAGCTATTTTTAATGTGACCCGAGAACGAGTCCGGCAGATTGAAACGAAAGCCCTCCGTAAACTTCGTCATCCCAGCCGAAGTAAGCACTTAAGAGAATTCTTGGAATAAGGTATAATATTTAACTCTAACTGGTAATAGTAGTTGCCAGAAAGAGACCGGGCCTATAGCTCAGCTGGTCAGAGCAGTGGACTCATAATCCAAATTCAAGGACTTATGTAAGTATAACAATACAAGCATAAGTCCTTTCTTATTAATATCCTGCCATTGTTTCTTCTTTTGTTTCTGTCTTATCAAATTGGCTCATTTTAGCTCTATTATGGACACTATTTGGACACCAAGATTAAGAACTTATTACTTATTTGACGAGAATCTAACTTCTTAAAATATCATCAATCAAATCTTAGTGTTAGGTTAACCAATTTCTGTCTGTTAATCTTCGAACTAGAATTTATCTATTTTCCTACATATTAGAAGTTTGTTTAGTTTTATTAATATTCTATATTGTATTATTATTATATTTGCCATATAGGTGTTAATATAATATTGGTAATGTATCTATGGTATTTTGAATAACAGAAGGAGAAATAGACCATGCGTATTGCCGTGCTTCACATCAGCGATTTACACTGCAAGGAGAGTACGTCACTTAAGCCAGCCAGCAAGGTGGCTGCATGTTTTCGTGAACATCTAAATGATATAGATGAACTGATTATTGCAGTAACTGGGGATGTATCTTACTCCGGTCATAATAAACAATATTCAGTAGCTAAAAAATATTTTGACCAATTGACCCAAGAAATTACTAGTGTCACCGGGATAACTCCCAATATTATTTGCGTTCCAGGAAACCATGACTGTGAACATCCTAAAGACACCACTTTACGCGATATTGTTTTGGATAAAATTATTAGTAAAAAAGGCACTGTAGATAGTCCTGATCTTATCAAACAAAGCATTTCAGTCCAGAAGAATTATTTTTCTTGGATTTCGACTATCACATCTCATAAACCAATCTCAGAAGAAATATCATGGCAAATAAAGCTAGATAAAAACATTATAATTCTATGTTATAACAGTGCTTGGATGTCAATAAAAGATGAAAAACAAGGTGGCTTATATATACCCCATAAGTATTTTCTCTCACCCAAACATGGAGATATTGTCATTACTTTAATGCACCATCCATACAATTGGTTTGAAGCCAATAACAGCCGCGCAATTCGTAATCACCTAGAAAGGGTAAGCGATATCATTTTAACTGGACATGAGCATGATCCCGTATCTTATGCGAAAAACACTCAAGAAGGTGTTATTGAATATATTGAAGGAGGTGTTTTTCATGTTAATGAACATCCTAACGATAGTAAATTTATTATCATTTTTATTGATACTTCATTAAAACAATATCAAGCACAAATGTATAAATGGATGCCAGAAGGGTATCGGTCTGATGGCGATGTAATAAGACGTACTTTTATACGTGCTTCACAAAAATCATCAAAATATGTTCTCAACCCTGATTTCGAGAAGAACTTCCTTCGTGACATGGGAACACAACTAACGCATAGGGCAAAAGCAATTGAGTTTGATGACTTATATACTACCCCAGATTTACGTAAATATGTAAAATTGGACCGTGGTGACACTCTAAAAAAGGAAATAATTAAATCAGAGGTAGTAGTTAAAACTGTATTTTCCGATAAATATGTGTATTTTGGTGGAGATAGTCAATCCGGAAAAACATCCATAGCCAAACATCTCTATAGTTGTGCTTTACAAAAAGATATTCTCCCTGTGTATTTAGAGGGAGAACATATAGTTAGCGCAGACAAAGGATCAATAAAGGATGTAATAATTAAGGCATATACAAAGCAATATTCACAGCCAACGTCCGAAACATTTCTTCAACTTCCTCCCGAGCGAAAATGCATTATTATCGATGACTTTACAGAATGTAAATTAAATAGGATTTATAAGGCTACCGTTCTTAATTGCATACGTGAGCAATATGGCATCACTTTTGTTTTTGGGGGTAATTTTTCCCATATTGAAGAAATGCTTACCGATATGGAAGAAGGACAAATGTTAAACACATATTCTCATTATGAGATTATGGAACTTGGATATCTTGTTCGAAATAAACTTATAGAAAAATGGATGTTGCTTGGAACTGAACATTTAACAGAAAAAGATGTTTTATTACATCAGACTAACAAAGTGGAACGCCACATAGATACCATTTTAGGCAAGAACTTACTACCTGCATATCCAATATTCATATTATCAATGCTTCAACAAATTGAGGCAGGTACTCCAGTGGAAACCAAGTCTGGATCATATGGTTATTTCTACGAAGTATTCATTACTGCAGCATTACAAAAATCATCATCTTCTCTAGATGATATCGATACAAAATATACCTATCTTTCGGAATTTGCTTGGTATTTACGCTCAAATAAAACTAGAATTTGTAATAAAAGAGACATTACAAACTTTAATACAGGACATTGGACTATTTACGGTTTAATACAGCCTAGTGATGCATTTACCCAAGAGTTAGTTAAATCTCAAATTCTTGTCGATCATAATGGAAATATTGGTTTTAGACATAAGTATCATTATTATTATTTTCTTGCTCGATACATTCGGGACAATATGTCTGAACCCTCTGTTATTGATACTATTGATGAATGCGTTAATGAACTGCATAGAGAAGAATGTGCCAACGTAATAATCTTTATAACTTACTTAACCAAAGATAAATCCATTATAGATAAATTGTTGATGGCCGCAAAAGATATTTATAAAGACGAGCGGCCTTGTGACCTAGACACACACGTATCATTTCTTAATAAGCTTTATAAACGAATTCCGCAGATATCACTTCCAGAATCTGATCCATTTTCAATTAAAAAGCAGAAACTCATCCAAATTGATTCTCAACAGCAACAACTCAGGACAACTTCAGAAACAAGCGGCATGACGGAAGAGGCTGATGAAGAGGGATTAAATCAAATGCTTGCAATAAATCGGGCTTTAAAGTCTATTCAAATATTGGGGCAAGTATTAAGAAATTTCAGTGGTTCACTTAAAAGGCCCATCAAGCGTGAATTGGCTGCTGAATGTTTTGGGGTTGGACTTCGTACTCTTAACGCATATTATGGTCTTATAGAAAAACACCTAGAATACATTATTAAAGTGTTTGGACAGATTTTTGATAAAAAGCTTACTGGAAACAACCCGAAAGAACAAGTCGAAATTGCAAAAGAGATTGTTTTTGCTCTAACTGAAATACTTTGTTTTGGAATGATACATAGAATATCTATGGCTGTTGGAGCGGAAAAGTTGCTACCTACATATGAAGATGTTCAACAAAAAATGAATAATCTTGCCACAGAATTTGTGCAAGTGAGTATACGCATGGATCATATACAACCATTTCCAGAAAGACAGGTATTTGATTTATACAATAAACTCAAAGATAATGTATTTGGACAAACATTATTAAGAATACTTGTAGCAAATCATTTTTATATATTTCCAGAACCAAGAGAGTCACGACAACGGGTATGTCAAAGACTTAAGATAGCGCAAACAAAAAAGATGTTATCGTGTTTACCTGAACAAAAATTCAGAAAGTAGCAAACTCGTCGAATCAATATGCTTATAAGTGATGTTTACACTATTTATGCACATAGCAAAAGAACAGGTCTCTAATAACTTATATTATTAGAGACCTATGTGTGGATGGTTAATTATCAAACCCCTTAAACTCCTGCATTGGTAAGGTGACCAGTTTCCCTCCCAGCCGTTCCATTTCCACCCGGTTTTCCCAAGTAGATTCACCCTGGGCGGCACGGGTAATGGCATTGGCAATCCCATATTGATCAGGATCAGGTTCAGCTCCGAAGGCAATGAGAATACTGTCTTTTTGGACTTCGCTGAGCTTGTAATGCTCTACTACATGGTGAATGACCTTCTGGGGATTGGAGATTTTAACTTCAGTGCTCTCTCGCAAAGACTGGGTAATTTCTCCAAAGCGACCGAAGAGCTCGGTGATCGATCTCCGAATGGATAAATAGACCGTATCATCCGATTCCTCATGGCCGTTTCCCAAATGAACTTGCCGAGTAAGAAATTCTTCCATCACCATACCATTGGAACAGAGCACTCGATATATCCTGGGTTCAACTTTCAGAGCTTTGTGTCCCGTCTCGGAATTGGTAAGAAGTAATCCTCCCATGATTCGGTCATCCCGATGCCGGACAAAGTCTTTAAGCTGGTTGCTTTTGACTTTGACATTCATTTCCGTTTCCGAAAGATAGGCTTCTTCAATCTCGGCTTCATGGGCTTGTAATTCATTCAGAGCACAATAGAGGATGTCCAAGTGATCAATGACCCGGTAACGGTCACTGAGGAAAGCTCGAGCTGAATCTCCCAGGCCCCGGACAAAGACTTCCCGGTTAAGTTTTCTCAGCCAGGTATTAGTGTTTTCCACCAATAATGCTGGTTCTTCCTCCCTCATCTTATTGTAATACTTTAAGGGAATTTCCAGCCGTTCGGCTATCTGGGCATGACAGGGGATAGTAACTTGATAAGAATGTCCATTGCCCAGAGATATCCGGGGAGAAGAATCCTCCAGTGCCATGGAAATGTCACCAACAGGAAGCGATTGATCCCATTTTAAAGGCTTTTGGCGCTCTAATTCATTAAGTAATTCCTGTATATTCACGGTTTTCACTCCTTTCGTTTTTAGATTTGTAAAAGTGCTATTTATTAAACATTAACGTTTAATTAAAAGGAGAAAAAGGTAGGTAAAATTGCTTTAATAGTGAAGTAAGTAATAGATATCCTATCTAAACAAGCTTTTCTGCCCGGACTCTGGTTTGGGAACATCCCATACTGTCGGTTTAGGAGAGATGATGGCTTTTTCCACCTCCGCTCTGGGCCGGGTATATCGTTTTCTGGTCAGGGATATTATTCCCTCCCGGTAAGAATGAATACTCTCTGGAGGAGCAAGTGTCACCGCGCTAAAAGGATCGGAAGTCTTCCCATCAATCATCAGCTTAATATATATATGGTAATTGTAGAGGCTGATTAAATCCTGGAGAGCGAATACCGGGTAAAACTCTTTGGCGAGGGTTTGGGCATCTTCCACTCCTACCCGGAAAACAATGAAAGTGCCGGCATTTCCTAATATGGCTGCTTTAATCCGCTCGTCTAACTGGAAAAGATACTGATGGGAAAGCACCAAACTGACCCCATATTTCCTGGCTTCGCTGAGGATATCGGCAAAAGACATGGTTAAGAAGTTATGGAATTCATCCACATAGAGATAACAGGTCTTTCGATGATCTTCCGGAATATCTGCCCGGCTTAAGGCGGCTAATTGGATTTGGGTAGTTAATAGCGAACCCAAGAGATTGCTGGCATCTTCCCCAATCTTTCCTTTGGCCAGATTTACAATACAAATCAAACCTTGATCCATAATCTGGCGGATATGCAAGGTGCTTTTGGTTTGTCCAACAATGTTTCGGAGCGGAATCGTGGTTAAAAACTGCCCCATTTTGTTAAGAATGGGAGAGACTGCTTCCGATTGCATCCATTTCGAGTATTTCTCAAATTCCAGAGTCCAGAAGTTTCTCAGATGAGTATCATTAAGGTTTTTAACCACATATCGGCGGAAGCTCTCATCGGTCAGAAGTTTAGGGACATCTAATAGGGTACATCCTCCATGGTGCATGAGCGTTAGCAAAGAAAATCTCAGGATATGTTCTAACCTGGGACCCCAGAAGTCCGGCCAAAGTTTCTTGAAAACAGAGATTATCCCCGAAGCTACTAGATGATGTTTATCTAAAGGAGTATCTTCTAAAGGATTAAATCCGATAGGATACTCTAAGTCTGCCGGATTAAAATACACTGTATCTTTTACCCGCTCCTGGGGAATAAAACGCAGCAATTCTTCGGCTAAATCCCCATGGGGATCAATAACAATGATGCCATAGCCGTTTTTAATATCGGATACGGCCATATTGAGTAGCAAGGTACTTTTGCCAGTACCGGTTTTCCCGATAACATAAATATGCCCTCGGCGGTTTTTGGCTTTAATACCAAACTTCTTCCGGATATCTCGCCAGTTGGTAATGGCTAAGGTGGTGATCTGATTGGGATCATGAAGGTTAGGTTCCATAGTTCTCATACTAATAGAGGGAACCTTGCCTTAAAAGGCAGTAGAATAACTCAAGTTAAGCAAATACACCCTCCTTGTTTAGGCTGTTCCACAGGGTAAAATGCAATTAGTACTTTACCAATCTAATCCAATCCAATTTAAAAGGAGGTTTTGTTTATGAAATGCGTCGACATTAAAACCGGGGACGGTAAAACCTTGTTTACTCTCCATATCTATGACTTGGAAGTACCTGCCAATGGTAACAAGGCTAATCAAACCCCAAACGGCAATGGGACCAAGCCGGATGAACCCATGACCGATGCCCAGAAACGGTATCTCTACCGGATTCTGGCGGAATCCGGACTCGAAGGAGAAGCAGCCACCCGTGAGCTGAAGAAACACTTTGGCACGGAAACGCTCAAAGAAGTAACCAAAGCGGAGGCCAGTGAGCTCATTAAACAGTTGCTTCAGGAGGTTAAGACATGATTACCCATCTTTCCAGCAGCCAAATCAACATCTATCTCCTCTGTGGGAAGAAATACCAATTCCAGTATATTGATAAGCTGCCCAGAACCTTCAAATCTTCCAGCCTAGCCTTTGGCAGTGTCTTACACTCAGCTTTGTCCTGGTACCACGAAGAGAAGCTCAAAGCCAATGGGAATGGCCAGACCATACCCATAGACAAGCTCTGGAAAATCTTTGATGCTGACTGGTATAGCCAGACGGTTGAAGCCGATATCCGCTACAAAGACAACGAACAGGAGATAAAGCTGGTCACACTGGGCAAGGAAATGCTGGAAATGTATGTCCAGCACCCACAGGGGAAGGTTAAAGGCGCGGAAATCCCTTTCACCGTCCCGCTTTATGACCCCAGTACCCGGAAATCCCTGGGTATTGGGTTAGAGGGGTTCTTTGATCTCATTGAAGAGGAAGATACCATTGTGGAATTTAAAACCTCTGCCCAGACTATGAACGCAGGGGATGTAGACAACCACTTGCAGCTGACGGCATACAGCTATGCTTATGAGCAGCTCTATGGAAGAATTCCCAAGACCTTGAAGATCATCAACTTCGTAAAGACCAAGAAGCCCAAGCTCAACGTGTTTGAGACTCAGCGGACTCCAGAAAACCACAAAATTTTCTTAAAACTGGCCAAAGATGTACTCGAAGCCATCTGCCATGAATCTTTTCTTCCCCGGCCTGGATTCATGTGTAAAGACTGCGAGTATAAAGCGCTCTGTCCGGCGTGGAATCGCTAATGGACAGAAGCTATGGGAAGTAGGTAAAACTGCTTCCCTTTTTATTAATACTCCTAAAACTTCTGCTTTCAATGCCAAAATAGGCAGAGTATATAATACTTACCATTATCGCATGATATAAAATCTACGTTATTTTTCGGTTAGCCCACTATTGTATGATATTTCCAATTTATAGTTAATACAATTGGAGTGCTAGGTGAATTTAACACAGGGAAGCGTTTCTTCCCGGATAGTTTTAGGTCTCCCGGATTTTATAGCGCTAAGTTCGACTTAGATTTCCTTGCTTATAAGTAGCCATATAAAAACATCTACATGTAAAACATTTGATAGAAAACAAGAGGCACTATCAACATTGACCGGAATACTAGATAAACTCATAGAGCAGCATGAAATGATGTAAATTGAAATGTACTAAAAATGTCTATCTTTATTTTATCCAATTTCTGGTTTTTTAGAGCTCTTATTTAGCGCACCCCATCATTGCATTTTTAGGATAGTAATTTCTTGACCATGTTAATTATTTTCATATTAGCTAGTAACTCTTTTGCGAACATAAAAAACCCACATTAATATCATGTGGGTCTAATGCTATTACTTTAGAAGAAACGTTTTTGTTTTTTTCTTGCTGCTTTTAAAAGAGCTTCCGTGCCAGCTATCATAAGGTATCTTTCCGCTTCCTCCATCGAATAATTGTTAATTATCAACGACTCAAAAGGAGAAATACCATCTTTAAGCATAGGCAATATATGCTTATATGTAGCATTCCACTCCTCAATATCGTTTAATGTTTTAAATGAACTCTTTTTATTTTTTACCATAACACCTCCTACTCCTCCTTGATTTTTTTGTATAATATGTTTTATATAACTTTTTTCCCGATTTCTCTTTTGAATCCGAACACTCTGGTAAAATGGAATAATGAAAAATCAAAAAAAAGTTATCGCACCTTGTGAAAAGCGAAAGGGATGAGATTTTCATCTTGCTGTCCAAAGATTATTCATACAGAGAGATATCAAGGTCATTGGGACGTTCGGTTTCCACAATCTCTAATGAGATCAATTTGAACTCGGTTAATGGAAAATACTATCCAGACAAGGCTCAACACAAAGCATATGTCAGAAGAAAATATTCCAAATTCCAGGGAAAGAAAATTGTAGATAATCCCAAACTCCAAGGCTTTATCGAAGAAAACTTGTATGATGACCAGTCTCCGACAAACATATCCGGAAGAATTAAAAAACACGAGAAACACCTTCCTTTTGTTTCAAAAGAAAGCATCTACAGATATATTAAAAGCGTTTATGGCAGACGAATTGAATATCACCGGAGCAAACGGAAAAGACACCGCTGGAGTAGGCGCCGAAGGTCAAAAGAGAAGTTGATGGATAGAAAATTTATCGAGCAAAGGCCTAAGATAGTCGGGAAAAGAGGCAGAATCGGTGATGTCGAGGCCGACTTCATCGTTTCTGGTAAGTCGGGAAAAGGAATAGTCCTTGTTGTGGTAGACAGGAAATCAAGATGCCCGTTCTTGGAACAGATTCTGAAAGTAACGATTGAAAATGTTCATCTTGCCTTTCTGGAAATAACGAGACGGTTTCCGGAGATTAAAACAATCACCACTGACAACGACTTACTGATGGCCAGGCATAAAGAATTGGAAAAACTTTTGAATACCTCCATATATTTCTGTCATACATACAGCTCGTGGGAAAAGGGAACCGTGGAGAACAGAAACAAAGCCATAAGGAGATATGCCAAAAAAGGTTCTGACTTAAGTAAATATTCAATATCACATTTTGCAATGATTGAGGATAAATTAAGAACAAGATACATGAAGTGTCTTAACTTTAAAACACCAAAAGAAATGTTTGAAAAAGAAATGATAAAGTATGAAAAACAACAACAAAAAAACCGCTTAAAAGCGGTGGATTATGGACAAAAGAATCAAGAAATATTAATCTAAAAAGTGTTCGGCTTGAGGGGTACGCGTGCTAATTGTTAGAATGAATTAATTTATATTAAAATGAGAAATATGTCAATTGTATTTTAGATAATTATTGTCAAATTGCCTCCCATATTATGTAACACTAAATAAATCAGCATCTTACATTATTGCTTTTATCCAG
>Ga0364922_10768_pt1 | contig 11469 bp, 6 predicted proteins | sample ExccelJu500001D4_2_FD_206955 | JGI IMG/M metagenome (GOLD analysis project Ga0364922, IMG submission 206955) | Enriched cells from Trout Bog Lake Hypolimnion, Wisconsin, USA - BchlTB.June20.5000.01.D4 | ecosystem: Environmental > Aquatic > Freshwater > Lake > Hypolimnion/Profundal zone | place...
TTATACGCACTCCAGCATCGAGGACAAGAGTCTGCCGGGATATGTACATCGGATTTTACCCAGCATCGTTATCATGTTGGAATGGGGTTAGTTGCAGATATCTTTAACCAAACCAATTTAGATGAATTAAAAGGCGATATGGCGATTGGCCATGTCCGTTATTCAACCGCCGGCTCCAGCAGCCTGAAAAATGCCCAACCCATCTGTGTTAATTGTAATATCGGACCACTCGCACTGGCTCATAACGGGAACCTGGTAAATATTGATGGAATTAAAGACGAACTCGTCGCTGAAGGCTCCATATTCCGGGGAACTACCGATAGTGAAGTCATGGTTCATCTGATGGCCCGTTCCCGGAAAAAAGAATTGAGTGAAATCGTAGTAGACGCACTGGCTCAGGTTAAAGGTGCCTATTCTCTCCTGGTGATGAGTCAGGATACTATGATTGCAATTCGTGATCCTCTGGGTTTCCGACCCCTTTGTATCGGTCAGGTGAATGATGCCTGGGTAATCGCTTCTGAATCCTGTGCTTTCGATATGATCGGCGGTAAATATTTTCAGGATGTCCGGCCCGGAGAAATGGTTATCCTGCAAAAAGGCAAAGACCTGCAGTGTGTCCAAGCCTTTTCTGCGGAAGGACAGCCTTTTAAACAATGTATTTTTGAACTTATTTATTTTGCCCGTCCAGATTCAGTGGTTTTCCAGCACAGTGTCATGCAAGTTCGTAAAGCACTAGGACGACAACTCGCCATTGAACATCCGGTGGATGCCGATATCGTCATTTCCATCCCTGATTCGGCAAATTGCCATGCCCTGGGTTATGCAGAACAATCCGGAATCCCTTATGATATCGGCCTTATCCGTAATCATTACGTAGGCCGAACTTTTATCGAACCCCGCCAAAACATCCGAGATTTTGGGGTCAAAATCAAACATAACCCCGTCAGCAGTGTCTTAAACGGAAAACGGGTCATTGTCGTTGAAGATTCCATTGTCCGGGGAACCACCAGTCGCAAAATCATCAAGATGCTTCGGTCTGCCGGTGCCCGGGAAGTCCACATGCGGGTCGCCAGTCCTCCCTATATTTCTCCCTGCTACTATGGCATTGATACCCCTGATAAAGATAAACTGATTGCTACCAATAGGAGTGTCACCGAAATTAAGGACTTCATCGGCGTGGATTCTCTTGGATACATCAGCATCGAAGGGATGTTAAATGTTGTAAAGAATCATCGCCACGAATTCTGTACCACCTGTTTTACTGGGAACTATCCGGAAGGTGCCCAACCCCCGGCTAATTATGCCAAGCCAAAACAGTAATTGCCCCATCCAAAAACAGAAATATTCAGACTAAATACATATAACCCCATTCATATCATAATCTTAAATCCATAATATATCTACCTTCTATTACTTCTCTCAAACATTTGAATAATAAGCCTGAGGTCCATACCTGATACCTGTGAAGCTAGAGCGTAACCGTGGCAATTTCGACCTAGAGGAAGATAGCCAATTTACTACGCCAAAAACTACCAAATCAGCACTAAAAATCCCCTCCACTCTTCCTCCGAGACACCTCCATACCAACTCCGATCTAACTCCGTCCCAAATTTGATGATTTTTAAGGTCAAAACACTACCTCATTTACTACCGAATTAGCGGTTATTTTTAGACTTAACTTAACTGAGGCAACTAACATGGCTAATGAAATAGCTGTCATAGAAGAATATCCTCATAATTGTTATTATTTTCCGTGTTTTTGTTATAGACTATACACTTATAGTAATATAAAGGAAACAATTTTTATGGTTAGAAACATCTATCAACTCATAGTTATAATATTGATTATATTTCCACAATATATAAATGCCGCCTATTTTCCAGAAGGGGATAGTCGCAGCGGGGGAATGCATAATCAAGTTTTGTTATATACCATGACGGCCCAATCCGGTGAGGGTCAGAGCCGAATGCCTTGGATATCCAGTGATGAGGCTACTCTCTATTTTGCCCAGGGCGGCTACGGATATGAGGAAATATGGTTTAGTACAAAATCAGCCGGGAGATGGCTACCTGCCCGATCTATTCCAGAACTTAATATGGCTGGATATTCAACCAAGAGCCCTGCCCTCGATAGTACTATGAATCGAATCTATTTCTCTTCCAGCCGACCCGTAGGGGCTCCCTATAATCTCGCAGGAGGTCGTTGGAGACTATTTACCTCCACCCGAAAATCCGATGGGTCTTGGAATACTCCTTATTTTTTGAATAACGATGCATCATCCGGGGTTACGGTATCCACCCTCAACGATGGTCATGATTTCGGAGTTTTCCTGTCTCGTGATGGGAATATTCTCTATTTTAATTCTTCCCGGACTGGAACCTTAGGGGGCTATGATATCTGGTATTCCAGCAAAAACAGCCAGGGATTATGGACCCAACCAATCAATATCGGCACTCCGATTAATTCGGCTTCTTCGGAAGTATCCGGAGTAAGTGTAACTGGCGATAATCTCAAGTTATTCTTCTGCTCTGACCGGGTAGATTATCGGCAAAACGGAACGGATACCTATAACATCTTCCAGGCGGTCAGAAGCAGTACCACTCAATCCTGGTCTTCTGCTTCAATTTCTCAGGTTGGAACCATCTCCCCAGCAACCAGCTCTTCTTCCTGGGGAGTCAGCTGGCCAGCGATTTCTGCTGATGGAAGCGATTTATACTATTCCGATATCGGGCCATTTATGTGGGCTACCGATGGATATGATGTATTTGTTTCCCATTATTCCAGTGGATCCTGGCGTGCACCTTCTAATTTAGGACGGGGCGTAAACAATATTATCTGGAATACCGATACCGATTTTCTTCCTTTTGTTGCTTATCTAGATGCCACCACCTATCAAGCTCAGGATTTTATGTTTGATGCCATCCTGATGATGGCTTTGAGCGGTTCTTCTTCCGGAAACAGATATGATGGAAACACCTATAAAGATGACTGGACTAATTATCTGGATCAACTGTTTTCTCCCGAAAGAGAACTGGATCGGCTTAATGCTGTCGTCGGCAGCGTTAAAACCACTCTCAATAATCCTTCTTATCAAGAAAAAATATACGTCATGATTCCCTATCCCAGCAAATCCGTCACCAGTTTTGGAGATGTAGATGGGGATGGGATAACGGAAAACCTTTCCATAGACACCATCCGTAACAAAGTAGTGAAATGGTATATCAATGATTTTTATACCCGGTGGACTTCGGCCCATTTCACAAACTTGAATTTAGTAGGACTTTATTGGATGAATGAACTGGTTGCTTCTACCGATACAGCAGTAGTTAAAGCGACATCTATTGCACTCCATAACCTGGGACTGAAATTCGAATGGATTCCTTATTACAATGCTACCGGGTATTCCAGCTGGTCTACCTGGGGCTTTGATTGTGCAGAATATCAACCCAATTTTGCCTGGATTGCTACCGGTTCTCCTGACCCAGCACGAGTGTCCAGCGCTGCAACCAGCGCCCGGACCTACACGATGGGAATTGAATTGGAATTTGACAGTCGCTGCCTGAACTCGAATACCATGAATTACCGGACTTATTTGGATTATGGCACAGCTTACAAAGAGAATTTCATGCGTAACTGTTTGATTGGTCTTTACCAGGACTCCTATGATTTAAAACTCATGGCTTATGCCTCGCTGGCCACTAATCCTATTGCCCGCGATGGCTATGATATGACCTATCAGTTTATCAAGGAGACTTATCCCTACCCGCTTTCCGCTGGCAAGACCTATACCTATTCCACCGCACCCAGTCCGACTTATCCGGATGGCAGTATTAAACTGACGGACTACCATTTCGTACCTGATTCTAATACTTCTTCCCGGTCCGTAGGATTCTATCTTACCAATCCGTCTGTCACTTTCGACTTTGTTTCTTCCGCCCGAATCATGAAGGTCTATGCCCACTTATTGGGAGGAAATAATTCCGGTATCAGCTTCCCTAGTAATATGCTGGTCGAAACATCTCCCAACGGAACAACCTGGACCAGTGTCGGTTCAACCAGTCTGCATCTGGGAGAATCAGGAGCCCTGATTGCCGGAGAAATGATGGTAAAGTTCGCCCCCTCTACCGCTCGTTATGTCCGGATTACTTTTACCCGGGCTAATACCTGGACCTGGCTGGATGAACTTACCGTCTATGGGGATTATAATTTGCAGGCCATGGATGAATGGCCTCTTTATAATTAATTTAATCCTCTTAAACCATCATTAATCCTTGTTATTGCAGAGGGCTATCTCGGTAATGACAAATTATTATTGTATTGTCCTCAAAAATTAATTTCCCTTTTATGCACTAAACTGTGTAAAATATTAAAATCTTTTATACAGGTTATTACATGAATGTAAAAACACGTTTTTGTATTTCTATCTATATAGTTTTATTAGTTCTTTTCATGAGTTATATCTCCGGATGTAACTTAAATGCATCTAAAAACCAGACCGAACGAGTTTTTAATGGTGCTCCCGGTATATGGTTTCCTCCCCCGCAAGGCCATTTCAACGGCTTCATTACCAATTATATTAATTTAGGTATTTATCTTGATCTGGTAGAACAACCCCTGGAAATATACAACTGGGGTGAAGATAAATGGATTCCTATGCTGGCTACATCCTGGGAATTAGATACCGTTAAAAACCAGTATATTATCCATCTCCGGAAAGGGGTCACCTGGCATGATGGCTCCGAATTTACTTCTGCAGATGTAGTAGATACCTTTACCATTTATTACATGATGAATCTCACCTTATGGTCCAAACGTTATGTAGATAAAGTTTGGGCTCCTGATAAATACACCGTTATTTTCCATATTAAGAATGCCAGCAGTATCTGTGAACGGTTCATTTTCCGGACTTCTATTAAGCCCCGTTCCGTCTATGGCAAAATTGCTGATCAAATCAGGGGCTGGATGGAAGATGATATGTATTTATCGGATTACAATAACCTGGTGAAAGAAATGGAAAAATACTACACCGGGATTCAAGATGCCAGAAAAGCAGGACAACCCCTTCCTAAACTCTATATCCGCAATCGGAATGAAGTAAACTACCTGCTGGCTAAACGCCCGGATCAATTCGGATATTTGAATGGCATTGGCCAGATGTATGATGAATCGGCAAAAATGATCGCCGCTAATCAGCCCTTCACTGATGCCTATGTAAACAGTAAATTAAATCAAATTAATAAATATAAAGATGGAATGAAAGCCGCATTGAAGAAAATGCGCGATACTGTCAAACCTACCCGTGATTTGTTGAATAGTACAAAGCCAGAATCTCGCATTGGAACAGGACCTTTCACCGTCAATATGAAAGATGTTAATGAAGCCCAGATTACCCTGCGGCCTTTTAAGAATTACTGGGATAAAGGCAAAATCCAATTTGATAAAGTAGTCCTCTATAACGGAGAAACTCCGACGATTACTCCCATGCTTTTAGCCCATGAAGTAGATTATGCCACTCATGGTTTTCCCGTCGCTACCCAGTGGCAATTAAAAAAAGACGGCTTTCGGATTATGCATCCTCCTACCTACGGCGGTTTGGGTTTAGGGTTTAACTTCCGTCCGGAATCTTACCCCTTAAACAAAGTAGAAGTTCGACAGGCTATTGCATATCTGATTAACCGGCAAGAAGTCGCTTATGTTACTTTTGCCGATTCAGCCAAACCCAGTGAATATATGGTTGGATTTGTAGATCGCATGGTTCCCAAATGGATTCATCCGGAGGTTATTGCCAAGCTTAACAAATACCCCCATGACCCGAAAAAAGCAGAAGATATGTTTAAACAACAAGGATTCAAAAAGGGCTCGGATGGGTTCTGGATTGATGACCATGGCAAGCGAATGAAATTTTCCCTGCTTTGTGTTTTGGAATATGCCGATTTAGCCAGTGCCGCAGAGAATGTCACCCTGCAGCTGCGAAAGTTTGGAATTGATGTGGATATGCGCGCGGTCACTGCTGCCCAATGGCCCCAGGAACTCGACCACGGGAATTATGATTTAGCTATGCGCATCTGGGGCGGTGGAAACCCCCATCCCTTCTTCCAGTTCCAGAACAATATCCTGGTTTACAACTATCCCATGAAATCAGGTCCCGGCTCCGGGTTCCCGATGTATCAGACCGTTGAACCCTATGGCAAAGTAGATTTGGAAGAATTAGTCCAATCCTGTTCTGAAGGATTTGATAAAGACCGTCAGATGCGTGATATAGATATCCTCTCCCTGGCCTGTAATCAACAACTCCCGATTATCCCCATTTATGAGCGGTTTGGGAATAACCCCGTCCTGGAAGGAAACCGGATCAGTAAACTCCCGGAACAATCTCCCTATTACTTAAACGGGTTATATTTGGATAATTTCCTGGTTTTAATGATACTCGATGGGACTCTCAGGCCCCCCGCTTCAATATCCGGGAGTAAACAATGAAACTGATAAAACGACTCAAAGACCCCCAAACCTATTTATGGATATTATTTGCCGGCATTATTGCCTCCTGGCCCACAGTCATTAATAAACTCAATCCGGCCCGGCTTGGAGTTATTGGTCTATTCTTTGTCTATATTATTATTGAGCTGGGAGTATTAAAACTAATCGCCATCCGGAAAGATATTGGTTTATATCCATGGCTGCAATCCAGCTTTCTTTTACGCCGTTTACTTCGGATGCTCTCTACCATCGTTTTCGTAGTTACCCTGACCTTCTTTATGATCCGATTGATGCCCGGTAACCCGATTGAGATTTATATTCAAAACCAAATGACTTCTACCGGTATGAGTTACCAGGAAGCACGTGACCAAGCCGCTGCTCTCTACCAGATTCCCCTGGATGAGCCCCTTTATCTCCAGTGGTTGGATTACCTCTGGAACATGATCCATGGTGACTTCGGAAAGTCCTATACCTCACCGGGAACTCCGGTTACTAAGTTTATTGTAGATTATCTTCCCTGGACCATCTTCTCGGTGGGTACCGGGATTATGATTAGCTTTATTATAGGGACTGTTCTAGGGATGTATATTGCCTATAAGCGGGGAGGATTTATGGACCATAGTCTGTCCTATTTCTCCTCCATCACCACCGCCATCCCCAATTATTTATTAGGTATTCTTCTATTAATCTTTCTGGGGGTACAGCTCAAGATCATTCCCGTTAGTCTAATGCGGGGAACTGCCCCACCTGGAGTTCCCGCAGGATTTACTTTTACCTATATCTTCGGTATTTTTGGACATGCCGTTCTCCCGATGTTCACCTATATTGTCAGTACGGTTGGGGGATGGATACTCACCATGAAGAACACCACCCTCAATACTTTGGGTGAAGATTATGTCCAGGTTGCCAAAGCCCGGGGACTGAAAGAACATCGAATCATCCTGAACTACGTTGGACGCAATGCTATTCTGCCACTTTTCACTACTCTAGTCATGCAAATCGGTTTACTCATGGGAGGCTCTCCCTTAATTGAAACTATCTTTGTTTATAAAGGCATTGGCTGGGCAATGGGTTCAGCACTGGGCCAACGGGATTATCCCGTAATGCAAGCCATCTTCCTGGTCATTACGGTTGCCGTCATTTTTGCTAATTTCTTAGCAGATATGCTTTATTCCAAACTGGATCCGAGGATTAAGACGAATGTCGCCGACTGATATCTACAAATTATTAAAAAGCGATAAAACCGGGTTTGCGGGATTTATTGTATTGATGTGTATCCTGTTGATGTCCTTTGTCGGTCCTTTTATAGTTCCTCTTGATACCACAGTTAAGCTCAACGAGATTTACCAGTCTCCTTCTTTTAAATACTGGCTGGGAACAGATAATATGGGACGCGATATCTTCTCCCTGATTGTTCATGGCGGAAAAGACGTATTAATTGTAGCTATTCTAACCGGATTCTTCTCTACTTTAATTGCATTTTTTCTGGGTTCATTCTCCGGATTTGTCGGAGGAAAGATGGATACATTTCTGATGTGGATTGTAGATGTCTTTCTTACTATACCCCGGTTCCCGCTCTTAGCCGTATTAGCAGCTGTTGTTACTTTAGATAATAATTACTTATTGGCAGCGCTTCTGGCAGCATTAAGCTGGCCGGGACTGGCACGGGCTGTCCGGTCGCAGGTACTTTCTATCAAGACCCGGGATTATATTGAAGCCGCCCGGGTATTAGACCTGGGCACTCGGCATATCATCTTCAAAGAAATCCTTCCCAACATTATGGGATATGTAGTCATCAACTTTATTTTTGCCATGACCGCAGCCGTCTACAGCCAGGTCGGTCTCATCTTTTTGGGACTGATTCCTCTTTCCGGACAAAACTGGGGCTTAATGATTCAGTTTGCCTGGGTTCGTGGGGCTATATTCTATAATGGCAGTTTGATGTATATCCTGGCACCTATCATCGTGATTGCATTATTCCAATGGTCAGCAATCGCCTTCACCCGGTCTTTGGAAACCATCTTCAATCCCAGATTACGAGGAGCTAAGTAATTTCCATGGCCGCCAAACCATTACTCAAAGTTGATAAACTGGCAATTGAATATACCAGCCGCCGCGGACCAGTTCTCGCCGTCCGGGATATTTCATTTGAACTCTACGATGGTGAAAACCTCTGTATTATCGGGGAATCCGGTTCAGGTAAGACCACCATGGGGATGGCCCTGTTAAAACTATCTCCACCTTCTGCAACCATTACTGCTGGTTCAATCGTCTATCATTTAAGTGGCAAAGAGTATGATATTCGGAAAATGAAAGATGAACAGGTCCGGCAATTTCGCTGGAAAGAAGTAGCCATGGTTCTGCAGGGAGCACTCAACGCATTTAATCCTGTCATCCGAATAGGCACTCAATTTCTGGAAACCGGATGGGCGCATGGAATTAAAAGCTCTAAACAGATCACAGCTTCTGCTGAAGAACTTCTGCGCTTTGTCCAATTAGACCCAAAACGAGTTATGAGTGCTTATCAGCATGAGTTATCCGGAGGAATGAAACAGCGGGTCTTAATTGCTATGGCCTTACTCCTCCGCCCTAAAATCCTGATTATGGATGAAGCCACCTCCGCCCTGGATATTTTGACCCAGAGAAATATTATTAATCTCCTTAAGAAGATTAAGCGGGAAATGGGGGTCAGTATTGTATTTGTATCGCATGATTTATCTCTGGCTGCCGAACTGGCAGACCGGATTGTAACAGTCTATGCAGGACGATTAGTCGAAGTAGGAAAAACTGAAGATATCTTCTATCGCCCCATCCATCCTTATACCATCGGCTTAATCAAAGCCACTCCCACAGTTACTGGTGACAATAAAGACCTTTCCAGTATCAAGGGATCACCACCGGATTTAATTAACCTTCCTAAAGGCTGTAAATTTGCGCCCCGGTGTGCATTTGCAGAAGACCGGTGTCGAATGGATGAACCGGAATTAATAAAAGTTGGAGAAGGACATTATGCCTCCTGCATCCGCGCCAAATAATAAAAACATTCTGGAATTAAGCCAGATCATAAAACAGTTCAAAGTTCGCACTACCGCTTTTGGGAGAGCTAAAATTGTTACCGTATTAGACGGCATTAATTTTGGAATGGAACAAGGGGACATTCTTTCTCTGGTTGGGGAAAGCGGCTGCGGTAAGACGACTGTCGGTAAAATCGTAACTGGCCTTTTAAAGCCTACCACCGGCGAAGTCCGATATCATCAGAATAATATCTGGTCGAAGGACAAGAAAGCATTCAAAGACTTCCGCCGTAAGGTCCAGATGATTCATCAGGACCCCTATACCTCACTTAATCCCAGCCAAAGGGTCTTTGATATTCTCTCCGCACCTCTGTACCGGTATAAATTAGTCAAAGGGCGCGCTGACGCGGAACAAAAAGTAGCTGATTTAATGAAATTGGTAGACCTTTCTCCGGTAGATGATTTTATCTATAAGTATCCCCATCAGTTATCAGGCGGACAACGGCAATGAATCTCGCCGGATTAACCGCACACGAATTACATGAGATGCTCAAAAAGGGTGATACGACCTCCAAGGCCATCACCGAATCCGTTTATCAACAGATTGACCGGGTAGAAGATAAAGTTAATGCATACCTTACCCTGACTCGGGATAAGGCGATGGAAGATGCCGAACGGGTAGATAAAGATATTAAGGCTGGAAAGCCCATTAATCCCCTGACCGGAATTCCGTTTGCCATTAAGGATGTCCTTTGTACTGAAGGCATCCGAACCACCTGCGGTTCGAAGATATTGGAGAACTTCATTCCCCCCTATACCGCAACCGCATTAAAGAAATTAGCCGCCCAGGGTACGGTTACTTTAGGCAAACTCAATATGGACGAATTCGCCATGGGGTCTTCAACCGAAAACTCCTATTACAAAGTTACCCATAACCCTTGGGATTTAGAAACCATCCCCGGCGGTTCTTCCGGTGGCTCTGCGGCGGCAGTGGCGGCTGATGAATGTATTATTTCCATCGGAACAGATACCGGTGGTTCTATCCGCCAGCCCGGTTCCTGCTGTGGAATTGTAGGACTAAAGCCGACTTATGGACGAGTCTCCCGGTTCGGGTTAGTCGCTTATGCCTCTTCCCTCGATTGTATCGGACCCATGACCAAAGATGTCACCGATGCCGCTCAGATGATGAATATTCTCGCCGGACATGATCCCCTGGATTCTACTTCAGCCAATCTCGAAGTCCCCGACTATACCCAATCCCTCATCAATGATGTTAAAGGATTACGCTTAGGAATTCCCAAAGAATATATGGTAGGTGGACTGGAACCCGGAGTCGAAAAAGCCATTCGCGAAGCCATTAAAACTCTCGAATCCCTGGGTGCTACCACCGTGGACATTTCTCTGCCCCATACTGAATTTGCCGTCGCTACTTATTATTTAATTGCGACTGCCGAAGCCAGTTCCAATCTGGCCCGTTATGATGCCGTTAAATATGGATACCGGACTCCGGAATTTACCGATTTATTAGATATGTATATGAAATCCCGTGCCGAAGGGTTTGGGAAAGAAGTGAAACGCCGGATTATCCTCGGCACCCATGTTCTCAGTTCTGGATACTATGATGCCTATTACCTCAAAGCCCAGAAGGTCCGCACCTTAATTAAGCAGGATTTTGAAAAGGCCCTCGAGAAATGTGATGTTATCCTGACTCCGACTTCCCCGACCACCGCCTTTAAGATTGGCGCCAAGATGGATGACCCGCTTCAGATGTACCTGTCTGATATTTTCACCATCTCGGTTAATCTCGGCGGCATCCCCGCGATGAATGTCCCCTGCGGTTTTGCTGACGGATTACCGGTTGGGCTGCAAATCATGGGCCGCCATTTCGATGAACCCATGATCTTCCGGGTTGCTTATACGCTTGAACAAAATACCGATACCCATAACCAAAAATCTCCCATCGCTAAAACAGGAAAT
>Ga0364922_10769_pt1 | contig 11463 bp, 12 predicted proteins | sample ExccelJu500001D4_2_FD_206955 | JGI IMG/M metagenome (GOLD analysis project Ga0364922, IMG submission 206955) | Enriched cells from Trout Bog Lake Hypolimnion, Wisconsin, USA - BchlTB.June20.5000.01.D4 | ecosystem: Environmental > Aquatic > Freshwater > Lake > Hypolimnion/Profundal zone | place...
CACCACTGCCTGAGGGATTCCGGTGGAAGGGGCTTTTCGCTGCGACATTTGAGAGTGAACTCCTGAATCGATTGGAAAAGTGAGCAAACTTTGCGTCTTCGCACCTTGGCGTCTTTGCGTTAAGGCCTTGTAGGAATTAGTGGCTTAACTTGCCACGCGACGTCATCGGGTAGAGCGCGCCGGAGCCGGAGCGCCTCGCAACATCCCCTCCGTGCTCAAGTCCTCGTCAATATCCGGCCAGTGGATGCCGTAGCCGCCGCCGCTTGTCTGCCAGTTCTCACGGGCCTGCTGTGATGCGTTGGCAAGCCGTGGGTACCATATAAGCGGTACGGATATGCTTCTCCCGTCCATGAGATCTACTGAAATCATATCCTCATCAATACGAAGGTTCTTGACCCGCTCGTCTGCTTTAAGCGCCAAAGTACCCATTCCACGCCTCCAGTAAAATTAGTCTATGTTCAATGACAAGAAGCTGTATCGTGCGCAACTCCCGTGGGCTGAAGCCGATGCTCGATGCCAAGGCAATTGGTGAAATCCAGGTTTGGCGCTTGCGTCACCCGATGCCGGTGGAAATGTTCGAGGATAATCGTAAGGGGGCTAGAGTCGCGAGTTTTCGGACGCGGGATTTCGGGAGACACGGGTTTGCGTGCCTGATTTTAGTGACTTAATTTAGCACTCGCCAGACGATTGAGACTCACTCCGGCTTCTGCAGCCTGAATGGCCAATTGGCGGTGGACCTCGGGGGGGACCCGCACCATGAATTTGCCGCTGAAGCGTTTGGTGGAAATCGGTTCAGGGACGGGTTCCTCATTTTTAAGCAGATCATCAATGATTTCAGCAACCAGTTTGCGCATCCCCTTCAGAGCATCCTCAGGCGTAGCAGCTAGCCAGCTCAAGCTGGGGAATTCAGCGCAAAGGCTCACATACTCCGCATCATCATCGGACCAGGTGACCCGGTAGGTGTATCTGTCATTTTTGTGCTCCATATTCTGACTCCAATCTCTCAATAGCCTTGAGAACCTGCTTGACTTGGTAAGCTTTGGCTTTCCCTTTATCGTTTTGGATGTTCACCCGTGGATCGCCAGCCCAATAGGGTTGCTGCGCATATTCCAGAGGATGTCTGTCAGGTTCGCCATGTAATAAGTTATCAATATTGATACTGCGTGTCAAGGCAGTACCTCCGATAGAGGTCTACAATCCCGGCAGATTGCCGGCAGGGCTCACCGTGGAAAAGCTGCTAAATGGCGATTACCGGTCATCCGTTCGCAACCGTAAACTCGCCGACATGTTTAAGGAAGTGGGGTTGGTGGAGAAGTACGGTTCCGGTATCAGAAGGATCGTGCAGGGTTTCAAGGAATACGGCTCGCCAGTGCCGAAGTTCCAGGAGATCAGTGACGGCTTCATGGTTACGATGTTTAACGGTAATGGCTCAAAGGCCACCGCGGAAGTCACCGCGGAAGTCACCGCGGAAGTGGCTCGTCTATTGCCGTTTTGCAGTGAGTTAATAGACAAGAGACAGCTTATGACCGATCTTGGATTAAAGCATGAAGAGCATTTTAGGCGCGCCTATCTGAAACCTGCTTTGGATGCAGGATACCTTGAGATGACCGTTCCCAATAAGCCGACGAGTCGGTTGCAGAAGTATCGGTTGACGGCATTAGGGGAGCAGTGGGTTGCTACCGCCGATGACCCTTCGTGACAGTTTTGTGAGGTTACGCTTCCGCTTAGTCTTATTTTTGTGCATTTTGTGCGTTTTTGTGGCCAATTGTCTAAAGGGTTGAGTTTGAGCTTCAGCCTTTGCCTTTCTCCGTGGCTCTCTGTCAAAAAAAGGTGTAGGGAAATGGTCTTCAAGTGTACCCCGAAAGATTGTGCTTCCTTTGTATTCTTTGCGCCTTTGTGGTAAATAGTTTGTCTCTTGTGTATTTTTGTGCATTTTGTGCGTTTTTGTGGCCAATTGTCTAAAGGGTTGCATGTTCGAGTTCCAGCCTTCGCCTTTCTCCGTGTTCTCCATGGCTCTCTGGCAAAAAAAGGTGTAGGGAAATGGCCTTCGGGTGGACCCCGAAAGATTATGCTTCCTTTGTATTCTTTGCGCCTTTGCGGTAAATAGTTTGTCTCTTGTGTATTTTTGTGCCTTTTGTGCGTTTTTGTGGCTAATTGTCTAAAGGGTTGAGTCTTTGCCTTTCTCCGTGTTCTCCATGGCTCTCTGGCAAAAAAAGGTGTAGGGAAATGGCCTTCAAGTGTACCCCGAAAGATTGTGCTTCCTTTGTATTCTTTGCGCCTTTGCGGTAAATAGTTTGTCTCTTGTGTATTTTTGTGCATTTTGTGCGTTTTTGTGGCTAATTGTCTAAAAGGTTGAGTCTTGGCCTTTCTCCGTGTCTCCGTGGCAAAAGTGGAAAGCGTTATTAAGTAAATTGAAATTCTCTGACTACCAGTATTCCCCCGTTGACGTCCTAGATTTTTCGGTGTATGTTTTGGCGGCCTTTAATTTAATGAAGTTATGAAATCGATAGGGGAGGGGGCGTGGGCGAGCAATTGTTCCTGGAGCGTTTTGTCTGGTTCGACAACGAAACCAGGCACGGCCATTACCCCAACGCCTTCAAGCTGGCGGCCAAGTTCGAGATCAGCACCAAGACGGCCCAGCGTTCCATCGATTACTTCCGCGACCGACTGCAGGCGCCACTTGCCTACCTGCTGACCCGCAAAGGGTACGTCTACACCGACTCCAGCTACCAGCTGCCCGTGGCCCGCATCACCGAGGCCGAGTTGCTGGCCCTGCTCATCTCCCGGAAATTAATCACTGAAGCCTCCGCCGGCTCCCTGGCCGACGACCTGGAACATATCTCACAGCGTCTGGGATCTCTCCTTGCCGCCAACCTCCCCGGCCGCGCCAAGCCCGAAGACGCCTTCTCCTTCCGCTGGAAGGGGATCAGCCCAACCGATCCGCTGGTCTTCAAGGTCGTCACCTCCGCCCTGTTGCAGGGAAAGCTCCTTACCTTCTGCTACTATTCGCCTACCGCCAGCGATTGCACCATGCGAACCGTGGAGCCGCACCACATGGTGAACTACATGGGGAACTGGCACCTGATCGCCTTCTGCCACCTGCGAAACGCCTGGCGCGACTTCGTGCTGGGTCGGATGAGCCTCACCCAGGTAGATGACGCGGTATTCCAGTTCCGCCCGGGCGAGGAATGGCGCCCTTATTTGGAGAATACCTTCGGCATCTTCCAGAACCGGGAGCGTTTCAACGTGGTGCTCCGCTTCACCCCCGATCGTTCGCGCTGGGTGAAAGGGGAACTCTGGCATGAAGGGCAGGGTGAGGTGATAGAGGCGGACGGTTCGCTGGTACTGACCATTACGGTCTGTCATGAGGCGGAGATTATTATGGAGATTTTGAAGCACGGTTCGCATGTGGAAGTGCTTGAGCCCGTGTGGCTGCGGGAGAAGGTTATTAATGAGTTTCATAGTGCAGCAAAAAAATATCGCGTGTAGGACGCTAGCTGGGGGAGGCATTGCGCTAAAATAGCCACCATTTAGTCATTCCAGTGGATATTTGAGGCTTATTCTGGTATGAATGAACTACATAATTGTTGCGGTAACCTTTTAATATCATGACATAAAATTAACAAATTCATGTTGTTGGCCTGATACGATAGTTTGGACAGTTATTTCTCAATTCTTCTTTGACGAGATTTAAGACTGTAGATGTTCTGAGGAAGGTGTCGAGGATGGAAATCCTGATTTTTGGATTTAAATTTTAACTTTTTGTCAAAGTTTAATTTGATTACGGTGGTTTATATATAAATGGTGTGTACAGATTCAGTTATTCCAATCATAGATATCTTTGCAGGTCCTGGTGGATTAGGTGAGGGGTTTTCTAGCTTTGAAGTTTCAGGCCACAGGCCATTTAAAATAAAACTTTCAATTGAAAAGACTCCAATCGCCCACAGGACGCTACAATTGCGTAGTTTCTTTAGACAGTTTACTTGCGGCGCACCTCCCGAATACTATCAATATTTGCGTAGAGAGATAAGCAAGCAAGATCTTTTTTCTGCATTTCCAGAGGAGGCTGCAGCTGCAGAAAAAGAAACCTGGTGCGCAGAGTTGGGGCACGGTAATTATCCGCATGGACTTATTGATCAGCGCATTAGGGAAGCTCTTGCTGAATCATCTTCAACTAACTGGCTGCTGATTGGGGGCCCCCCTTGCCAGGCGTATTCGATGGCCGGCAGGGCTAGGCTAATGTATGGTTTGGTTAAAGAAAATTACAATTACGATGAGGATTCCAGGCATTTTCTGTACAAAGAGTATTTACGGATTCTTGCTGTGCACAGGCCTCCCATTTTTGTAATGGAAAATGTTAAGGGGATTCTCTCTTCTAAAGTGAATGGAGAAAGGACGTTTCCTAAAATACTTAGAGACTTGAAAAATCCTAACGTGTCGTTAGGCATGCTAGTAGATGAACCTTTAAAATATAAGATATTTTCTATTACAAAAAAAGCCGATGATCCAGGTGAACATATACCTACAGATTTTATTGTTAAGACAGAAGAGTATGAAATTCCTCAAGCTAGACATAGGGTTATTATAGTTGGTGTGCGTAGCGATCTCGTAGCAGTACCAGACGTTCTCAACAAAACTGCACAAGATCATTGGACTAGTGTGTGGGATGCAATTGGAGATCTCCCGCAATTGCGAAGTATATTGTCTAGAGGTAATGATTCAGCGGAAAAATGGCAGGAAGTATTGAATGGGGCTGTAGACGCTGAATGGCTTTTAGATAAGAAATTTAAATATCCCGAAATCAAGGAAGAAATTAAGAAAATTTCTCCTGAAATTCGAAGTCGATTTACTTCGGGTAGTGAGTTCATTGGTTTACCGTCGAAACCTAAATTCAAACCTGAGTGGTACTACGATGAAAATTTGAAAGGAGTGTGTAACCACGCGGCCCGTGGGCACATGAAAGAAGACCTGTATCGTTACCTTTATGCTGCTTGTTTTGCGACAGCATATGGGAGATCGCCTATCATACTGGAATTTCCTGAAGAACTCTGGCCAAATCATAAAAATGTTTGGGAAACATTAGAGGGTAGCATGTTTGCAGATCGTTTTAGAGTGCAGGTTAAGGATAGACCTTCTACAACGATTACTTCCCATATCTCAAAGGATGGTCATTATTTTATCCATCCTGACCCATACCAGTATAGTGGACCCCGTTCTCAGGACAATAGTTTAAGATGGTGCCTGCGATAAAAAGGAGCAGGCAATGAGCGAAAAAAAGCGCAAAAACTTCACCAGTCAGTACAAGACAAAAGTTGCGCTCGAAGCAATCCGAAGCGTCAAGACGCTAAATGAGGTCGCCCAGGAATTCGGTGTCCACCCGACTCAGGTCGGCGAATGGAAGCGAGAGTTGATTGCGCAGGCGCCGAGCATTTTCGAGACCAAGCGCGGTCCGAAGCCAGCAGATCCGTCAGCCAGCCCTGAGCGGCTTTACTCCGAGATCGGGCGATTGAAGATGGAGCTGGACTGGCTTAAAAAAAAGTCCGGGATCGACCAATAGCTGATCGTAAAGACTGGGTTAGCCTGCTTGACCCTATGGCCCTCACCCGGCAATGCGCGCTGGCAGGCGTCGCCCGCTCCACTATTTATGCTCCACGTATGGCCGCTGTTCCGGATGACATGGAGTTACTTCTTCTGACGTTGATCGATGCCGAATATACGCGTCATCCGTTTTATGGCAGCCGAAGGATGGTGGTACATCTGGGCAGAGCCGGGCATCAGGTCAACCGGAAGCGGGTTCAACGGCTTATGGGGTTCCTGGGACTTGCTGGCATGGCACCAGGACCCAACACCAGCCTACCTCACCCTCAGCACAAGATTTATCCGTACCTGCTCAGAGGCGTGAATGTGACACGGCCCAACCAGGTCTGGAGTACCGATATCACGTATATCCGCCTGGCACGTGGCTTTGCCTATCTGGCCGCAGTCATCGACTGGTACTCACGCAAAGTGCTGTCATGGCGGCTATCGAACACACTGGACAGCGATTTCTGCGTTGACTGCCTGGAGCAGTCGCTGCGGGCTTACGGCAAGCCGGATATTTTCAATACCGACCAGGGCTGCCAGTTCACTAGTGACGCGTTTACAGGCGTCCTGAAGTTGCACGACATTGCAATCAGCATGGATGGACGTGGCCGGGCACTGGATAATATCTTCGTGGAACGGCTCTGGCGCAGCGTCAAACACGAGGATGTGTACCTGAAAGGGTACGTCGACATGCTTGGATTACAGTTGGGCCTGACGGAGTATTTCGAGTTTTACAATACCGAGCGACCCCACCAATCGCTCGGCAACCTCACACCGATTCAGGTCTACCAAACGGCCAGCGGCGGCGGAGCCAGAATCGTGGACAAATTTGTTGAGCGTAAAACCACGCTCAAAACCGGGGCAGCGCCGGTCAGCTGCGCGACCGAGCATCACCTTAAACTCGATCCTTTATTGTCTTGACTATAGGGTCCACTTAACAGTGCCGGAGCTTGACCGTTAGAGAGGCCGCTCGTTTACAGACTTTCCCTGATAATTATTTTTTTGAAGGGAACAGAACAGAACAATTTCATCAGGTCGGGAATGCAGTGCCACCCCTGCTAGCTAGGCAGATTGCTGCTATTGTATACAAACTGTTCCAATGACAGATATTGTTAGTAAGGAGAAACGAAGCTGGAATATGTCCAGAATTCGGGCTAAAAATACAAAGCCTGAAATTTTGGTTCGCTCATTTCTTCATAAAGCCGGGTTTCGGTACCGCCTTCACTTAGCCGCACTTCCCGGGAAACCTGATATTGTTTTGGCAAAATATAAAACGGCAATTTTTGTTAATGGCTGTTTTTGGCATGGACATAATTGCAGTTTTTTTAGGTTACCTTCAACAAATGTCGAATTCTGGCAAAATAAAATATTCAAGAACAAGGGAAATGACCTAAACAATATTGCACTACTTGTGGCGGCTGGCTGGAGGGTTATATCATTTTGGGAATGTGCAGTCCGCGGGAAAAGTAAAATCCAAATCGCGATGGTGCTCGAAGATTTGGCTGCTATGGTCAAGAGCACAACCTTAGACCAACAAATTTCAATCCCACCTGGGTTCAGTAGCATAAATCTTGAGAGCGTGGATTATTTGTAATATTGCATGGGTTATGCTATTTGATTGATTTTGGAGGGTGCTTATTGCTGTGAATACTCTGTTCAAAATGGCTGTTGTTTCCGGAGTTACAACAGCAGTTAAACTGCATTTAAGCCGGAATAATGACGTCAATTCTACAGACGAGAAGGGGATGTCTCTGCTCATGTTCGCCGCTATTAAGGGGCATGGCGAAACATGCCGTCTTTTACTTGATGCTGGTGCGGACCCGTCTCTTGTCAATAAAGATGGAATGGATGCCTTGGCACTTGCCAAAAAACATGGGAAAGAAGATTCCGAAAAAGCAATAACCGAATTAATAGAGCGGCTTGGAAACACTGCAGCGCAAATTGTTGAGCCCCCCCCGATAGTCGGGTCATTACCGATTGAAGACGACTTTGGTTTTTGTAATTGGGAAGAAGATGCCGATTCCCCTCCCCCCCTTCACGACCCAACGTTTATCACCTCAGCTCTAGAAGTACACCGCCGTATCACTTGCCATGTGCCTATCGATCTTGATGAAGACCTTACCGACCTTGACCTTGATCTCCCGGAGTTACTTCCCCAAAAACATGGTAAAGGCCCCGCCGATTGGGGGCTTGAGAAATCTCTTTTGCTGAAAGGAGTGACGGCCGGACGATTAAATCAGGGTGATCTTGAAGCTTTGTGTCTAAATGATGGGGGAGACACTGATCCAGATCAATTGAAGCACCTTCTCCGTGTGGCAGCAGACCTTTCCATCCAAATTGACCCTTCGGACAGTATTCTCAATGATCTCTTTAGTGGAGTCGACTCTTTATACGACGATCCTGATTCTCTATTTGACCTTGATGAGGACGAAATCCAAGTAGCCGAAGCCATTTCCTTTCTCGCAGATATGAATGACCCGGCAACAGATCCCCTTTCCTGCTACTATAAGAGTATCAGCGGTTTCCGTCTTCTCACGCGCGAGGAAGAAGCTGACTTAGGATCAGTAGTAGAGAAGGGGCTCGCAGAGATACTAGCTGCTATTGCTGCTTGCCCACCAGCCATTTCACAACTTCTTTCTCTTGTTAGTTCGATTCTTGATGGAAAAGTATTAATTTGGGACTATATCCAGGCACTTGTTGAACCGACTCTAGCTGCTGATGAAGATGAGGTAGTTGGAACCGATGATGATCTTACAGTGCTTCTACCTTTGTCAAGCCCTGTTGAGACCGAGGGGTTCGAATCCGAAATTCGAAGTACGCTTGAGTTGATCCGCTCACTAGGTTCCGACCCTCAGAATTCCAATCCACTGAAATCCTCATTGGACAGTAGCTCAATCACTCGTTCCCAAATACAGAATCTGCTTTCAAGAGTGCCATTCACACCTAAAGCCATAAAGATAGCCTGTGCACCAATCGTTGATTTGGCGACTGATGTTCAGAATTCTAATCTGGCGATACAAATGATTTGCGTGAAGCGTGCCGGAATGAGTCTCAAGGATTTCTCCCTGAATTTCATCCATAATGAAACTAATCTTGATTGGTGCCACAATGTAATGTTGAAATTAGAAACATGCCAACAGAGCGCTATTGCCCTTGAAGCTGAGAATATCCTAGAAGAACAACTCAAAATGGTTTCTGTTGAAAACCTTACTGGTATGTCAGTGCGTGAGCTGAAAGCACTTTCCACCATGATCGTAGACGGCCAGAGCCTAATACATTCCGCTAGAACTAAGATGGTCACGTCGAACCTTCGCCTAGTAATATCAATCGCGCGGAAATTCCAAAACAGGGGGCTTTGCCTTTTAGACCTTGTCCAAGAGGGGAATCTTGGGCTTCTCAAAGCTGTCGAACGTTTTGACTATCGACTTGGTTACAAGTTCTCGACCTATGCCACCTGGTGGATTCGGCAAGGAATTACTCGGGCCATCGCTGATAAGGGCCGGACAATCCGGATACCAGTTCATGTCGTAGAGACGATGGCTAAATTGACTTCACTGGAAAAGGATTTAAGCCGTGATCTCGGTCGTCAACCTATGCCCGAGGAACTTGCTAAAGCCAGTGACCAACCCTTGCTCAAAGTCAAATTGCTTCTTCGGCTTGCTGATGAGCCGCTTTCCCTAGATGAGGTCGTGTATGGAGAGACTACCTTGGGTGAGACTGTTGAAGACACTGTTAAGCAGAGTCCCCTTGACGCCCATATTGAAGCTCAACTTTCTGAATTCATTACACGCGCCCTGGCTACGCTCCCCGAGCGAGTGCGCAAGGTTGTAAAAATGCGGACAGGGATAGGGTGTGAGCGTGACCACACACTTGAAGAAATTGCTATCGAAGACGGCGTTATACTCGGTCGCTTTTGTGGAGATTGCCCCTAAGTACGACAAAGATGATAGTAATTCAAGTTGCGTAGGATGGAAGGGGCCCCCATGTTGTTTTTGGAGATCTAGGACATGAGTTGGTTAGCAAACCCGGCTTGGCAGGGAGTGGGTTCAATTACTGGGATTTTTGCGTTAGTTGTAGCCATTATATCCATACCTATTTTCTGGCGTCACAAACAACAAAAGAACCATGCTAATGATGTTTGTTCCCGATTTGTTTTTCTATTCCGAGCACACGGTATAGAGCGAACGCAAATCCCAAGGTTTTTAGGAGAAGAATTCGGACTTACCTTGGCCGATATCAGCACCGATGAAAAACTAATTATAGTTCTCAAAGACAATATTCTTAAAGCAGCTTGTGAGCGATTCGGAGTACGCAGAGGCTGGCTCGAAGGAGATATGGCCCGAATCTATGACCCGTGTGTTTTCTACAAAGACATAGCCGCGTTTATGGATTTTATCAATGTAATGAAAGAAAGACACCCCGATGAGTTTTGTTACTTACAGGCATTCAAGCCGTCAAATACCTCGTCGGACCTGTTTAAGAGCCAGCCAGACATTAGTCTCGTTTTCGCAGAGCCAATAGCTGAGATTGATCAAAAAACCATCTATCGGTACTACCCAATTTGGGGCCCCCTTCCATGGGATCACTCTCCTGCACGCTTCAACCTTTATGCCTTTTTCACTCTGGCATTTATGACCCATCGAATTCTTTTGAGAGGTTACGAGGCTCCGGTCAAACTTCTCAGTAAAATTGCTGGGGGAGAAATCATCCCCACAACGGTTAAAAGAAAAGGGCTTTGGCACCCAGACGATTACGCATTCTCTGATAGGCGTGATATGCCCGTGAAGTCTCCTGAAATTAGTGCTTTCTGGGATTACGTAACCGAAAATGGTTGGCTGGAACTCTTTGATAAAAACATTATCTCTAGACCAGAGGGTGACCATTGAGTAAATTACAATATGAATACGGTGGCTGGGGGTTAAGCAAACCAGCATGCAGAAATAATGCTCTAAGCTGATAAAATATTTTTTCAAACATTAGAAAATACGTCAACCAAATAAAAAGCCCAGTTATTGGGCCTTCAAGGGAAAATTGTGACAGATCGGCCGCTCATCTACAATAAGCTGATTAGGGACCTAATCCCTGACAGGATCATTCAGTCTGGTAAAAGCTTTGCCTCCAGCGTCCTGAGCGATTTTGATTTTGCTACGGCTTTGCGCCACAAGCTTATTGAGGAGGGGCACGAGCTTTACCACGCCAACACTCGGGACGAGATCATCAATGAGTCTGCCGACCTGCTGGAACTCCTGGACGCCATCCTCGCCCAGCACGGCATTGACTGGGTCGAGGTCTTTTCAAAAAAGGCTGCTAAACGCGAAGACGCTGGTGCCTTCAGCAAGCAACTGATGCTTCATGCCACTGCGGCCAGCCAGTCTGTCGCCGATAGCGGAGATCGGGAAGTACGATTACCGCAACTCCTTACGTTCAACTCGATGGTCGGTCTTGTCGATGTCATCAAGCGGGAACTCGCCGATGCCGATGCCCTGCACATCGCCTCTGCTTTTTACGCGCGCGGCATGCTCAACCTTCTTCTCGACCCGTTCCAGGCATTCGTGCGGCGCGGCGGCAAACTGCGACTTCTGACTTCTGTCATGGGCAATTTCAACAACCCCCATGACCTGGTGCACCTTTCCTCTCTCATTCCACAGATTGACATCAGGATTTTCTACCCGCTGAACGAGAAGGGGATGGCTGATTATTCCCAGGAGCCGCCCCCGTTTCACGTCAAGAGCTTCCTTTTCGAGAAGCCGACCAAGCAGCATTCCATCATTGTAGGTTCATCTAACCTGACAGGTTCCGGGCTCGCCCGAAACCACGAGTGGAACTATTTCTCAAATAGTGAAACCAACCTGCTGTTCAAGAACAATCTTTCCGCCTTCC
>Ga0364922_10693_pt1 | contig 11423 bp, 10 predicted proteins | sample ExccelJu500001D4_2_FD_206955 | JGI IMG/M metagenome (GOLD analysis project Ga0364922, IMG submission 206955) | Enriched cells from Trout Bog Lake Hypolimnion, Wisconsin, USA - BchlTB.June20.5000.01.D4 | ecosystem: Environmental > Aquatic > Freshwater > Lake > Hypolimnion/Profundal zone | place...
CCATCGCTCCTATGCGACGGAGGTTTCGCTCTTTCCGAAAAGCCCGTGCTTTTGCACGCTGCCTTGGTCTCAATAGTCAGGTAGAATGGACGGAATATTGTAATGGAACAATTCCAGGGAAAGATCCGCTGCCAACTGATGTTCCAAAAAATCCAAAAGGAACTTATGCCCATAAAGGTTGGGCCGGATACGGTGACTGGCTAGGGACAGGTAACATCGCTGACCAACTGCGAGTGTATCGCCCATTCAAAAAGGCAAGAGCATTTGTTCGTTCCCTTGAGCTCAAGAACGTCACCGAATGGAGAGCCTATTGCATAGGCAAATTGTCCAGAAAAGGCAAACTGCCATCGGACATACCTGCTGGTCCGATGCGGTCATACGCCGACAAAGGCTGGGCAGGAATGGGCGACTGGTTGGGCACGGGCAACGTATCCCCTGTGCAGAGAAAATTTCGACCCTTTCTCGAGGCGAGGGCTTTTGCTCGCAGTCTTGGTCTTAAAAGCCAGACTGAATGGTTCGATTTTCGTAAAGGCAGACTTTCTAAGAAGGGGACATTGCCGTCTGACATACCCGCTGCCCCAGAAAGAACCTATGCGAATAAAGGCTGGGCGGGATACGGTGACTGGTTGGGTACAGGGAAGGTAGCGAATCAACATCGGGTATTTAGGACGTTTTTGAAGGCTCGTGCATTTGCTCGAAAGCTTCGTCTCAAGAATGGAAGAGAATGGAGGAAATATTGTGCTGGTGGGTTGCCTGACATAGGCAGACGTCCACCAGACATTCCAAGTAACCCCAACCTAACCTACCTCGACACCGGATGGTCCGGCATGGGCGACTGGCTCGGAACCGGTCGCACCCGTGTATCAAAAGGACCCAAGCGCGGGTGAGATGAGAGATGATTCCAAGGAACGGGACAAGCCCCCCCTCTAATCCATTACGCTAGCCTGATAGCTCGCTTCCTAGCAATGGTTGTCGTTCTCTCCCAGCGCACGGCCCTGTGTGATGGACTCAGACGCGAATTGGGCATAGTCTCAATCCTATGACAACGGACTGGAGACACGGACTAGTGATTAAGACAAGACATCAGTGATACTCTCCAGTGCGGAAACGCCTCTCAATCTCAATTTGAATATGATTCAAAAGTTCCATCCAGTTGCACTCGAAATCTCGGCTAAACCCGCAACGACGACATACTAACTTGACATGATCGACACGACAATGACTGCACTCATCCCCGACGCATTCAATCCTTTGATGATCTAGCTGGCAGCGACACGTAGGAACCGGACAAATGGGAATGAGGCTATTCTGTCGGAAATTTCCATAGATGATTCTCCAAGACCAATCCACGCCCTCCACATTCCCGGTAGAACAGGGATTCTTGGATCGAAGGCCTGCGATCTTTCTGAAGAGCCAAATAACTAAAAAGAAAAAAGCCAGGAGTGCCGCTAGAATCCAGATTGGTATTTGTTGGTTGATCCAACCGAGCCACCCGAGCCGTTTGGCTGCAAATATAGTTACGAGCAACAGAATCAAAAGAAGAAGCTTGCGTGATCGCTCCAAAAACTTTGAAAAGCGCTCCGGCGTTAACAGCCAAAGAAAAACCATCAGCGGTATGCTGAATACTTGAGCGTAGTTAGCTAGGTCTGCTAGTTTCATACACACTGGTCCTTTACATAATGGGAGGCGGTGATCTGGGCGTCGCTCCGATGGCCCTTGGGTGATTTGAAGAGGAGGTTGTAGTCGCGCTTGGAGTTGAAGGGCGTGTCAAAATAGATGAGGGTCACGGACGCGACCGGGACGTAGTCGCGGAGGACGCCGAGGTTGTAGCCGAAGTAAAGCTGGTTCATCAGTGTGGCGGGGGAGTGGTAGCAACCTCGCGCGGGTTAGGCGAGGGGATTTGGGGCGGATGGCTATTGGGAGCGGGAGGCGCGGGATTGGAGGTGCATCTCCGGGGCCCAAATTATGACACCCCCGAGAGAACTTCACTTCACTCTTCATCCGTGTTCATCCCGTCCATTTGCCGTTGGCCGTTTGCCTTCGACTATCTCCGCTACGGTTCCGCTTCTCTCCGGTTGCGGTTCCTCTTCTCTTAAATGGGGTCGGTCCTCGCGGATTAACATGATAGATTAGAAAATGCGGTTAGAGGATTCAAGCAAGCCAAACGCGTTCCATTCTCTGCCACGCGTTCCATTCTCTGCCTTCTCAAAACCGCCTCCCGCTATGCCATTCAGGGATTGATGCTCGCCAACGCTCGCACCACGCTCCCCCCTTTTTTCCTCATCTCAAGTGTCAAAGACGCGACAGTAAGGTCGCGACTCCTTATTTCATGCCCGTGCCAGCGGCACCTCACCCACCCTCTTCAAATTGCATGCGGCCATGCCAGTCATGGCGAAGTTAATTCTCATTTGTCGGCATCCTTTACCCAGGCCTGCCGTAGGGCGCGAGACACTTTTCCCAGGTGACATCGCGGGAAAACAGGCTGTTTCCAGTGCGGCGCACCCGTAAACATTGCAAACTGGTGCCGACTGTTTTAAACAACGGGTCTCGCGATGCGCATCTTGTTTGATGGAACCGTCCATCGCACGTGATCAAGAAATGCGCATCAATTTGACTTTGCCGGTAATCCCATCCGGATTAATTCTCTGCGCGGATGTCCGTGATGCGTATTTTCTCAGTGAAGTTCCTTGCCGTGATCAGTGTCTGCCTGATTGCCGCTTGGATCATTTATGTGTCAAACACCTGCCACACGGGAAGGACTGCGGAACTCAAAAAAATGATCAGGGACAATCCCGCCCTTATCTCCCACAAAGACGAGGACGGCTTGGCTCCCCTGCACGTGGCGGCAAAGAAAGGCGCCATCGGCTTGGCAAAACTTATTCTGGATAAGAAGGGGGACATCAATATCAGGGACGAGCACGGATGCACCCCGCTGCACATTGCAGCATCATTGAATCAGCAAAAAATGGCGGAGCTGCTAATCTCCAACAATGCGGACATCAACGCCAGGGATGATCTGGGACTAACCGCCTTGCACTGGTCTGTCCTCAAAGATCACCTGGAAGTGACCCAATTTCTCCTGGCTAACAAAGCCAGTGTTGCCGCATGTGACAATGACGGATTGACTCCCTTGCATTGGGCTGCCCTGAAAGGTTACAGGGATGTGTTGGAACTCCTGTTGGACCACCATGCCGACGTCAACGCGAAGGACAACAAGGGATACACGCCCATGAAATGGGCCGCACTGTCAGATAACACGGCCATCGAGAACCTGCTCCGCCAGCACGGCGGGCATGAATGACAGGAAAAACCACCGGGTGGCGTTCCATCAAACGCTTTGGTTCCCCAGGGCATCGCCCACCTTTTTATGTGGCTTTTGCTATCACACGTGGTGTTGGTGCGCACAGACACTGGACGCCCCAAGGGCTTCAGGGATGATCTACAGGAAATATCCGTCAGATCCGTCCTACATGTCCCATTCTTCCCATTCCAGCACCTTAAAGTGTCCTATTTGGCAAATCAAGCAAACTCATTCATTGATTTTCAGACACTTACAACTTTATTGTAATGAGAATAAGAATCATTCTTGATATTAGGGAGACTTGGCTTAGTTTCCCTGCGCCATGCTTCCCAGCCCGCCCAAACAAACGCCGCCAGCGCAGATTCCGGAGGAAATCGCCGGTCTGCGCATGACGCGCCAGCGCCAGGAGGTATACCGGGTGCTCACCGAGCAGCGCAATCATCCGACAGCCAACGAGGTGTATGCCCAGACCAAACATCGGCTGCCGAACATCTCGCTCGCGACCGTGTACAACTGCCTTGAGGCGCTGGTGCAGCACGGCATCATCCGGCAGGTCAACTTCGAGCGGGAATCCTCGCGTTACTGTCCAAACCTAACGGATCACGGGCATTTCCATGATTCAGCGACCGGGTCCATCCACGATGTCGTGTTCAAACCCGGCTTCAACCTTGCCGATGTTCTGGAACTCCCTTTGGGAGCAGTGATTGAAGACGTTGAAATCACGCTGCGCGGACGCATCCCTAAAAAGTAACAACCATCCCAGCCCTACATCCCAACAAATTTCCCCACCACCATGAGCCTGCACATTCAAGACCTCCACGCCACACTCGAAGACGGAACCGAAATCCTCAAGGGTGTCACCCTCGAAATCCCTAAAGGCGAAGTCCACGCCATCATGGGTCCTAACGGATCCGGAAAGTCCACCCTGTCCAAGGTGATCGCCGGACATGAAAGCTACATCGTCACAGGCGGCACTGTCACCCTCGACGACAGGGAAATCTTCGACATGTCCGTCGACGAGCGGTCGCGCGCGGGCATCTTCCTCGCCTTCCAGTACCCATCGGAGGTCCCCGGAGTTTCCAACGCCAACTTCATCCGCGCCGCCCTCCAAGCCCGCCAGCCGGAAGGCGAGGATCTTGATGCCGTGGCCTACTACAAGAACCTCTACGCAAAAATGGACATCTTGGAAATCGACCGCAAGTTCACCGCCCGCGCCGTGAACGAGGGGTTTTCCGGCGGTGAAAAGAAACGCAACGAGATCCTGCAAATGATGATGCTCGAACCGATCTATTGTATCCTCGACGAAACCGACTCCGGCCTTGACATCGACGCGCTGCGCATCGTCGCCAAGGGTGTCAATGTCATGCGTTCGCCGGAACGCGGCATCCTGCTCATCACTCACTATCAGAGATTGTTAGACCACATCAAACCCGACCACGTCCACGTGATGGCCGAAGGCCGCATCGTCCGCTCCGGTGGTCCCGAGCTCGCTTATGAGCTGGAAAAAGACGGATACGAATTTCTCAAGGAGCCCGCCCTCGCCTGAGTATTCCCAATATCAAATCTTCAATCTCATGACTTACGAACCCGCCACCGCCCTGCTCGACGAGGAAACCCACGAGGCAATCAACATCGACCGGTCCAAAGGCGATTTCACCTTCCCCGAGCGGCACAAATTCGATGCCGGCCGCGGACTCACTGCCGCAACAGTCGATTACATCTCCGACGTGAAGAACGACCCACGATGGGTCCGCGAATTCCGCCACAAGGCATTGCAGGTTTTCCTTGATAAGCCAATGCCCACCCACTGGGCGACCAAGGATCTCGAGAACATCAATTTCGACCAGATCCGCTATTATCTATCAGACGGCGAGAAGCCAAAACGCTCATGGGCCGACGTGCCGGCCGATGTGCTGAAAACGTTTGAACGGCTTGGAATCCCCGAACAGGAGCGCGCGTTCCTTGCGGGCGTGGAGGCCCAGTATGACTCCGAAGCCGCTTACTCTAACATGAAAGAAGAACTCACCAAGCTGGGTGTGATCTTCGTGAACTCCACCGAGGGCCTCAAGAACCACGAGGAAATCTTCCGCCCGTGGTTCGGCAAGGTCATCCCGACCGCCGACAACAAGTTTTCCGCGCTCAACAGCGCCGTCTTCTCCGGGGGATCGTTCATCTACATCCCGAAAGGCGTTAAACTGAAACAACCGCTGCAGGCATACTTCCGCATCAACTCGGAAAACTTCGGCCAGTTCGAACGCACTCTCATCATCGCGGATGAAGGCGCGGAACTGATGTACATGGAAGGCTGCACCGCGCCGAAGTTCGAGACGGCCACACTGCACTCCGCCGTCGTCGAACTCGTGGCCCTCAAGGGCGCAAAGATCCAGTATGTCACCGTGCAGAACTGGAGTAGCAACGTGTTCAACCTCGTCACCAAACGCGGACTCGCCATGGAGGATGCCGAAGTCCGCTGGATCGACTGCAACATCGGCTCACGCCTGACAATGAAATACCCCGGTGTTGTTATGAAAGGCCGCCGCGCGCGCGGTGAGGTGATTTCCATCGCGCTTGCCAACACCGGCCAGCATCAGGACACCGGAGCCAAAATGATTCACGCTGCCGACGAAACCACTTCCAACATTGTCTCAAAATCCATCTCCGTGGGCAAGGGACGCGCCACATACCGCGGCATGGTCCACATCCCCAAGCACCTCAAGGGCTGCAAAAACAACACCGAGTGCGATGCCCTGCTCATCAATAGCAACTCGCGCACGGACACCTATCCGGCCATCGTCGTCAAGGGCAACCAACACGCCACCCAGCACGAGGCGTCCGTCTCCCAAGTCTCCCAGGACATGCTCTTCTATATGCAGCAACGCGGCCTCTCCGAGGCCCAGGCCATGTCCCTCGCTGTCAATGGTTTCATCAATGACCTGGTCAGCCAGTTCCCGATGGAATACTCCGTGGAACTCAAACGCCTCATCGACCTCGAAATGGAAGGCTCGGTAGGCTGAGCCCGGACAACTAACGTGCATAGAAATATAGAACCAACCGACAACTCTTCTTCTCTCCTTGAAGGACCAAAGGCCCGCCCCATAACAGCCCAGGGCAACACCCTGGGAATCCAGGTCCCAATGAAAACCAGCCCTGAAAGGGCGGCCTAATCCCAGAAATAACGTTCTCTTCCTCTTCAAACCCAAAAAACTCTTCCTCCGCTCCTCCGCGTTTAATCCTCTTCCCATCCTTCTTCCTCTTCACCAAATAACCATTAACCAATAACCTTTAACAACTCTTCCTCCGCGCCCCCTTTGCGCCCGCGACTTTGCGGTTACCCTCTTCCTTTTCAAATTTATTGCTTAGAATTTAGAGCTTCATCAGCTGATTCCCAAACTCTCGCCATGACATCCGCCCCCACTCTTCCCGCCTGGTTCACAGCACGACAGCAAGCGGCGCATGCCCGTTATCTGGCCACACCGATGCCGAAACGCGGCGACGAGGCGTGGCGCTTCTCCAACATCAAGCAGCTCGACTTCAGAAATTTCGTTAGAAAATCCGAAACATCCGCGGAAACCGCCGCGGCTTTGGTTTCACGCTCGGAAGGCATGGAAAGAACCGCCGCCAAGTTCGTCTTCGTCAATGACACCCTGGTTTTCTCCAATTCCGATCTCCCCGCGGGCGTTATCTGCATGCCTCTTGCGGATGCTCTCGTCACCCACCCCGACCTGGTGGCCGCGCACTTCATGAAACAGGAAACCCGGTTGGGTTCGGCAAAGTTTGCCGCATGGCACGAAGCCTCGGTTTCTAACGGACTCTTCGTCCACACCGGTGACAATGTGGAGATAGAGGACGCCATCGAGGTTCATCATTGGATCGGGGGTGCCAACACCCTCATCTTCCCCCACACACTGGTGGTCACCGGAACAAACTCCAAGGTCCGGGTGATCGACATCTTCCGCTCGGAGGATGATGTCAGCCCGGGCCTCGCCGTCGCATTCAACGATCTATCAGCCGGTCCGGGCTCCCGACTCGATTACGTGGCCATTCAGGCCTTCAATGAATCCACGCGCATCATCCAGATCAACGAGACCTCCGCGGCACGCGACGCCAACGCCAAGGGCTTCATCCTCAATACCGGCGCCTCATGGGCACGCAACGAGTGCCTTTCCCGCCTCGAAGGGCCGGGATCACGCTCGGACATGCTCTCGGTTTCCATCCCGGCGCGCGAGCAGGAATACGATCAGCGGACCTATCAGCACCACGTCTCAGAAGGCACCTTCTCCGATCTGCTCCACAAAAACTCCCTGTACGACAACTCCAAGACCATATTCTCCGGACTCATCTTCGTGGACCTCGAGGCGCACCACACCGACGCCTATCAGACATGCCGCAACCTCCTGATGAGCGACACCTGCGAGGCCAACTCAATGCCCGGCCTCGAAATCAATGCCGACCAGGTGAAGTGCTCCCACGGCAGCACCTCCTCACAGATCAGCGACGAGGAGATTTTCTATCTCCGCGCACGCGGAATATCACCCGTCAAGGCACGGCAGCTCATCGCGCGCGGCTTCTCGGTTCAAGTCGTCGAGCGCCTTGACCATGCCGACACCGAAGAACTCGTCCTGCGCTTCATGGATGAAAAGTTCACCCATATCGCCGGCGCGGGTGAGTAATAATGAGTCGCGACCTTACTGTCGCGTCTTCGCCGCCGGAAGAACTGGGCGAGGCAGAAGATGATGTCTCTTTTTCAAGGAAAGATAAAGACGGGACAACCGCGCGAAGCAAGATAGCCGCACACGCTATCCCGAACAACGAGGCAATAAGGTCCCGACTCCTTATACCGAGCTATGTGCCTCCCCGTCTCGTCACGGACCTGCTGCTCCCGCGAATCCCTGATTGTTGAAATGGTCCATCAGATATGCCAGTCGCCGCGGGACTGGGGAAGTGTCAACTTGGTGGCTTCCTCGTCGCCGGTAATTTGCTGCTTCACGGCGTCCCACCTGATCTTGCGGCCGGTGACGGACGCGATGTAGCCGAGGTGGCCGGGAGTCTGCGAGCGTTGGGCGATTTCCACGGGAGTCTGGGTGCGCTTGCGGGATTTCACGCAATCGATGAAGTCCCGGAAATGGCCGGGACTGCGATAGAGTGCAATCCCTAGCTCGCCTTTTTTATCCAGCACCTGGATATCGCGGATCCACTGCTCGTTCGAAGCTGTGAACTTCTCGCGGTTGACGCTGATCCAACCATCCGGGCCTATCCATTTCGCCCCGTCACCAATATCGGAGTGGCCACCGGCGATGACGAGTTCGACATCATTGGGATATTTGCAATCCACGCGGAACTTTGTGGCGGTGTTCCAGATCGCGTCTTTCGGCGGAAAATCGGCGGTTGCGGTAAGCTCGATGGGGCCTAGGGCATCATCCGGACCGCAGCCGAACTTGGGGTTCGCCAGGCCCCAGTGGGCGATGTCGCAGTGGTGACCAATCCAGTCCATGAGCTGGCCGCCGCCGGTGTTGTAATCCCAGCGCCAGTTTTTGTGAAAACGGCAGGGATTGAAGGGCTTCAATTGTGCCGGACCAGTCCACATTTCGAAGTCCACGCCGGAGGGAACCGGGCCGTCCGGCTTGTCCTTTCCGGTGCCGCCGAAATCCGTATGACCGGATGGCAGGCCCACCTCCACGCGGCTGACCTTTCCGATGTAGCCGTTCTGGACGAGTTCCACCGCCCAGCGGAAGGAGGCCACGCTGCGCTGCCAGGAACCCGTCTGCCAGATGCGCTTGTTTTTCTGCACGGCATCCACCATCGCGATACCCTCGCCGAGCCGATGGGAAAGCGGCTTTTCACAGAAGATGTCCTTGCCGGCGTTGGCCGCGGCAATGGCGATGATGGCGTGCCAATGATCTGGCGTGGATATGCACACGGCATCGATGTCCTTGCGCACGAGCACTTCGCGGTAGTCTTTGTAGCCCTTGCAGTCATTGTTGCCGTAGCGGGCGTTCACCTTGTCTATGGCTTCCTGCTTGTGCCGTGCGTCCACGTCACAAATGGCGACAACCTGACAATCCTCCAGTGAGAGAAAATTGTCCAGATTTCCGCCTCCCTGCCAGCCGACACCAATGCAGCCGAGAGTGATCTTGTTCGAGGGTGCTGCAGCTCCGAAAAGGCGGCCCGGGAAAATGAGCGGGGCGGCGGAGGAGGCGACCAGAAGTTTAAGAACATTTCTGCGTCCAAGGCTGGATGCGGTTTTCATGGATGGTGGTTCTTATACGCCGGGTTATTTGACTCCTTTCGAGAATCTAGAGAGTGGCTTGGTTTATTCCGATTGCCAAAAGACCAGACGGCTCCGTCCGATCCTCTTTGTAATCTTGGTGATCCTTGCGGTATGATCCACCCAACATTTCCCTTTCTGCAATCTCTACCGGCAATCAGTATAACACTGGCGCGACTGCCGGAATTCCGCTACATCCGGGCATCCGACACGGTAATTCCCCGTCATGAATCCCGATCTCACTGTCATCAAAGCCGGCACCGGTGTCCTGACCAAATCCGCCGACGGCACTCTGGACCGCGCCGCCCTGGTTCACCTCGTTGCCGCCATTGCCCGCCTGATCGATGACGGCCACCGCTGCCTGTTTGTGTCATCCGGCGCGGTGGGTTCCGGGGTCTCCGCCTTCGGCTTCACCAGCTATCCAAAGGACACCGCAACCCGCCAGGCCTGCGCCGCAGTCGGACAGGCCCGCCTCATGCAAACCTACAGCAGCCTGTTCGCTAACTTCGACATCACCGTCGCCCAGGTGCTGCTAACAGCCGCTGACCTCGCGACCCCGGTGCGCGCCGGTTGCGTCTCGGACACCCTGAACCGCCTGCTGTCAGAACCGCGCATCCTGCCCATCATCAATGAAAACGACTCGGTCGCTGTCGATGAACTGAAATTCGGCGACAATGACATGCTTTCCGCCCGCGTGGCCAAACTCGCGGGAGCCAGCCGCCTCATCCTCCTGACCAGCGTGGATGGATTGTTAGACCCTGAAACCCGCGAACTCATCACCGAGGTCTCCGACATCGACGACGTCTTCCGCCACGTCCGCGAGGACAAGGGCCGCTTCTCCATGGGCGGTATGGCCTCAAAACTCGACGCGGTGAAATTCGCCGTGGACGCCGGAATCGAAACCCACATCGCCCACGGCCGCCACCCCGACAGACTAACAGGTATCATCACCGGCAACGGCCACTCGACGAAGTTTCTCGTTTAATCCCGAAATTTCCTCAAGATTCGTTTCGTATAGTTCTCGGCGGAAACCGTCAGGTTTATTTCTTCATGGCCTGAACTTTTTCCAGATAAAGTGTATTTCCATCAATCCGCCAGTGAAGATCGGACAAGCCGCAGATAGCATCCAAAAGGTCGTTATAAGTCCAAATACCTATAATGTTTACCCTCCTGACCTCTGACTTGGCCCCTTCGTTCATTTTGTAACTATAAGGCAAGGGGTCACTGCCACCCTTTTGGCAACGTGCCCAATTTTCTTTAAGTTTAGCATTAATGAACTCTTCTATTGCCTCTCCATCAGGCTCACGTAGATCTACTCGATTTAAGCTTACACCCAAAATATCTAGAGCTAAATCAATATCATTTCTTCGCAATATTTCCGGGTGGGAGACAGGAAGTGGCACAGCTCTGGACGGACTGATGCAAATGTAATTTAAATCTTGAGACAAAAACTCGTTTCTTCTTTTGGATATCTGAAGAAAAGCGTCGTAAATCGACGTGTCTTTTTGCAGCATTATCTTGAACTCCTGATGATCTGCTTTGGGATTGCTCTCCCAAGCCAGACATACCACATCGGATTTTATATCGGGATTCCGGGATTTAACCGAGCCTCTCTTGTCAAGCAGGCTGGCCAAGTCAGCGTATATCTTTGACGAGTTATTCAACGTGACATCCGTAGTTAGTTTTGCTTCCTGCAGCATCTGAACAGAACCCGCCATTTCATCATCGATTCCCATGGATTTTTCGCAGCATCCAAGCCAGATAGCTGTGAGAAACACGAAATAGTAACAGATATTCATTTTCGATTATGGCAAATTGTTTCTGTCCTCTCGAATGAACATTTGTTGAGTTCAAGAA
>Ga0364922_10225_pt1 | contig 11362 bp, 10 predicted proteins | sample ExccelJu500001D4_2_FD_206955 | JGI IMG/M metagenome (GOLD analysis project Ga0364922, IMG submission 206955) | Enriched cells from Trout Bog Lake Hypolimnion, Wisconsin, USA - BchlTB.June20.5000.01.D4 | ecosystem: Environmental > Aquatic > Freshwater > Lake > Hypolimnion/Profundal zone | place...
CTTTATTTACTTGAAAATGAGGATGAAGCAGAAGATAGCAAAGAAAAACCAAAATAAATCAGTATGGAACTTAATTCTCCCAAACGATTAACCCGAAGCCGCAACGACAGAATGCTTGCTGGAGTTTGCGGTGGTTTGGCCAATTTTCTGGATATCGATCCTACCATCATAAGGCTTGTTTTTGCCTTGGCTACTTTTTTTACTGTAGTATTTCCTGGCATCTTAATCTATTTGATAATGTGGATCGTAGTCCCCAAAGAGCCTTATTAAGGCAAATTGCTTTTTGTGGGTAATCTTCGTGCAACAGGCTATTGTCCAAAGGCATCCGGCCACGGGCATCTCGCAAACCTAAACATGGAAAATAGTTCCCATGCTTGCCCTGTTTAGGACAATAAACAAGAGGTAAGGTCTTTCCAGCCATCGGTATGTTGCTAATTCACTCTTACATTAACCATACATTTTCTACAATCATGAACAGAAGAAATTTTATTCAAAACACGGCCACCGCAGCTGCTTTGGCCGGATTTTCAAATGTTGCATTTGGGGCAAATCAAACAGAGGTAAAATCATCAAATTCGGCCAAATTCAAACTCAAATATGGACCAGGTTTTGGAAGTTTCCCCGAGCTGGCCGGCAAAGATCCTGTTGAAGTCATTAAATTTTGTTCAGATCAGGGGTTCAGGGCCATGTTTGATAACGGATTTCCCGGCCGTTCTGTAGAGGATCAGGATAAAATTATTGCAGAATTAGCCCGTCAAAATATGGATATGGGTCCATTTGTGATCTATGCCGACTTCAGCAAGGAATCAATGGTCATTAAAGATGCAGAGATCCGGGAAATGCTCATAAAAAAAGTAAATGAAGCGGTAGTGCTTTATAAAAGATCAGGTATAAAATGGGCCTTAATGGTGCCGGGTCGTTATAACGAACATATGGCTTGGGACTATCAGACTGCCAATGTGATTGACATTATGCGTGAACTTAGTGATATCGCTGAAAAAGGTGGATTAACCATAGTCCTTGAACCGCTGAATAAACACGATCACCCGGGACTTTTCCTGACAGGTATTCCGCAGGCTTATGCCATTTGCCGTGCGGTGAATAGCCCTGCCTGTAAAATAGTAGATGATATGTATCACCAGCAAATCACCGAAGGAAACATAATTCCTAATATTGATGCTGCCTGGTCTGAGATCCGTGCTTTCCATCTTGGGGATACTCCGGGACGTAAGGAACCCGGCAGTGGAGAGATGAACTACCACAATATCTTTAAGCATATTCATGAAAAAGGATATGATGGAGTATTATGTATGGAGCATGGAAGATCTATCCCCGGCAAGGAGGGAGAGCTTGCCCTGATAGAGTCTTACCGCATTGCTGATAATTTCTAAACGATACGAAATCATGAAAAATCGTATTCTTAGTCTGCTTGTTTTAATTGCATCTGCTTCACTAACTGTATATTCACAATCTGATTACAAACCTGCCCCCGAAAACCTTGCTGCAAGGCAGTGGTTTCAGGATGCCAAATTCGGACTTTTTATCCACTGGGGTGTCTACTCCACACTTGCCAGTGGCGAATGGGTAATGTATCAGCAGAAGTTAGACAAGGCTACCTATGAAAAATTACCCGCTTTCTTTAATCCGATAGCTTTTAATGCAGCTGAATGGGTAAAGATGGTGAAAGATGCTGGAATGAAATATATCACCATCACCAGTAAACATCATGATGGGTTTGCAATGTGGGGAACAAAACAGTCGACCTGGAATATCGTCGACCGGACTCCCTACGGTAAAGATGTGCTGAAACAGCTGGCCGATGAATGTCACAAACAGGGGGTTAAATTGTTCTTTTACCACTCACATCTTGACTGGTACCAGGATAATTATTATCCGAGGGGGGGAACCGGTGGGACTTCAGGTCGGCCCGACAAAGGGGACTGGAATGCCTATCTTGATTATATGGATAGCCAGTTGACTGAACTGCTGACCAATTATGGCGAAATTGCCGGAATATGGTTCGACGGATGGTGGGACAAGAAAGAAGCAGACTGGCGGCTGGATAAGACTTACAGCCTGATTCACAAACTTCAGCCGGCCGCATTGGTGGGTAATAACCATCACCAGGCACCAAAACCGGGTGAAGACTTCCAAATGTTCGAAAAAGATCTTCCGGGGCATAATACTACCGGGTTCAGCAATGCATCCAAGGTAGGTGATCTACCGCTTGAAACCTGTGAGACGATGAACGGCGCCTGGGGATTCAATATACACGACAAAAATTTCAAAAGCACAACTCAGCTTGTTCAGTACCTGGTTAAGGCAGCCGGTTCAAATGCCAATTTTTTGTTGAATGTAGGTCCAATGCCAAATGGGAAAATCCAGCCGGAATTTGTCAAAACACTCGGTGAAATGGGTGAATGGATGAAGGTATACGGCGAAGCTGTTTATGGCACACGTGGCGGACCAATCGATCCACATCCATGGGGAGTTACAACTATTAAAGGGAATAAGGTCTATATTCACCTGATGGGTGAATCGGATGAAAACCTGCTGCTGAACGACTTTGGGAAAAAAATCCGGAAAGCGTATCTTTTTGATGACCAGTCAGCTATTGTATTCAAACAAAACGAATTTGGGATCAATATTAAGGTACCCCAGACGAAAAGAAAACCAATTGATACCATTGTGGTGCTGGAATTCTAAATTCAATATTAGCCATGACAAGGTTCGAAACCCTGTCATGGCTAATATATTACTTAACAAGCAATTCGTTAATCATTTTTTCGAATTGCTCTTTGGTGGCTTCCGGTGATTTGGCGATTCCGCTGGTCATGGTTGGTTTTCCGGACCTGGGAACCCATAAAAATGCGGGTATGCCACTGATCCCAAAAGCCTGGGATAACTCCCGCTCCTGGTCTGTATTCACCTTGTATACAATGATTTTCCCTTTGTATTTTCTGGCCAGTTCATCCAACAAAGGAGAAGCAATCCTGCATGGGCCACACCAGTCTGCATAAAAATCGACGATGCAAGGTAACTTCCCAACATACTTCCACTCATTCGGATTTTTCAGATAATCCATAATTTGAGTTTTAAACTGCTCATTCCCAATTTTAACGACCTCACCTTCGGCCGCGGCCACAGTTTTGGATTCCATCACAAACATAATTGTTATGATTATCCCTGTCAATACCAATAAATTTCTCATATTCAGCTGTCCTTTGTTTTTTTATCATTTTCACTTACACTGCAAACATATATACTTTTTTACATTCGGCATAACTGTTATCTTTGAATCTTAAAATTAAGAAATAAGCCATGAGTAAACCTATTGTCACTGCAATCGCCTCTTTTGGAATGTCGGGTGTTGTCTTTCAGGGACCGTCGTTAAAGGTGTATCCCCAATATTTTAAAATTCATAAGATTCTTGAACGGACTAAAAATATTTCGGCTCAAAGGTATCCCGAAGCAACAATTGTCCGCTCCTATGAGGAAATCCTGAATGACCCTGAAGTTGAACTCGTGTTGGTTAACACTCCAGACTATCTGCATTTCGGGATGGCTAAGCAAGCCCTTCAAGCCGGGAAGCACGTGGTTGTTGAGAAGCCCTTCACGAAGACCAGTGCCGATGCGAGGGAACTTATCTCACTGGCTCATCAAAACGGGGTCATCCTGAGTGTTTATCAAAGCAAACGGCTGGATAATGGTTTTCAGACCATGAAAAAGATTCTTGAGGATAAATTGCTCGGACGGGTGGTTGAATATGAAGCCCATTATGATCGTTACCGGAATTTTATTCAGGAAGGTTCGTGGAAGGAAGATGGCGATGAGCGGACAGGGGTCTTGTTTAATTTGGGCTCACATATTGTTGATCAGACACTTGTGCTGTTTGGATTACCTAAGGCTGTCACTGCACATCTCAATGTACTCCGCACCGGTGGACGGACCACTGATAATTTTGATATCAGGCTCCATTATGACAGGTTTAACGCCATATTGCGCAGCTCCTACCTGGTGCGTGAAATGGGACCCCAATACATTGTACATGGCACGGAAGGCTCTTTCATTAAGATGGGAACCGATCCTCAGGAGGAGCTCATGAAATTGCATCATCTTCCCAACGAGCCACATTGGGGTGAGGATCAGCCTGACGATTGGGGAACACTTAATACATCCATTAACGGACTCCATTTTCATGGGAAGATTGAAACAATCCCGGGAGATCTGTCTGCCTACTTTTTGAAATTACACGGAACTATCCGGGAGGGAAAAGAACTTTTTGTAAAACCGGAAGAGTCCCTGAATGTCATCCGTATCCTCGAGGCATGTCTTGAAAGCAACAGACTGAAGAGGACTGTTGAGTTTTCTGCGGAATAGGGTGAGGAAAGAGGGTGGGACTGAGAGAATAAGAGAGGGAGTGAAATAAGAAGATAATTTGCGGATTCAGCAATTTGGCGATGATTCGCAATTTACTGGTTTCTGATTTATTTTAATCATTACGATGATCACCTAAAAAAAACCGGTAATTTACCCGGATTTTTTTAGATGATCAATTAACAGTTTATAATTATTCCCCCAGTTTTTTATACCGGATCCTGTGCGGGGTACTGTCGCCAAGCCGTTTCTTTTTATTCTCTTCGTATTCCGAATAGCTCCCTTCGAAATAGTAGACCTGGGAATTCCCTTCAAAAGCCAGAATATGGGTGGCGACGCGATCCAGGAACCACCGGTCATGCGAAATAACCACCGCACATCCGGCAAAGCTGTCAAGACCTTCTTCAAGCGCACGTAATGTGTTTACATCGATATCGTTGGTTGGCTCATCAAGAAGAAGCACATTTGCCTCAGATTTCAGGGTTAATGCCAGGTGAAGGCGGTTGCGTTCTCCCCCTGAAAGGACTCCGCATTTCTTTTCCTGATCTGCCCCGCTGAAATTGAACCGTGAAACATAGGCCCGGGCATTGAGCATCCGGCCGCCAACCATCACCTCATCAGTGCCACCTGAGAGGACCTGGTAAACGGTTTTGTCATTTACAATTGCCTCGTGTCCCTGGTCGGCGTAACCGATCTTGACGGTTTCGCCGACAGAGAAACTTCCAGAATCAATTTTCTCAAGACCTAAAATCATTCTGAAAAGGGTTGTTTTTCCCGCACCATTGGGCCCGATGACTCCGACAATTCCATTTGGCGGCAAAACAAAATCGAGTCCTTCAAAAAGAAGCTTGTCTCCATATGCTTTCGAAACTCCGTGTGCTTCTATGACTTTATCGCCCAGACGTGGTCCATTGGGAATAAACAACTCGAGTTTATCCTCCTTCTGTTTTACATCTTCATTAAGCAGCTTTTCATAGGCACCCAGCCTGGCCTTCGATTTGGCCTGACGAGCCTTTGGACTCATCTTGACCCATTCGAGCTCACGTTCCAGGGTTTTACGCCGCTTGGAGATTCCTTTTTCCTCCATCTCTAAACGTTTGGACTTTTGTTCCAGCCAGCTTGAGTAATTCCCTTTCCATGGAATTCCCTCTCCACGGTCCAGTTCCAAAATCCAGCCGGCCACATTATCCAGAAAATAGCGGTCATGGGTAATGCAGATTACCGTTCCTTTATACTGCTGCAAATGCATTTCAAGCCATTCGACAGATTCTGCATCAAGGTGGTTGGTTGGCTCGTCAAGCAGCAGAATATCAGGCTGTTTTAAAAGTAACCGGCAAAGTGCCACGCGTCGGCGCTCACCCCCGGACAGCACTTTAACCGAAGTGTCGCCATCGGGACAGCGGAGGGCATCCATGGCCCGTTCCAGTTTATTATTGAGGTTCCAGGCATCGGTTGCGTCAATCTTCTCCTGAAGTAACGCCTGTCTGTCCATAAGTTTATCCATGACATCCGGATTTTCATAGACCTCGGGTAAACCAAAACGTTGATTGATCTCTTCATACTCTTCGAGGATATCCACAATGTCCTGAGCCCCTTCCTGAACGATTCCCATCACTGTTTTTGTCTCGTCGAGCTGGGGCTCCTGGGACAAATGGCCAACCGTGTAACCTGGCGAAAAGGCGAGTTCGCCGTTAAAATCCTTTTCCAGACCTGCAATGATTTTTAATAGTGTCGATTTTCCGGAGCCATTCAGACCGATAATGCCAATCTTGGCACCCAGGTAGAATGAGAGTGATATATCTTTAATTACTTGTTTTTGTGGCGGGTAAGTCTTGCTTACCTTATACATTGAAAATATAATTTGCCTATCTTCTGCCATTGATTTCTGATTTGATTTGAGGGACAAAATTCGTATTTTTAATCAGAATTGGCAATAGATATCCATTTAATATGGATTTCAGTACGGATTAATTAATTTTCAACTATTTAGAGCCGTATTTTAACCCCAAACCGAGGAATAACGTGTAAGAAATTGATTAAATTTGTTCATTATTGTTAAACCCAATATGCCGATGAAAAAGTTTGCATTCGTCTCTCTACTCTCAATAATTATGGTTGTTAGCCTGTGGATTTACTGGAAATATTCATTTACCTACAGTGAAGGTTATCGGGCCGGGTTGCTTCAGAAGATCTCCTATAAAGGGAATATCTTCAAAACGTATGAAGGTGAAATGATCCTGAGCAGTATTCAAAGCAATACCAATGTGGCCATTGCGTCGGAGAAATTTTTCTTTTCTGTTGCAGAAAAAGCAGTGGCATTGGATCTTGAAAAGGTTCAGGGGCAAAGCGTTATCGTCCATTATGTTGAAAAAAACGGGACGCTTCCCTGGAAAGGGGAAAGCACTTATTTTGTGGATAGTCTGAAAGTCAATATTTCACCGGCGTCAGGTCACGGGTTTCATTAGCGGCTGGCAGCTGGCGACTTGATGGTGGCAACTGGCGGTTGGCGACTTGCGCTTGGCGGTGAAGCAAGGGATTTTGGAATGAACGATGAGAAAATTCCGGGATTTGCAGATTTTTCACAACATAAGATCTATTAACTTTTCTTCCGCAAATCCGGTAGCCTGTTATAACTCAATGTATATTTTCCGCTTCCGATAATAACCAAAGAAGTCCCTTCTTGTGGTTCCGGTTTATTTGATTTTCCATTTAACTGGTACTCCTCAGTTTTACCCGGCAAAACGACTTTGGCTGTGCATCCAACCGGCACTTCAAGAGTCAGTTTAAGCTGATTATTTTCGAGCACCCAATTTACACGAATTTTACCATAGGGGGTCTCTTTGGTGGTTTTTGCCCAGGAAACTCCTTCAGGAATCTGGGGATCCACAAAAAATTCCTGGTAACCGGGATGATTTTCATCGGGACGAATCCCCCCGACTGCCTGATAGAACCACGAACCAATGCCGTTATAGCAATTGTGTATCCGGCTTCTGTCGCCCGACCAGTGTTCCCAGGTAGTAGTGGCTCCATTCTCAATCATATAGAGATACCCCGGGTAGTCCCTCTTCTTCAGCATATTAAAAAACAGATTGGCATCATGGTTTTTGACAGCCCACTCGGTAAATATTGGAATACCCACCAACCCGGTTGCTATATGACCCTTGTGATTCACTTCAATTTCGTTTTGAAGGGTAAGAGCAACCTTTGACTTTATTGAGTCGGGGACAATACCGGTCAGGAGCGGATAGGAAAGATCAATCTGAGAACCGCTTGCATAACTGTTTTTTGTTCCATCGAAGAAAGTCTGATGGATTTGTTTTTTAAGCTGCTCATTTTGTCGGGCATATTTCAATGCATCTTCCTTATTTCCCAATTTCAGGGCAATTTTCTCCATCGTTCCGAGGCACTGACTTACAAAGCAGTTGTTTACCAGGTCTATAGACGATTTATTCTTTTGATCGACCCCTTCCGGGGTAGCCCAGTCACCCAGATACCAACCCCGGTAATCCGTTTCGGGCCATGGCTGAAGCATTCCATCGGGTGAATATTTGGCCACATAACCAAGCCATTGTTGCATTACAGGGTAGTATTTTTCAAGTACCCTGACATCCCGGTAGTTCTGATAGGTTTTCCAGGAGGCGGTAATAATAAATCCGCACCAATACGGACCGCCGCCGGCAGGGTAGGGGTTGGGAGCGGTATGGGGCATTCCGCCGTCCTCACGGATGCAATCGGCCCATGCCTGCAGCCAGTTCGAATACAGCGGGTCAAGGTCGAACATAGTCTGTGCCGTGAGGGTGGAAGCATTCCCATCACCCCCATAACCAAGGCGTTCTATCGTGGGACAATCGACAAGGTATCCGCTGATACTCAGGCAGCGGAGTGTATAATAGAGCATGTTATGAATTGCATTCAGGTCATTGTCAGCGCATTGAAATGTGGATGCTTCCCGGTAATCCGTGTGAATCAGAAAAGCTTTGATATCCTCCTTTTTTGGTGCGATGATCAGGTTACTGATCTTCAGATACCGAAAGCCATGGTAATTAAACCGGCTGCAAAATGACTCTATCCCAACACCGCTTGCGATGTATCGGTCTTCCTGGTGCTGATCCGCAATCTGGCCCTCCTTATCCAGGTGGTCACTATATTCAATCACGATCTCCTGACCAGGTTTCAGAGCCGGAAATTTGATCTCCGCACGTCCGGTAAGTGTCTTGCCCATGTCAACGAGCCAGGTATTCTTACCAAATGGTTTTACGGAAGAAGTGCTGATTGATTCCCTGATATGGTTCAATTCAACGGTCTGTGGAGTAACCTGATGCACAGGAATATTGGCAATATAAACCGGATGCCAGCTGGCCTTGTTCAGCGATATGGCTGACAAGTCTCGAAGTGCCATTGACGCATCCACCCTTTCACCGCCAAAACGACCTGCCTTCCAGGTTCCGATGCAGGTGTAGCCGCTTTCTCTGGCCAACCAGGTTGAATCGGTAGCAGCCAAAGTGCTCCATCTCCCTTTTTTGAGCTCCTCAATCCGCGCCTTCACCAGTGGGCCTTCATAAGCAACACCAGGCAAGGTGGGAGCATACCACCCCCGTCCCAACCAGATTACGACATCATTGTTCCCCTCTTTTAAATAGGGGGAGACATCGTAGGCAATGCTCAGCGACTTCTTGTTAAACTGGGATACAGCGGGAGCCAGGATGGCATCGCCAACTTTTTCCCCATTGATAAAGACTTCATGATAACCTAACGAATTTACATAAATCAGCCGTTTTTCAGCCTTCCCGGATAGTTTAAACTGTTTCCTTAAAAGAGGACTTTCGGGATTTCCAAATTGACGGGGTAACCCAATATAGGCGGCATGCCAGTCCTCGCCAGCTTGGAGACCCACGCTGAAACCCGCAACAGGACTCCATGCTGTGGCAGTATCATTTTCGTCCCAAATCCTGACTTTCCAGTAACCCACCGATCTGGCTTCCAGTTTCTTCCCGCTCCAGGGGACCAGCACACTTGTATCTGAAACTATTTTCCCGGAGTTCCATAAGTCCGCATCACGTTCATTCAGTAACAGGCTGTCACTTGCTGCCAGTATCTGGTAAGCTTTTTGGACAGTTCCGTTCTTTTCAGTCACGATCTTCCAGCTCAACCTGGGAATTAGGGTTGCAATTCCCAAAGGATTGGAAAGATTTTCACACCGCAGGTCATAAAGAGTATTAGAATGACTAGCATCGGCCCATTCGGGTGATAAGAGAAGGAGCAAAATCAGGAAAGTAAATGATGATTTAAGCATAGTTAGTCTGTGATTTAATACATATAGTCTTTCAAAATTAGTACTTAAAAACAAACTGACAAGTTGAAAAGTGACTGACTGAACTCTTTTTCGGCTCACCTTAGGAAATGTGATTTTAATTATCAGAAATTCAGTGAATTACTCTTTGATTAACACTTTTTGTCGGTTTCAGGAAGAACATTTAAAGACTTTATGTGTTCTATTCTTCAGAAAACAACAAATAGTTTAGTAACAATAAAAAAGATTTATGTCTGTAACCAATTTATTCTCAAAGTACACCTTAGGTGATATTGAATTAAAAAACAGGATTGTGATGGCGCCAATGACGCGCTGCCGGGCTATCGGAAATGTTCCGAATGAATTAATAGCTACTTATTACGAACAGCGCGCCGGTGCAGGGCTGATCATTACGGAAGGAACTTCACCTTCACCCAATGGACTCGGTTATTGCCGCATTCCCGGACTTTTCAATGAAGCCCAGGCTGAGGGATGGAAATTGACTACCAAAGCTGTCCATGCCACAGGTGGAAAGATCTTTGTTCAATTTATGCATTCCGGAAGGATTGGTCATTCCCTGAATCTACCTTCAGGGGCCACCCTTGTTGCTCCCTCAGCAGTTCAGGCTGCAGGGCAGATCTGGACCGATCAGGAGGGGATGAAGGATTTTGATATGCCCAAAGCCATGGATGCCGAAGAGCTTAAACAAACCATCCATGAATTTGAACATGCTGCGGTATTGGCCATCAAAGCTGGGTTTGACGGGGTTGAATTACACGGAGCCAACGGATATCTCCTGGAGCAATTTTTATCGCCGGTGAGTAATCAGCGGACCGATGAATATGGCGGAAGCATCGAAAACCGCTGCCGGTTCGTCCTGGAGGTGGTTGATCACGTCGTTGCGGCAATAGGTGCCGGTAAAACCAGCATCAGGCTCTCTCCGTTTGGGGTTGCCAGTGATATGCCTCACTATCCTGAAATTGAAGAGACCTATACTTATCTGGCAGAACAATTAAACCTTCGGGGAATCCTTTACATCCATCTCGTCGATCACAGTGCAATGGGTGCTCCTGAAGTACCTTTCAGCATCAAAAACACGATTCACCAAAAATTTAAAAATACCTTAATCCTCACGGGCGGGTATAATCCTGAAACCGCCGAAGCGGATCTGAAAAGCGGTTTTACCGATTTGGTTGGTTTCGGCCGTCAGTTTATAAATAATCCGGATTTGGTAACCCGATTTATTAATAACTGGCCATTATCTGAAAAACTTGATTTCGATACCTTTTACTCTGCTGGTGAACAGGGATTTACCGACTATCCTGTTTATTCGAAATAACACCTTCCGGAGTTTAATATTTCCGGTAACGCTGTGAATTACTCTGTGTAACTCTGTGTGAACCTTTTTATCACAGAGATACACAGCGTTTTTTTGTTTAAACCTGAATCCATCCCCTTTCAAATTAAAAGGTTAAATTTGTCATCAAAATTCGAAAAATGATACGATCGATGACTGGTTACGGGAAGGCTGAATGCGAGCTAGCCCTAAAGAAGATTACCGTTGAGGTGAGATCACTCAACAGTAAAGTGCTGGATGTCAATACGAGAATTCCGGGAGTTTATCGCGAAAAAGAGCTGGAGATCCGTCGGGAACTGTCAGACCGGCTAATTCGTGGGAAGGTTGATTTCAATATC
>Ga0364922_10785_pt1 | contig 11296 bp, 9 predicted proteins | sample ExccelJu500001D4_2_FD_206955 | JGI IMG/M metagenome (GOLD analysis project Ga0364922, IMG submission 206955) | Enriched cells from Trout Bog Lake Hypolimnion, Wisconsin, USA - BchlTB.June20.5000.01.D4 | ecosystem: Environmental > Aquatic > Freshwater > Lake > Hypolimnion/Profundal zone | place...
CCTGATTAAGCCAACTTGCAGAAGTTGGCGTGAAATGAAACTTAACATTCGGGTGCCGATCCAGCCATTCATCATTGCGTTTGTGTATACAGTAATTATCGAGAATTACATGGATCTCTTTTTCATTGCCATCTGGCAACTCCTGCAACACCTGATCCATGAATGCCAAAAACTCCACTCGCCTTTTAAACTCGGTGGTCTGCGTGTGAATGGCACCCGTGGCCACGTTGAGCGCAGCAAAAAGGTTCAGGGTGCCATGGCGCTTATAAGTACTTTTAAGGCCGCGGACAATTTTGCCGCTGCTGGTGCAGACATAACCTGAGGCGCGTTCCAACGCCTGGATGCTTGGTTTTTCATCCACCGAGATCACAAGGGCTTTTTCAGGCGGGGCCAGGTATAGCCCGACAATATCAGCGGCTTTCGGTGCAAACTCGGGATCGGTGCTGACGCACCAGCTTCGCTGCCGAGCCAGACAGATGTTCTGCTTGCGAAGAACACGCCAAACTGCATCATCGGAAGCGCCAAGATGCTTGGCAACTGCAGGACCATCCCAGCAAGATTGGCCAGGAGGAGGTGGCTGCTCTAAAGTTTGCAAGACGCGTGCGCGGAATGCTTCATCGTATTTTGGCGGCTTGCCGGAGCGCGGTCTATCGTAAAGCCCGGCAATTCCTTCGACGGAAAAACGGTTTCGCCAATCGATGATTGAGTTTGGGCGCACTTTGAGATCACGAGCAACGCTGCTGACGGATTCTCCGTCAAGAAGCTTGCATATCATTCTCGCCCGTTCCACTAAACGGGCTTCCATGCTTCGACTGCACGCCCATTCCTTGAGAGTCTGGCGATCCTTGTCATTGCATGGCGGAGGTAAGGCTTTTCTCGGCATAGTAAGCTCCTTTCATTTTGTGAATGAAAGGAGCTTACTATATATCGCTTAATATTGCAATTAAACACTAGCACTTACATCAAGTGAAAGATTTTCTAACGTAAAAGGTGGCTTGAGGGCCTTTTGGAGCTTTTTCCCTAATTTTTTCAAATCATCTGCTTTTGCTATCTTCGGCAGCATGAAGCCGAATTCGTCACCTCCTATACGTGCCAGTGTGTCCGATTCACGAATGACACCAGTCAACCGCAGAGCAACCTGTTTAATGAGCCGATCGCCATTGTAATGGCCTAAGGTGTCATTGACCTCCTTAAACCGATCAATATCAAGAATGCATACGGCCAAAGTAGATTTTTCACGTGATGCGAGATTCACGGCCTGCTGTAGGCGATCGATAAATAGGGTTCGATTGGGGAGATTCGTAAGAGAATCATGGGTGGAATCATGCGTTGCCTTCTGCTCCAAGGCTGTGGTATACGTGCGCAATTCATGTGTCTGGTCAAGAACCATTGCGCTTGCTTCATAGGAGAGAATAGAACTGACGTACTGGCCCCAAAGAGGAAAAATAAATGGCATCGAATCCAGGATCCAAAGCACCATATTTTTTTTTGTGAGGCAATCAAGGCTTCCAGAGTGATTCTACCTTCGTTGAAATAACTTGAAAGAATCGTTGCGACAATTGTTGCAACCGCTGCGATGACAGCGCCTATGATGGCATGCTTTGAGGCTTTTGATTTCAACAGCTTCGCGTTACTGCTTATGCCAATGACATTGGAGGGTGTTGACATAGTCTTTATAGGAAGGTTATCTGCTGATTTCTTTACAGGGGATAAGTTTAGGCCTTTTCGGCAATACCTAAAGTGAACTTAACATCTCCCATCGCCTATCTGAAAACAGATTAATCCTAGCATATTAATAACTGAATGCCCATCTTTTTTCTATATCGATCTTATGTTGAGGCTTTGCCTAGAAATCTGGTTCATCCGGTCAAAGCGCACTTTGATTCATGAATGGCATAGATTTTCAGTTTGAAGAATTCTATGTCGTAGCGATATCCATATGTTTGTTTCTGTGAGGTTTGTATTTTGTTATTCGTTCATTTCAGAGGTCCTGTCGAAATAGGGAGGTCGCAGTAAGCAAAAGTCCCTGTACTGTGCGACCCAGAGTGCCTTCAAACTTATCCAGCATCTTGATGCCTGAAGTTCTGGCTCAGAGTAACCCCACCCAATTTTTTGTATCTGACACTACGGCACTCTATTGCAGGAGACCTTGTGTGTATCTTGTAGAGAAGTGGCAGCAAGCAGCAGTTAGAGAGTATACCGTAAGCAGGAGTACTTTTCGAAGCCGTTAGCCTTGACTGTTCATTGTGGCATCAATGTTAGAAAAATGTAAGAAGAGAATGTTATTTTGAACTAATGAAATGCGAGTTTTTTGGCAGAAAGTTCAGTCGTTGTCTTTATCAGAAGCAAGCCGATTAACATCCAGGATTATTTTGTAGTATAACTTGGCAAATATCTGGTTGCGTACCCTCACCAGAATGCAGTCGGGTGTAACCTCTTTAGATTCTTTGGTGAGCATAATTGTAACTTACGGTTATTCAGTCAGATTAGCCGTTAGTTATATAGTCCTTTATGCTCACACAGACTGACAAGAAATACAGGGCTGTCGTTGGAAGTTAGGAACCCCAGAGAACGTACTTTCACATCGAATCAGTAACTTAAAAGGATTGATTATTATGTCATTTCAGAAAAAGGTCGAAACAGAGATGCGAGTGTCAATTTATCAATTCACCAAATACGACATTATTTCAGACTCAGAAATAAAATCAAAACGTTGGGGAACCCAAAACGCAATTGATAGAATAGGTGGAACCATAATTATGGCATCAAAATCTCTGGTCGATAAATCAGTTTTTTTAAATTCAGGCATTGAAGGAATGACAGCTATTGGTTTTGTTCCACCGCACTAATCTGAACAACTGCGCATACATTATCTATTCAGCAGATGGCTGAATTTACCAGGGACTTTGTATTCCCTGTTTTTTTCTTAGGATTTATGCGGATCTTTAGACGACTCAGAGATACCTTGGCAAAGTGAACGATTCTGAAGCGATCTGATGGATTGAGACTCTTTACGGGTAGATCGACCTAAAGGGGCGGGGAGATTCTTCGCCCCTTAGAATAGTAGACACCTATAATTTGGAAAAATGTTGAGGAAAAATAACTTTACCCTGGCAAGCATAATGTAGTAGTTCAGATTAATATTAAATCCTTTAAGTAGCATAACTTCACTACTCCGAGAGTGAAAACTTGATTGGCAAAATTACGGTCGTGATACCTCCCCATTGTAGTCGCCGTTGAATTGCGAAAGCAGTTTGGTTATGCAGTAGCCGATGGTAAAATTTTTCTAATTGAAAGACAAGTTGCCCGGTAAAAACTGTAGAATGAGGGAATTCCTGTGCAATTGCAGTACAAAGATCGGTGCCACCCTGTACTACGTCAGTAGCAACAGTCATTCTGTAACTTGCCGCAAGCCCAAGCCTGCGAGCTAGGACAACGTATTTTTGAAGGGACGCTCTGGTCGATCTCTCAAGGGCTTCGATTTCCTCTACCCCCTTAAACGAACCTGAATCAATTACAGCAACCGATGCGAAGATGATGTTTTTATAGGTACCCGGAAAATTTTTCATCACAGACATAAGGGCAAAGATTCCAAAGCCGCTGTAGGAAGAGACCAGTTGGATTGCGGTTTGGTCCTCTGTGACTGGCTTGGCCATATTGAACGACCCACGTGTCGGTGCGGCAAGTAGATCTTCATTCATATCCATCATGCCTTTGCGAACTCTAAAATAATGGCTGCGGATCAAGTAACAGCATGTGATGACCAGCATGGTAATCAGGCAGGTTACCCAACCTCCCTCAGAGAATTTTTCGTATGTTGTGACTGCCAGAATCGTAATACAGAGTAGAAAGCCTACCAGATGCACAGAAATTCGCCGCTTCCAAATCGGATCCTTATGGCGCCGAAGGAAATAGAAGCGTGTCATACCCAACTGTGAAAGTGAAAAGGTAATAAAAACATTTATGGAGTACATAACTACCAAAGCAGACACAGATCCCTGAGTATAGACTAAGAGCGCAATAGAGGAGACGCCCATAATGACGACACCGTTGCGCATGGATAAGCGCTCGGAGAGAGCAGCAAAGCGATGCGGCAACCATGAATCTACAGCCATATTAGCCATAACCCTCGGACCATCGACGAAACCAGTTTGGGCTGCCACCAAGAGCAGGGCTCCTTCGGAAAAAATTGTGACTAGGGCAATTACCTTACCCATCGGCCAATTAGCAAACAAAGAATCAGCCAGAACGGCGTTCAAGGTTCTGCCCTCCTCTGGGGCCACCCCAGCCAGTGAGTAGCAAATAAATAACACACCCGCGGTAAGGGCAAGAGATGTGGCCATATAGAGCATGGTCCGCTTACCTGTTTTGACCCTGGGTTCACGCATGATCTGAAGACCGTTTGATACCGCCTCAATACCAGTGTAGGTACCGCCACCTAATGAATAAGCCCTAAGAAAAAGCATAAGTATTCCAAAAACACCTAAGCTTCCCAAATCTTGATGCAGTCCGCTTTGAAAGTCCTGAGCCATAGGAATTAAACGGTCAGTGTGAGTGACGATACCGTCGATCAGTAGTAATATGTGGGTGAGAACGAAAACAGCAAAAATAGGAGCCATGACCAGGATAGATTCCTTAACCCCACGAATATTCAAAATAATTAGAATAAAGATAAGAATGATTGTTACGAGTAGTTTCACATTTTGAAAGTGAAGCGGCAAGAAACTAAAGACGGCATCTGAACAAGATGCTACAGAAATGGTGATGGTTAGGACATAGTCAACTAAAAGAGCACTTCCGGAAACAACACCAGCCTTTTCGCTCAACATATGCGTGGATACGATATAACCACCGCCACCGTGAGGAAAATGCTCAATGATGCGAGAGTAAGAAGCGGAAATAATAAAAACGGTAACAGCAGTGGCAAGCCCCAGAAGAATGGCCAGGTAGGTATGGCTACCAAGAGCCCGAAAGGCTTCCTCCGGACCATAGGCTGAAGAGGATAGACCATCAGCACCCAATCCCACCCAAGCCAGCAGCGGTATCAGAGACATGGTATGAAAGATTTGAGGGTCTTTGATCTGCTTTGGCGCCCCAAATACTAACTTTTTTATTTTACTTATATAATTAACATGCCCTACGTCCTGATCCGGCTGCATATCGCACATCCCTGCTGAGATTTCAATAATAGCAAGGGCGCTAGTGCCGTAAATACGACTAGCTATAGCCAGGGGCTTTGCAGCAACTCTGACCATTGCCCTTTCAAATGCCTGCGAGGTTAGCTGATGGGCTCGGGCTTGAAAGTGCCCTATTCTCAAAAGAAATACGCCCCAGAAAAATGGTTCCCCCGCATCCGTTCTATCAAACGAATCTCGGCTACAATTGGCCGGTCAGGTTACATCATTTTTTCAAATTGTCAATTGATGTTCGTAAAAATTGTCGGAGGTGCGAAATCCTTAAAAGCCTTGGGTAATAATCGTGTCAATGAGAGCATATCTTATCACCCTTTAGCTTAAACGATTAGGTTCCTCCTCTCTCAGAGGGCATCTCGGTCAAATTCTCCGGTTCTTATCCGGCAAACTTTTTCAACTGACTGAATGAATATCTTCCCATCTCCAATCAAACCAGTTCTGACATCTTCGATAATTCTTTTTACAACCTGATCGACTTGATCGGCTGCAATCACAATCATGACCTTTATTTTAGGTGTGAAATCAATACAATATTCTGATCCACGGTAACCTTCTGTATGTCCCTTTTGTCGTCCAAAACCTTTCACCTCGCTGATAGTCATTCCTGCTATTCCTAATTCGGCAAGTCCAGATTTTAGGGCTTCAAGCATAAAGGGCTTGATAATAGCTTCAATTTTTTTCATACGGCGACTCGATGTTGCTTCAACCTTATTGAGATATTATGGATTTAAATTCACAATCTATGCCAGATGGAAAAATTATAATTAGATTATTCTTGCATGTTGAAATGATGGTTTTTTATTCCTTTAGCTTGGGAAAATGGGAATAAGGTTGCAAATAAATATTACATCAATGTATCTGCATGGTTTGCATATCATACAAAAATGTGAACCATACCGCTAGCTACCTGTCTGGTTGGAGAGTAGATCTGTCGAGAAAATTATGCTAAGGTCTTCAAATTAACTGCAACACATCAGACAGAGAGACCACCTTGATCGAATAAACATTATTAATTTAATGATTCTTGCACAGATGAGACACTTTGAGGAAAACTAATGTTTAGAACTATTGGACCGGTTCAGATTGATTTTGTTACTCAAAAATCAATCAAACAGGCCAAGGAATCAATTGTTTCAACCATTCTTAGCCAAGGAGGAAATCTTAAGGTGGAGGGTTCTAGATACATTACCGCAGGTTTTGGATCAGGTGTAAAATTGCGTCTCTTCGGCATTGCACTTTCTGGAGTTGAATGCATTCCAAGAAATGTAATCGTAAAACTGACAGAAATTAATAATGAGACAGAAATCAGCATTACAATCCATATTACTGCCAGGATCAGCAGTCAACTTGGATATTATGAAAAACTTCAACAACTCATGTACCGACAAGCACTTGAGATAAAGTTGCAATTTCCGGATGCATAATTCTTTTTGAACTCAATGATATTATGCGGTCTCTTCCTTTGGCGTCCTAAACGTTTTAGGAAATCTGACACGAGCATAAATTAAATTTAATGATCAATTCAAACCTTTAATGTACAGTCGGGGGCATCCACGAACAGCAGCGTTTGTATTTTTTCCCACTGCCGCAAGGACACATTTCATTTCGTCCAATTTTTGGATATGATCGTGTAGGTTCGATTTTTTGAGGATTTAAAACAGCTGCTTGGCGAAAAGGGTTGAGATATTTATAAATTAATGCGAGGGATTCAGGTATTGTCTGCAGGAGTTTCTCTCGATCAATCATTGAGATTGGATTCGGTCGCATCATCGGGTCCGAGTCGTTTTCATGGGCAAGAATCATGATCGGAATAAGACAACCGCCTTTTTCATCGTCTTCCATTAATTCCTGCCAACCTTCCTGACTCCTATCAATTCCCTCAAAAAACCCTTCTGCCCATTGGTTTCCGTTAGCAATACCATTTTCATCTTCAAGGAGCACAGGCAAATAAAGATCATCCTCAGAAAGGGTTTTCAGCAAAGCTGTACTAATTGTGTTCCAATGTCGCATAAGGAGTCCCATGATTTCGGCAGCCTCCTCGGTACTCGAAAATGAGAAATCTTCACCAAATATCCCAGAGAGATACTGACTTGGAAGCACTGTCTCTGGGCTGCAGATTAGGGCTGCGAAGTATCCGTCAATTTTAGAAATCGATATATCCTCTACTCCGATAGACTCAAGAAAATCTGTAAGTCGGTCAAATTCTTTGATTGAAAGCGGTTCGTTCATGTGATTCATATGTTTTTTCATATAGATTCCATCTGTTGGGTTTTCGGCCACATGGCCTGAGGCGGATATTTCAAAAAAAGATACTCTCCAATTTGCCGGAGGTTGAAAGCAATTTGGTAAATTAAATGATTAAGCACCTTCTTACATGCATTATGTGCTGATACAATTTAAACCACCCGTGTACTGATTACAGGGTCAAGTGCGGCAATAATTTGACCATCATCAAAAACTGTTACCCTGCCGGTACTTTCTGAAACAACAACCGCTATAGCCTCACTGTGCATAGTAATACTCGCCGCAGCTCTGTGACGGGAGCCAAAACCTTTGAGCTGTCTTGTTACAGAGGTAACAGCATCAAGATGACGACCGGCAGCCTCAACGATTCCTTTTTCTGAAATAATAAAAGCACCGTCAAGCTGGGCAAGCTCTTTAACACTTTCAACCACCTCAGAGGAGGTTATATTCCTTGTATCTTCAGGGTACCCTCTGAATGGGTTGAAAATTGCTTGGTGCGACAATTTCATAACCTGTTCAACATTGCCAATTATAAAAGTCGTACCGACTGATTTCCCTTCTCTTCCTAGAGCCCCTATATCGAGGGCAATATCAACCACAGCGATTACAATCTGGAAAAATGTCTTTGACATCAGTGATCGTGGATCAAAGGGAAATTCTTCGCTCCATGAGAGTCTGAGATCATGAATTGTGATGGTGTCGAGATGGTCTTTTCCCCATGGTCCTAAAACACAGACAACTTTACTGTCCGGTTGGATTACTTGTTTTAGAACTGCTTGCATGAAGGCATATTTGATTCTAGAAAACCGGGACTGATTACCAAACCAAGTGCGAATTACAGTATTCTTTGTGCTTATATAATCTGGAATCTTTAGATCTTTTGGAATAATAAGAACGATGGATTCATCTTTAACAGGTTCAATATTGCCGAATGCTTTCCAAGATTGTTCGCTATTTAGAAAAAGAAAAACCTTGTCGCTGGTGGTTTCCCGTGCAAGTCGTAAAGCATTTGCTATTAAAATATTTGCCTGTTCTTGAGTTTTCATGACGATCAATTCACTTTATTGTTGAATATTTGTATCCATCGGTTGGAGAAGGAAGGCCAGCTGAGACACCGTAGATAAAAAGAGGCACTTGATAGCGGTCTTCTGCCCTACATCAAAGATTTCGACTATGTAGCATTCAGTTGTTTTCATATGATTGATCAATTCCTTTCCTGATCAACGACCGAATTAATAGATACTATTGTGGGGCAGGGATCTGTTTGGCCAATTGTGCCCCTAGTCCTAACAGTTCTGAATGGTTATCAAGTCCATTTATAAAGCGTTCTGGAATTTGAGAGAGGCCGATTTGGGCTCCAACAAGGCTGCCTGTTAGGATTGCCCGTGCCTGGTTCTGGCCACCGCCATTTACGGCATGGAGTACAGCGGACTCAAAATCGTCATGAAACCGAGCCGCGAGGTAGTACGCTGCGGGCAGTTGATGATAGATTGCACAGGGCATGCCGTAGACAAGTGAAACTTTCCAGGCTGGCTCTATACGGATATCGAGATCAATGGCCGCGGCTGCCATATAGGACGGTGTCAACAAAGCATCCGGTGAGGCAAACCGGCCTGATCGTGGAGGATCTGGGGCTCCAGGTAAAGGAGGCTGCAGATTATCACTGGTAACAGCATGAAAGGGCAACTCCCCGCTTTTAACCAGCTGCATCAATTTTCCCGACAAATTGGTGTCAAAAAGGTGTCCCTGGACAAGTAGGCTCAATACCGCACCAAAGGCTACAGTCATTGAGACCACGGTATCGTCCGTCTGGGTGAGAACGGTATTCTTAGCAATTGCTGCAGCCAACTCGGTGGGGCGGGTGGCATATCGAACCCCAATGGCCAGGGTACGTTCGATTGCTTCGGTGGTGTCGGCATTGCTCCCGGTATCCTGCCAATCCATGCCCGTTTGGGTTCTCTGCCGCCAGACTTCACGAATCGACTGGCTGGTATACCGTCCCGGACCACTTATAGGGGTGCCGTCAAGTTGCGGAAAGAGTTCCTCATCCATGCGTTTACAGAAATCACGCTCGTCATAAACGCCGCAATCGTTTAAAGATCGAATCATCATTGTCAGGATATATCCAGACTGGGAAAGCTGACCGGCCTTTAACCCATCGTGGTATCGACCAGGTCTGGGATTCGTATAGTCGTCAACCCATTCCCCGTAATCGGCATGCAGTTCATCAAGGTTATAGTACCAGTGTGGGCCAAGCCCCAAAGCATCCCCGATGAATGCGCCAATTATTGCCCCCTGCGCTCTGTCTTGAAGTGCTGTTGTCATAATCGTCTCATTGCTATTTACTGCACAGTGATGTTATTCAAAAATGGCACAGACCAGAATCCGCGCCAAACTGATACTTATTCAATTGGTATTTTTGTCGAGCACTTCTCTGATCTTGGCTGCAAGATCGGTTGTGGAGAACGGCTTCTGTATAAAGTTGACGCCCTCATCGAGCACCCCTTGATGGGCGATAGTATTGGCGGTATAACCTGACATGAACAGGCGTTTGAGTTTAGGGTAAAGAGATAAAAGGTTCTTGGCCAGATCCCTACCGTTCATATCGGGCATGACCACATCCGTCATGAGGAGGTCGAGATCGCCGTCGTGCTCTTGGGCGAGACGGATTGCCTCTCCCGGTGTCGCAGCTGGCAGAACTCTGTAGCCATGACGTTGAAGCATAGTCACGGTCATGTTGAGGATCATTGGCTCATCTTCTACAAGCAGGATCACTTCATTACCGTGCATCACAGAACTGGCTGTATCTTCTTGAGGCATCGGAGCAGCGTTTCCTCTGTGCTTTGGCAAGTAAATCTTGAAAGTGGTGCCTTGGCCCAGCTCACTGTAAACATTTATAAAGCCTTTATTCTGTTTGACAATACCGTAGATGGTCGCCAAGCCAAGGCCAGTGCCTCTGCCTATTCCCTTGGTGGTGAAGAATGGCTCGAACAGGTGAGCCATGGTTTCCACGTCCATGCCACAACCGTTGTCACTGACCGCCAGCATTACATACTCGCCGGGAGTGAAGCCGGCGTGCACTCTGCAGTAGGCCTCGTCAAAAGCGACGTTGTCGGTCTCGATGGTTACTTTACCGGTATCGGCAATGGCATCCCTGGCATTGACAAAAAGGTTGGCGAGAATCTGGTCGAGCTGGGAAGGATCCATGTTGACCAACCCCAGGCTCTTGGCTGGCAGCCAGGCAAGATTTATATCCTCCCCTATAAGCCGCCGCAGCATTGTCAGCATCCCATCTACGCTTTCGTTCAGATCTATTACCTGGGGCGCAATGGTTTGTTTCCGGGCAAAGGCCAGAAGTTGCCGGGTGATATCAGCAGAACGTTGGGCGGCCTTGCGAATCTCTTCAAGGTTGTAAAAGAGGGGTTGCGTTTTACCCAACTGATCCTGTGCCAGCTCCGCGTGCCCTAGGATAACTCCAAGCATATTGTTGAAATCATGAGCCACACCACCTGCGAGGCGCCCAATTGACTCGATTTTTTGCGCCTGCAGCAGTTGCTCTTGCAACTGAATGTTGGCCTTTTCCGACTTTTTAAGCTCCGTGATGTCTTTTATGACCTCGACGGCTCCAGTACGCAAACCTGTTCTATCATAGAGTGGGGCGGCAACGCCCCAAAGATATGCGCCCTGACCCTCGTTCAACGTTTGAATAAATGTTTCCGCATAAACCTTATTACCTGCTCGATTGATATGGGAATATGAACTCTCCCTCTCTTTTTCTGAGATGTTGAGGAGATCAATCAGAATCGGCCGGCGTTCTCCATAGAAGGGAACGGCATAGGCGTGGTCCCCTTTACCCAGCA
>Ga0364922_10786_pt1 | contig 11230 bp, 3 predicted proteins | sample ExccelJu500001D4_2_FD_206955 | JGI IMG/M metagenome (GOLD analysis project Ga0364922, IMG submission 206955) | Enriched cells from Trout Bog Lake Hypolimnion, Wisconsin, USA - BchlTB.June20.5000.01.D4 | ecosystem: Environmental > Aquatic > Freshwater > Lake > Hypolimnion/Profundal zone | place...
CATGCTGAGTAAGGTATTCAATTGAACCACAAGCTCAAGGATAAGTCATTCGGTAGAAAACATTGGACACGGCTGGATTGATAGTAATGATGACCTTGTTGGTCGTGGTGGCACCGGGCACGGCAAACCAGTTATTCGGATTGGAGAGGCTGATGGAGTTGGACTGCAAGGTCCAGCCCGTGTGATCCTGCGGCCATTGCAGGGTCAACTGCCTGCCAGACACGCTCGTCACCAGGTTTGTCGGCGTCGGATTGCCCACCACCAGATTCAACTCCCCATTCACGATGGCCAGCTTGGCTGAAGCGGCAGCTCCGCCACCGCCGACCGTCACCGGGTTGGTCGTCACCGTGCCGCCGACCGCTCCGCCACCTGACTTGGAGATGAGTTTGTAATTGCCCACCGCCAGTTGACCGCCCGGGTTGTTGATTTTGAAAACCGTGCCGGTCGCGACGGTAAGGGTGCCGTTGGTTACTGTCAGGGAGGGGCTGCCGTTGGAATACAACAGCGACACCGTGCCCGAACCGGTGCTGGCATTGCCCTTGAACACCGCCGTGGCAGTGCTGTTGCTCAGCGTCTGACTGCTGCCCAAAGCAAACGATGAAGCCAACCCGGAAACATCAAAGGTCGCTCCACCGGCAATGGCAATGCGTGGGGTGCTGGCAATCGAACCATTGCCGGCCAGCGCCAGCGTGCCGCCGCTGATCGTGGTGTTGCCGGCATAAGTGCTGGGGCCGTTGATGGTCAGTGTGCCCGCACCGTTCTTGGTCAGCGCGCTGACGGAAGACAAGGCCCCCACCGTCAGGTTAGCCGTGGTCGGGTTCAAGGTTAGAGAACTGCTATCCCCGATGATCGGCCCAAAGCTCAATGAGTAGCCATTCCCCCCCGTGACATTGAGCACTTCATTGTAGGTGCTAAAGCCGTTGGGCGCGAAGGAAAGCGCGTGATTGTTATTACCGGTGTTAACCTGATTAACATCAAAAGTGACCGTGCCATTGCCCAGCCCTCCCAGGTTGTTGCCGCCACCGAAGCTCACATCACCATCCGCTCGCAACTGCAGCGTCGTGCCGGGGGCAAGACTAAAACTGCCGTAGCTGGGAACGTTCAATGCACTCGAAACCCCGCTGCTGGTATTGCCGGCGTTGGCCACCAATTGCAACGTGCCGGCGCTAATTGTAGTTGCCCCGCTGTAGGTGTTTGCTCCCGACAGCTTCATCACGCCGTTGCCGGCCTTGGTCAGGCTTTGCGCGCCGCCTTGCCAATCCTCAAGAATTGAAGAAATACTCAAATCCACTCCCGACGGTGTGGTGCCTGCCGCCACGTTGAAGGTGGTATTTTGCAAACTTACTGAATACGCGTTAATAACCGCCGTGGTTGAACTGGCCAACGTGTTCACCGTGCTCTGAACCAAGTAGCTGCCGCCGTAAATGTCGCCGACCATGTTGGGGCCCGAACTGAGCGTGCCGCCGGTAAAGTTCAACGTCGGCAGCGTGACACGGAAACTGGAGCCACCATTTTGCACCGGCGTCGTGTTGGTCACGTTGGCGGAGGTCACCAGGCCGCCGTTAATGGTCAATTGGGCGGGAGCGCCACAGTAATAGCCCAAGACATCTTCCACGTCCAACCGCAATGTGCCACCGCTGTTGACTGTGACCGTGCTGCCGGCCGCCAGCGTCCCGGTCGTCGTATCACCCACGTTGTAATCCAGTGCCAACATTCCGCCATTGACTGTGGTGCCGCCCGTATAGGTGTTGGCATTGCTCAATACCAGCGTGCCCGCCCCGGCTTTGGACAGCCCGTTGGTGCCGGCCAGCACGGCGCTGATCGTGGTCATTTGCTTGCTCACGGCAATCGTTGGTGGGTTGGTTCCGTTATTGAGCGTCAACGGCCCCGCGCCGCCGTTGGCCAGCGTCCAACTGCTGGCATTGGCCTGATCGCAAAAAGTCAGGGAACCTACCGTGGCCGGAATGTCCAGCACCACCGTGGCCGGGCCGCTCAAGTTCAGTTCGCTGAAGTCCGCCGGCGTGCCGACGCCGTTGGCCACCGCGTTGTTGGTCCAGTTTGCCCCGCCCGACCAATTGCCGCCCTCCGGATTAACCCAAGTATAGTTGGTATAGGTCGAATAGGTTGCGCTTTCCAGACTGCTGACAAAATTACCCGCTGCCTGGGCGAATGCTTGAATGGTCATCTTGGCGGAGGCGGGCACCGCCACCGTCACCGGCGTAACTCCATGCGGCGATGACGTCGTGGGCAGGCTCCCGTTCGTGGTGTAATAAATTGTGGCACCAGCGGTGGCGGAACTGATGGTCACGGGCACAGTTTGCCCAGCAGCATAATTGCCAGCCGCCGGATTAAATGTAGGCGCCAAAGTCTGGCCGGGCGAAATACCCGCCAGCGTAAGACCCTGATAAGTGGCATAGGCACCGACGCCAACCAGGTTGCTCATAAAGACCTGCACGGTATAAGTTCCGGCTCCAATGGGAGCGTTGGTCAGATTAAACGGGACGACGGTGTAGTTAGTTTGTGGTGCGAGGGGATAGGTTTCGGTGGCATAACCCGAAAGGGGCGCGCTCAAGGTGCCGCCGCTGATTGAATAATGCAGATCCGACGTATACTGCTGGGCCAGGTTGCCCGTAATGCTGGTATGCCGGGCCGCCACGGTCAAGGTGGTCAGATTGAAAGGGCTGTTGACGGTGAAAGTGAAGCTGTAACCGCGCTGGCAGGGGATGTTTGTATTGAGATTGGCGTTGATGAACACACAGTTGGCATTGGCATAGGTAGCGGCCCCGTTTTGGAGGACGGCAAATCCGCCATTGGTGGTGCTAATGGCCGTCAGGCCGGAAATGGATGTTACCGCCGGATTGTTCGTCCAGTCGTTTATGGCGAGCGTGGCGGCACCGTTGGTGTTGTCGGCATTGCCGGACAAGACGGTGGCACCACTGTTGCCGTAAAAGCTAGAAGTGAGCAAGGTGATGCCCGCGTTGGTAGTGACGGCTCCAGTCACCTGGCTGAAATTCTCCCAGGTGTAAGTCTGGCTGGAAACGACGATGCTCCCGGAACTGCCCAAGCTATAGGCGGAAAGATTGTTTCCCTGATTGGCGGCCTGGCCATTCACCTGCTGGAGCACCCCGTTCAAAGCGAAGTTCAGCGTGTTGGTCGCGTTGACGCCGCGTCCGCCATTGATGAGGCCGGTAATCACCGGCAAACCATAGACGTTCACCGTGTTGTTGCCGGTGCCGAGATTGATCGCTATGTTGTTGGCGTTCACCGCCTGAACCGGGCCATAGACATTGACTGTGGTGTTGCCGGGATAGTCATAGGCATGAATACATTCGTTTCCGGCGCTCATCACACCGTAGTTGTTGATCGTGGCATACCCGTGTCCCGCATACATAAACACGGCCCAACCCGAGTTGTGGGCGAGGGTGCCCCAGTTGTTGATGGTGATCGTGTTGTAGGTGTCGTTAGCAGTTCCAGTGTCATTCTCCATGCCCAAGGCCCAGCCGCCAGTCGTCGACACGGCTTGAATGATGCCCCAATTGTTCGCCACATCGGGGCCGCGATTCCCGCCGACATAAGCTCCAGAGCAGCCGCCGATGGACTCGGCGTAACTTGTGCCGGTATTGTTGAACGTCATGCTCCCGCCTTCCGCCCACATGAACGTGCCGAAGCAAATGTTGATGCCACTGGCGTTTCCCAAGGCATAGCTCTGAACGGTTCCGGAGTTGGTAAAACTGAGCGGCGAGCCGGAATTATTGTCGTAACCAAACAAATCAATGCCCTGGGCGTAAGCCAATCCATCGTCGTCACCCTGTCCGCCGTAGGCGATGGCGGTTATCGTGCCGTCATTTTCCACCTTCACCGAGCCGTAATCCACCCCCACGTTGATGCCGGTGGAGTCGAAGGTGCCGGCGGCGAGACACAGACCGCCATAGGAGTTGGTGACGACGGCGTTGCCATAAAGATTAAACGCATAAATGCCCGCCACCGTGCTGTCGTTATTGGTGGAGATGCCCTCAATAGTGCCGGCATTGTTGATCCGCAGACTATCTGTCCCTTCATATCCGTATTGCTGGTAAGAATAGAAGCCGGCCGCCAGCGCTTTGCCGGTATCCGTGACGGTGCCATTCATCACGCCACCGGCCTGATTATTAATGGTTGTCAAGCCGTAGTTGACCCAGTCATTCCAAGTCAGCACGCCAACGCTATAGTAATAATAGCCGGACCGGGTGCCATTCTGGCCGCCGTCAACCTGCGTGTCCCATACAAACAACGGCCCGGTGCTCGCCGGCAAGGAAAGCGTGGCCGACAGGTTGCCGGAATTGTTGAACGTGGTGGCGGGCTGGATAAAGGTATTGCCAGTGAAATAGTTCGTGGAACTGCCCGCGTCGTTTTCGTAATTAAAGCTGGCGTTCGCGTTGGGCAGGAACTGGGCCACACCGAGCAGCAGAGCAACCGCCAGCGTTCGTTCGCGTGAGCAGGGTGGCAATTTTAAGGATGGGAGGCCCAAGTTTGATCTTAACATTTGAGGATTAACCGTCTCTGGTTTTCACGGATACGTCATCCGATAAAAGACATTGGTTGCGGAGTGATTGATGATGACGGTTACATTGGTCACCGACGCCGATCCCGGATAGGGGAACCATTGATTCGTGGCCGCCAAACCCACGCAGTTGGTTTGCAGCGTCCAGCCCAAGTGATCCGCCGGCCACGAGAGATTCAAGCTGCTGCCCGAAACCGTCGCGGTGATGTTCGTCGGATTCGTGTTGACCGGATTGCCCACCACCAGATTCAATTCCCCGTTCACAATGGCCAGCTTCGATGAAGCCGCCGCGCCCCCGCCGCCGATCGTAATCGGGTTGGTCGTCACCCCGCCGGCCACCGTCCCGCCACCTGCTTTGGCGATGAGCTTGTAGTACGCCACCGCCAGTTGACTGCCCGTGTTGTTGATCTGGAACACCGTCGAGGATGAAAGGGTGAGCGTGCCATTGGTCAATATCAACGCCGGTGTGCCGGCGGCGAAATTCAATGCCAGCGTGCCGCTGCCGGTGCTGGCGTTCCCCTTGATCACCGCCGTTGGCGAGCTATTGTTCAAGGTCTGGGTGCTACCCAAAACAAATGGCGAACTCAACCCGGAGGCATCAAAGGTCGCGCCGCCAGCGATGGTCATATTGGGCGTTTTGGCAATGGAACCGTTGCCAGCCAACGCCAGCGTGCCGCCGCTGATCGTGGTGCTGCCAGTATAAGTGTTCGTGCCGGAGAGCGTCCATTTGCCGCGGTTGCCCTTCAGGATGGCGGCCTTGTTGGTGGCCGTGCCGCTTGGATTGTCACTAATGGCTCCAGTGATCTGGTTTCCCATCGAGTTGCCGTCCAAGTCCAAAGTTGCGACCTGCGTTGAACCGGCCTGGCTCGCCACCGCCGCCACCGTGCCGCCGATGAGGACGTTGGCATTCGTCGGGGCGATGGTTTCCGTCACGCTATACCAGTTGCCGAAGTTCACAGTGGAAAAGGCCAATGTGTCCACCGCGCCACCTGTCGGGGCATCCGGTCCGGCCAGCACATTCAAGCCGGTCGGAGCGCCATAATTCAGGCTCAACGTCAGCGCACCAAAGTTATGAGTGATGGGCGTGCTGGCTCCCGGCGTGGCGCGATTCAAAATCATCGTGCCCACGTAGGGTCCAATCGCTCCCAGGCCCACATTATACACGGGGTTGGTTCCGCCAAAACCCGTGTCCGTCGAGAGTTCAATGTTGGCCGTCGCGTTGAAATTAAGCCAGGTGCCGCCGGCGCCGGGGGCGTTGACATTCGCGAGCTTCAAGGTGCCGCCGTTCACGCTGGTGCCACCGCTGTAGGTGTTCGCTCCCGACAGCTTCATCACGCCGTTGCCGGCCTTGGTCAGGCTTTGCGCGCCGCCTTGCCAATCCTCAAGAATTGAAGAAATACTTAAATCCACCCCCGACGGAGTGCTGCCCGCCGCCACGGTGAAGGTGGTATTTTGCAAACTCACGGAATACGCGTTGATGACCGCCGTGGTTGAACTGGCCAACGTATTTACCGCGCTCTGAATCAGATAACTGCCGCCGTATTGGTCGCCGACCATGTTGGTGCCTGAACTGAGCGTGCCGCCGGTGAACGTGAGCGCCGGCAGCGTGACGCGGAAACTGGCGCCGTTGGCCACGTTGGCGGAGGTGACCAGGCCGCCGGTAATGTTCAATTGGGCGGGAGCGCCACCGTAATAACCCAGGACATCTTCCACGTCCAACCGCAATGTGCCACCGCTGTTGACGGTGACCGTGCTGCCGCCCGCCAGCGTCCCGGTCGTTGTATCGCCCACGTTGTAATCCAGCGCCAACGTCCCGCCATTGACCGTGGTGCCGCCCGAAAAGTTGTTGGCATTGCTCAATACCAACAAACCTGCCCCGGCTTTGGAAAGCGCATAATTGCTGCTGATTACGCCCGACATGGTCAGGCTCTGACCGCCATTCACATTCCAGGTCTGGCTGGCCCCCAGCGCCACGGGAAGATTCATCGTCAGGTTGACCGGGGACAGTGACATATCAACGCCATTGGTTCCCAGCGTGAGCGGTCCAGCGCCGCTCATCGCTATGGCCGTGGTTGCACCCGCCACACTGATGCCGCCCCACGAGATCGGGCTGTTCATGGTCAATCCGGCGCCCAGCGAAGTGTTGGTCCAACAGGCCAGGTTGCCCGCAATCGGCGGAATGCCGCCGGTCCAACTGGTTCCCGCCGTCAAATCCGTATTCGTTGCGGTCTTATACACGGGGCCGCCCCCGCCGGTGCAGGTGATGGTTCCCGTCACGTTAAAATTAGCCCATTTATAAGTCTGGCCGGAGACAACGAGGCTGCCGGACGAGCCCAGATTGTATGCTGTGAGGTTGTTTCCGAACGTGGCGGAACTGCCATTCACTTGTTGGACGACGCCGGTAAGCTCAAAATCCAACACGTTGCTGCCACCCTGGCCATTCATCCAACCAACAATGTTCGGCAGCCCGTAAAGATGCACCGTGTCGTTGCCGGAACCAAGATCCATGGCATTGTTGTTCGCACTGCCTGCTTGAATGGAACCATAATCGTAAATGGTTACATTGCCGGGATAATTCTCGGCGGCAATGCCCTCATTGCCACCGTAGATGGAACCACTCACTGAATTGCTGATGATTGCCGGGCCGGTCCCCGCGAACACCGCCACACCCAGGCCATTGTTGTGATAAATGATGCCGCGGTTGAGAATGGTGATCGTATTGAAAGAATCATTGGGAACGGACGTGTCATTTTCAACTCCCAGCCCCCAGCCGCCGCCACCGCCCGCAGTGCCGGTAATGGTGCCGGAATTGATGACGAGATCGGGTCCGCGATTGCCGCCGCAATAAACCGGTTTGGCCCAGGCGTCCGTATTGGCCGCGAAATTGGTCGTGGAATTCGCCGAAATCATGCCGCTATTGTTCAGCGTCATGGGGCCACCTTCCGCCCAGAGAAAGACTCCGTGACAACCATTGGTGGAGATGGAGCCGGGATTCAAGCCCGAGGCGGTGCCGGTGTTCACCACGCTGATCGGCGCGTTGGAACTGCCGTCATAAGTGAACACATCAATTCCCACCGAGTAAGCGTGTCCGGCAACCCAATCTGAAGTTGCCCCGGTGGCAAAGCCCGTGGCGGCGCCGTCGTTTTCCACATTCACCGGGCCGTAATAAGACGATGCCGTTATCCCGCTCCCATAGTAAGGCGCGGCGCCACTGCAAATGCCGCTGGTGTCATTGGTCAAATTCAGTCCGCCATAGAGGCTGTAATGGTAGATACCCGCAGCCGTGCCGTCGTGGTTGGTCACTTCACCATCAACGGTGCCGGCATTGTTAATGATGATGTTTGGACTGCTGGAATTGCCGTAATACTGCAACGATTTAATGCCCATGGCGTAGCTCACGCCGCTGCCGGTCACGCTGCTTTTAATGGTCGCTCCCGCGCTATTGCAAACTGTAGAACGGGTGCTATAACCCACGTTTCCACACCAGGCCATCAAGCCGATGCCGTAATAGTAACTATTGGTCGGCGAATAATTTGAGGGCGCGAAGCCGCTGATATACGGATCAAGTCCTTGCAAAGGTCCGGTGGACGCGGGCAGGGACGAGAACGTGGCATTGATCGTGCCGAAGTTGGTGAACCCACCCTGGCTGATCTCAATCAGTCCATTGTAAAAATTCGTGTAGGTGTTGCCGCTGTTTTGCGTCCAAGCATTGACAACGCCGCCCGGATTGGGCAGGGTTATCGCGGCATTGGTATTGATAGTGACCCACTCAGTGGCGCCGCCGTTGGCCGAATTTTGACTGTACGAACCCGTGAAGGTTCCCGACGCGGACACGGTGTCCGGGCTGCCCGACGCCCGGCCGACCACCGCGCCGGTTTGCGGTGCGCCATTGTTCACTACAAAGCCCGGAGTCAGAGCCACTGTGGCCGTGACGCTCTGGGTGGCGCCATACGGTCCCGTGGCCATCACATAGTAATTGCCTGCATTCGTGCTGTTCAAGGCGGCCAAGTTCAGCGTTGGATTGGTGGCATTCAACAGCGGACTTCCGTTCTGATACCACTGATAAAGCATCGCCGAACCCGAACCGCTGCTGTTGGTCACCGCGCCAATCGCCACGGCGCTCAACGACACCGAGGACCCGGCTGTATTCGTCATCCCCACCGGCTGGCCGGTGAAATACGGCAAGGCCGGCGCTAGTTGCAGCCAGTCCACCCACAGCCAGCCATACTGCGTGGTCGGATTCTCCACGAGGCTGCCCTTGACCACAATAACGCTGCCAGCGTTGGTGGCAATGGTGTTCGACGACACATACAGGCTGAAAATCCGCCACGTGTTGGTGGACTGATTCGGAAACGCAAAACTCTGATTTGTCAACGTCACCAGGCTCGTATTCGTGGCTTGCAGCAGCAAATTCACCCCGGTCAAGGGACTTCCCCCCACATCCGCACGAATGGTCAGCACGTAATCGAGTCCTGGCTGGAAGGTCGCGCCCGTGGTTTGTGAGAAGCTGTTGCCGTTCGACCAACCGATGGACATAATGCTGTCGGTTTCAGAACCGACGGCTTGACCATAAAAATAGACGCCACCCGCGGAAGTTGACCAGCCGGTGCTGCCGCTGTCAAACCCGCCGTTTTGGATGAGGTTGTTCTGGTCAATGTTGGTTTGCGCCGCGGCCTTCAGCGCGAGGACCAGCGCGCACACGCTGGCGCATGTCTTCAACCACTGGACTTGTTTGACCATCAGCATTGAATTCCTTTTTTTGTCAAACATCAGTTTTGGCGGTTCAGTGAATTTAAATTCAATGCTACCTCAATCGCCCTTTTGAGGATATACAATGAACTGTGTAGCCAGCGGTCTGGCTGCCGATCCGCACCGTGGCGCTCACGGAATAGGTGCCGTTGGCCGTCAGGTTGAAGAACACCCAACCGCACGAAGCCGGCTCTCCCGCGATGGGTTGGTCAGTTAACGGAGCACTGACCGCATTGCCAACGGTGGCCGAATTGGTGCCCAGAGACAGCGTAATCGCCGCCGGGTCCCATTCGCCGCTGATGGCATCGTCCACGCCAGCCAGCACGCCCACCCGGACGATCTCTCCCGCCGCCAGGTTGGCCACCGTAAAATTCAAAAGCTGCTGGTTGCCATCGGCGCCACCGCCCGTGCCCCACAAGATGGAGGCCGGCACCTCGATTCCGTTCGTCAGCAGCGGACTGTCCATCAAGGCATAGCCGGCATTTTCGGTAATGCCGCCGTAATTGGTTCCCGGGTTCAAAGCTGTCACGTAGGCTGGCAACTGGTCAATGATTGACCCTATCCGGCCATGGCACTTTTTTCCACTCAGCTCAATCCTTAATCACAAGACTCTTCCACCAGGTTGGGTCGGGCTCCCAGTTGGGATTGAGAAACTCGGCGTGCTTCTGCTCCAACTCCGGCTTCAGCGCAATGGCCGCCTGCCGGTGCTCTTCCGCCCAGGCCTCCTGATATTTGGGATTGGGCACCGGCAGCTTGGCCCCGGTCTCTTTGAGCCAGGCCTGCAACTCCGTCCACAGTTGCCCGGTCCGCTCGCCCTCTTTTGCGGCCACATCATGCTGCTCGCCGACGTCTTTAGCCAGGTCGTAAAGTTCATTGTGATTGTCCTCCCAGTAGTGGATCAGCTTCCAATCGCCCCGGCGGATGACTGAGGAGGGATCCCCGCCCTGGTTGCCGTAGTGCGGGTAGTGCCAAAAGAGCGGCCGGGGGGCGATTTGGCCACCCTGAAGCAGCGGCACCATGCTTACTCCATCCACATGCTGCTGCGGCCGCGAGGGCAAGCCCGCCAGTTGCAGAATCGTGGGATAAAAATCCGTGCCGATTACTGGCGTCTCACAAGTGCTGCCCGGCTTGGTTACTCCCGGTGCCCGAATGTAGCAGGGAACCCGGAAACCGCCCTCCCACTGCCGGCCTTTGCCTCCGCGATAAGGTAACTGCGAGGAACTATAGGCGTCGCCGGAAACCACGCCACCGTTGTCACTGGTAAAAACAACCACCGTCTTATCCGCCAGGCCCAGTTCCTCCAACCGCTTTAATACCCGCCCCACCGCCGTGTCCATTTCTTCAATCAGACCGGCATAAATGGGATTGTCCTGGACCACCCGGACCGGAAGCCGGCCGTCCAGCTTGAACCGCTCAGTCGGAGCCGGGTGTTGGGCGGCTTTTTCGCGGTATTTCTGCCACAGCGGCTTGGTCGTTTGAATCGGACCATGCACCGCATAGAACGCCAGGTAGGCCAGAAACGGCTGATCCTTGTGCTGCTCCATAAAGGCAATGGTTTCATTGGCCAACCGCAGTGTCAGGGATTCGCCGCGCGGGCCACTGGGCAGCTTTGGATTGTCCCAAGGCGCGTAGTAACCACCTTGGGGACTGCCCGCATCCCAGCCACCCTTGTTGATGTCAAAACCACGATCTTCCGGCCAAGCACCTTGGCTGCCCAGGTGCCACTTGCCCGCGAAAAAGGTGACATAACCACCGTCTTTCAGTGCCTGGGCCAGGGTGGTTTCCCCAGCCGGCAGGTTGCGCACGTAATCGGGCACGAGCAATTTGGCGTGCTGACGGCGGGCATAGCCCTCTCCCACATTGGCGCCAATCCAGTCGGTGATCCCGTGGCGGGCGGGATACTTGCCAAGCAGAATACTGGCGCGCGACGGACTACAAACC
>Ga0364922_10793_pt1 | contig 11168 bp, 12 predicted proteins | sample ExccelJu500001D4_2_FD_206955 | JGI IMG/M metagenome (GOLD analysis project Ga0364922, IMG submission 206955) | Enriched cells from Trout Bog Lake Hypolimnion, Wisconsin, USA - BchlTB.June20.5000.01.D4 | ecosystem: Environmental > Aquatic > Freshwater > Lake > Hypolimnion/Profundal zone | place...
CAGCTTGGGACGAAGCAGGAGGAGTTTTTTTCCCACCATCTGTTCGTCCTTCTTGGTCGAAACAACTTGTCCGATGACTTCCGCGAGGAACATAAAAATATGGTTTGTTAGGTTTTTCCGGTCATGAGTCATGAGTCATGAGTGCGCGGTCCCGAAGAACCCGTCACCCTTCGACTCATGACTTGCGGGCAAACGCTCACTTGCGTGGGGCGCGGGCGGCGGTATCCTTCGGCAGCACGTTATCAATGGCCTCATCAGGGCGGGCGATGACATGTGCGCTAATGACTTCACCGCCAGCGGCGACTGCGGCTGCGGCACCGGTGTCGATGGCGGCCTTAACGGCGGCGACATCGCCAGCGACAACGGCATTGCAAAGAGCATTGCCGATTTGTTTCATTGGGCCGACGAGTTCGACGTTTGCGGATTTGAGCATAGCGTCAACGCCGACGACGAGGCATGCGAGGCCGCGGGTTTCGAGGAGTCCTACTGCTTGTTTGGCCATAGTGGTGGTTGGTGTATTGTTAGATTACAGGATTCAGTTTTCAGAAAGAGAGTTTGCGGAATACCTCGCGGGCTAGCACGAGTTCCTCATTGGCGGGAATAACGAGGATTCTGGCGGGCGAATCAGTGGTGCTGATATCTGCCTCCGTGGCCTGGCAGGCATCATTTTTGGTGCTGTCCAGACAGATGCCAAAGGTTTCCAGATTAGCACAGACGGCAGCACGGATGTCTGGGCCATTCTCGCCTATACCTGCGGTGAACACGAGCGCGTCGATGCCACCGAGTTCGAGTATGAAAGCGCCGATCCAATGTCGTATAGAATGGACGAAATGGTCCAGAGCGAGGCGGGCATTCGGATTGCCAGCCTTAGCGGCGGCCTTGATGTCGCGGATATCGTTGGAAACTCCTGACAAAGCGAGCAGACCAGAGTCCTTGGTGAGTTGGCGTTCGGCCTCATCGAGCGAGAGTCCCAGGGAGCGCATGGCATACGGGATGGCTCCGGAATCGAGTTCTCCGACGCGGTTGTTTTGAGGAAGGCCGCTCTGCGGGGAAAATCCCATACTGCTACCGATGGCGACGCCATTAAGGATACCAGTGACAGAACTGGAACCGCCAAGATGGCAGGAAACCACACGCAAGGCCTCGCCGGAAACGGGGAGCGGACCATTTTGATAGAGTCCGCGGGCAATCTCCGCTATGTCCTCACGGCCGCAATGTGTGGCAGATTGTTCAGCAATGAACTTGTGGCTCGCACCGTGAAAACCATATCGACGAATGCCGATGTCCCGCCAGTTTTTCGGGATGGCATAACTCGCGGAGGCGGCACTGGTCCACTGATAAAATGCGGTCTCGAACAGTGCGACAAGATTAGCCTTCGGTAGCGATTTGGCGAACTGCCGGATACCGGCAGCGTAGGGCGGATTGTGGGCAGGGGCCACTGCCGCAAAACCTTCGAGCGCGGCTATCACCAAGTGGTCGGCAGTGACACAGCCGCTGAGGTCCTTGCCAAGCACGGTCTTGAAACCAACCGCGTCGATGTCATCCGGGTTGGTGATGACGCCATCGCGTTTCAGCGTGGCGAGAGCGTCGTCAATCACCGCAGCATAGTCCTCTACCCGCTCATAGCCACCCTTCGCAACGACCTCACCGTCACTCTCATCCATGCGGAAGAGGCGGTATTTGAACGAGGTCGACCCGAGGTTGGCGACGAGGATGAGCATGCAGCTTGTTAAAGGTTATCAGTTATATGTCCGAGGTTATCAGGAGATGGATATTTCAAATGTCCTTCCATTAACCCGTAATAAATAACTTCTAACATTCAAAATCAACCCATCCATGAGCCCAGCTTCGACAGATCGTCGTGAGGGCGGGGGATGACTTGCACAGAGGTGACGGTCCCAAGTCCCGAGGCGGCAGCTGCCGCAGCGTCCAGACCAGCCTTCACTGCGGCGACGTCGCCAGTGAAGAATCCGGTGACGAGACCGGAACCGATTTTTTCCCAGCCGGTCATTCTGATGTCAGCAGATTTGAGCGCAGCGTCAGAGGCTTCAACAAGGGAGACAAAGCCCTTGGTTTCGATAATGCCGATTGCTTGTTTGGCCATAATAGTTTTATGTTAGAATTTGTGAGTGATAAGTGACGGTAGATCTCAGGCGATGCCGAACTGTGCCAGGAGATCAGGATGTGGGCGGGCGATCACGTGGGCGGAGACTAGCTCGCCGACGCGTCCTGCAGCATCTGCTCCTGCGTCCACAGCAGCTTTCACGCTGCCGACATCGCCCTTGACGAGGACGGTCAGGAAGCCGCCGCCGATTTGGATTTGGTTAATCAGTTGGACGTTGGCGGCTTTGGCCATGGCGTCGGTGGCTTCGACGCTGCCGACGTAGCCTTTGGTTTCAATCATGCCGAGTGCACTCATATGGTTTGGTTGGTGTGGGGTTGGAGAATTAGAATTTCAGCTGTGGATATCAGATTCGGGATTTCAAATGGTTAACGGATCAATTCGCAGAAAACATCGGGTTTGAGGCCGCAGGCGTTGCCTTCATCAGTGTCGATGTGGACCTCAAGCTTGAAGGACGGATCCACACGCACGACTAGATTATCGAAGGTCATGCCGAGCGGTCCGTGGACTTTGAGCTTCATGGTGTCGAGGTGTTTTACGCCGTAAAATGTGGCATCATTAGGATGCATGTGCACGTGCGGTTGGGCGCGGATAACACCTTCATCGAGTGGGAAATATCCATTAGGCCCCATCAACATGCAACCAGGTGTGCCCTTGATTTCACCGGACATGCGGACGGGAATATCGAATCCCAGAGAAACCGCGTCAGTGTAGGCGAGTTCGACTTGGTTGAGATTACGGCATGGTCCCAGAATACGTAGGTTAGAAATCACGCGACTGCGCGGGCCGATGAGAGTAACAGATTCCTTGGCGGCATACTGCCCTTCTTGATAGAGCCCCTTCATCGGTGTGAGCTTGTGGCCAGGGCCGAATAGGGCCTCCACAGCAGCCCGCGTGAGGTGGCAGTGTCGTGCGGAAATGTTGACGAGAAGGGCGTTGGGAGCCTTGGCGGCGGTGGGAAGCTGCAGTCCGAGACGGGCGTACACCTGTTCTCGGACCATATGTTCGACGACGGCTCTTGGAGTGGATGATGTGAGCGTTTCGGCCATGGGTTAGCGCGGATTTGGTCGGATTTGCTTGACAAGTCAAGAAAAATCCCAAAAATTCCCAACGAAACACAGAAAAACACGATTTCATGCTCGCGATCGAACGCCAACGCAGGATTCTGGACCTATTGGGCTCAGCGGGCTCCTTACGGACCACAGACACTTCCGAGGCACTAGGTGTTACGGACGAGACGGTGCGCAAGGACTTCGAGTTACTTGAAAAACGGGGACAGTTGATTCGCATCCATGGAGGTGCCAGCAGACCAGAGAAAATTCGTGGAGATTTGCCTTTTACAGAGCGCCAAGCGATCAGGCGGGAGGAAAAACAGGCTATGGCACGCCTTGCCGCTAGTCGGATACAAGCGAACGAAACGATTTTTCTCGATGCGAGTTCCACGGTACTGACACTCACCGAGTTTCTGCCGGACATGCCGCTAACGATACTCACCAATGCCCTCAACGTGTTAACAGCTCTCTCCGACCGTCCACATCTGGAACTGATGTGCACTGGCGGTCTATATGACGCGAGATCGCGTTCATTCATCGGGCTTACCGCTGAAAAATCCCTGCAACGCTACAATATCCACCGGATGTTCTTATCCGGCAGCGGCTTGCATCCCGAGCGCGGGGTGAGTGAGAGCAACTCACGGCAGGCGGCCTTCAAGGAACGAGTGATCGCCAATACCGAGGAGGTTGTTTTGCTGGCTGACCATTCGAAACTTGGCCGTAAGGCGTCATTTTTTTTCGCAGACCTGTCGAATTTGAGCTGCCTGATCACGGACAACAAAGCCGACCCCGAATTTATTGAGGACCTCCAGAACCGTGGGGTAGAGGTTCTGATAGGAACATGAGGGCGGGGGACGTGTGCAATGTTTGCCCGAAGGTCAGGCAAGCCGCCGGTTCCATTCTACCAAATCCTTGTAATAAAGGCCTGTGCCGCCGAACAAATCTAGAGCGCTGCCCACGGTAACATCGATTTTTCCTTCACCAGCGGTTTCCACGATGTGCAGGTCCTCCATAGTGGCAGCACCGCCAGCATAGGTTACTGGAATTTTTCCCCAGGCGCCTAAAACGGCCACCAACTCCGCATCCACACCGTTGCAGAGACCTTCGACATCCGCTGCATGGATAAGGAATTCCGCACAACTTGGCGCTAAGCGGTCTAGCGTGGCGGGTGTTACATTCAGATCCGTGAGAGTTTGCCAACGGTTCATGGCGACAGCCCAACCGTGCAAGGTTCTGCGACAGGAAAGATCGATGACGAGTTTTTCCACACCAACCGCCTTGGTCAGGGCCGCGAGTGCGTCCGGCATAAAAGCACCGTCCATATCGAACAAGGTGGATGTAACGATCACATGGCTAGCTCCGGCGTCCAACCATGCGGCGGCATTTTGCGCTGTGATTCCTCCGCCGATCTGGAGACCGCCAGGCCATGCGGCTAGCGCCTCGCGTGCGGCATCGTCGTTGCCGGGACCAAGTTTGATGACGTGCCCACCGCGCAGATCGTCTGCACAAAACGTTCGGGCAAACCACGAGGGCGGTAGTTCTGAAACGTAATTCTCGCTGGGTTGCGTGCCATCGTCACGCAAACTGCCACCGACTATTTGTTTAACCTTGCCCTGATGAAGGTCGATACATGGGCGGAAGCGGGTCATGGCGCTAAGAATAATGGGACTCTAGGCAATATCCGCCAAGATCCAATGAAAGACGATCTCCTATTTACAACTTGTTACAATATATGTAATGCGGAATTGAAATGAATTGGGTTTAAGTGGACAAACTAAGCTTTCTTGACGCCCCTCATTTTTCCCGTGCCCTATCACCGACCTGTAAGCTTATGGGCAGTGGCGGGGTCGACTTGGAAATGATCAGACCCGAAGGGCTTGGCCGTCTGGCCCTCAGGGATTTGGTATTCATAGGCCTTGATGGGCTGTGTCCCCGGAACTTCCGACATCAGATAGACACGGATAGTCATAGCCTCTTTGCCGGTGCCGCCCTCAAGTTTTTTGGTGGCGAACTGGACTTCATTTGGGCCATCAACTGCCCCCCCGATAACCACCTCTGCTTCCTTGGCATTGGCAAAGCGGTGCTGGCTTATTTTATTCACTTGGACACGCACCTCGCGGCCGGGACAGAACACGTAAACCTTGGCGATGTATTTGGCTGGCGGGACTTCAACAGGAATCGGCGGAATGATCCCCGACGGTTGAGCTTCAGGTGTTTCCTTTAAATATTTGAGATCCCCCACCGCGAGCTCCTTACGGACTTCCGGTAGAGCTGCGAGGTTGACGAAATCCGCGCGGTCGTAAAGCCAGCCTTTGGCGGTTCGGGCGAACGAAAGCACAAGCAAATTGTCGGTGGGCTCCCCTCCCACGCCAAAGTCGATTTTTCCGTAATACGCCGCCTTGGCCGTAATGCCGCTTTCTTTGGCTTCGAGGAATTTGAGTCCCTTGAGGCTCGGCGGTGGCGATGGAAGTTCAAATACTGCTGCGGGAAATGCGCGTTTTTCCGAGAGAATTCGATTCTTCACTTCCATGCGGCGGAATTCGGCAGTGGTGTTTTGCCATGCAACTGGATCCTTGCGGGTTATTGCGTCAAGCCACGCGTTGTAACTGGTCTCCAGACCACTTCTCAGGGCATCCTGAGCTGCTGAGAATGTTACGCAGCAAAGAGAAATCGCACAAATGAGTCGCTTCATGCGAGAAACGATTGGACAAGACGGTCGTTTTCACAACAAACAAATCGCAGACCGCCTGAGTAAATTCGCAGGCATCTTCCTTGCGATGAGCAATATTTTGCAGAGAGTGGCACCGATCGGTGAGGCGCGAGATCGCGAAATCCTCAAAGATGCGGCGACTTACGTCTACCAAGAGCGGCCTCAGGGCAAAGTCCAGACCCACGTGTTTTTCCCGGAAAACGCGTCGACGGAACCTCGCCCAGTGGTGGTGTTTTTCCATGGTGGCTTCTGGGATTCCCCCACTCCCACCCAGTTTGTTCCCCACTGCTTGCATTTCGCAAGCCGGGGTGCGGTGGCTGTAGCAGCCGAAACCCGCACCACCTCACGCCACGGCACTGGCCCGGTAGAAGCTATGGAAGACGCCCGCGATTTAATTCGCTGGCTGCGGAACAATGCTGACACATTTAACCTCGATCCCCAACGGTTGGCGATTGGAGGGGCCACCGGGGGCGCTTTTCTAGCTTTGATGGCCACAATGCCAAGAGCCAAAGCCATGCCACCCGTGGATGGTTTGGATTGCCGCCCGCAGGCTCTGGTTTTGTTCAGCTCGCTGGTCAATACCACCCACGGTCAGGCCAACGAGCGTTTCCCGAACGCAAAATCCGCGAAACGTCTAAGCCCCAGTCGTCTGGTCCGCCGCAAATTGCCACCGATGATCATGTTTCATGGCAAGGCCGACCGGATTACTCCTTTTGACGAGGTAGAACGATTCCGCCGCCGCATGCGTTTCTGGGGAAATACCTGCGAACTCGTGGATTTCGAACGCGAGGAACACAGTTTTTTCAACTTCAATGTAAGCCAGAGAAATTTCGAACTGACCTTGGGAGCAGCGGATCGTTTTCTCGTCACCCACGGCATTCTCGCTCCCGACGAAACCCTAGCGGAATCCTAAAACCCTCGTCCGGCATACCCTCCATTTCTTTGGGAAAAAGATTGCCCGAGTCCCGTCCCGACTTTACCATAGCTCTATCAATATGAAACGAAACCTCGCGTGTATATTGCTGCTTACCGGTCTTACCACCATCGGTCATTCAGCCGAAATGAGAATGTGGTTGTCCCGTAAGGGCGGATTGATGGAGGCCCAACTCCTCAACGTCCAAGGCGATACCGTGACCTTGATCGACAAGGAATCCAGGGAAACCCGTATTAAAATGGAAGAACTTAGCCTGTCCGACCGCATGCACCTGGTAGAGGTCGGCGGTGTGGACGCGGCGGTAATCGGGACCGGCAAGACCGGCCTGATCGAAAAGGAAATCAAGGTTAACACGAGCCAGTTCAATCGCCTAAAGGATCCGCTGACCTTCGGAGCAAAAATGACCAAAGGCTTTGAATTGTTGGAAACCCCGCATTTCCTCATTGGAACCGCAGGCAAGGTTCAGGGACACGCGATTGGCGAGACCGCAGAACGGCTTTGGCATGGCATGGCCTTCGAACACATCGGGTTCCGCCAAGACTGGGGTGACAAACGTATGCTGATTCTGTTGGCAGAAGATCGTGACACCTTCAAGGCATTGGGTAAGTGGCATGCGAACGCCATAGCGACACTTATGATGCAGCATGGAAAGGACGGCCAAGAAGTAGCAGCGGAAGTCACCGCATCTTGGGACCACTCTGGAGATCACGAGATCTACTTACCCGATGACATGCAAGCGAGTCACAATCTCCTGAGAAAGGCCATGGTGTTCAATGTAAAGGAAACGAACGCCAAGGAGGCAGCAAGGGAATCGGCAACATACCGCAAGGTTTTTGCGCCGTTCCCCACTCATTGCCTAGCGGATGAATTACTGGAATTGGAAATGGGGCAAGTCGACTCCTATGGAGCGGAGGGCTATTTCGCCATCGGCACAGGGCATGCTTTCTTTAAGGAAATCAGCTTGGCAGGAAAATCCGAAACCAACCTACTCACCGTGAGTGGCAGCACCAAGGATGAGTTTGCGTCCAAGGGCGGTTTTGCGGACGGCACCTCGTGGGCACGCACGTTGCACGCTCTTGTGCGCTCAGGAAAGGTCACTCCCAAGCTGGATGAGATGTTCAAGTGGAAGACGGAGGACCTCACACCGGAACGCTTGGTCATCATGTACTCGTTTGCAAGTTACATGGAGAGTGACGCTAAACGTCTGGCATCTTTTGCGAAAATGATACGCAGGATAGGAACATCCGGTCAGATCCCCTCGCAAATGGAAATTGCCAAGCTCTTTGGTTTCGAAAGTGTCGAAGCCTTTGAAGCTGATTGGATTAAATACATCAAAGAAGGAGATTTTAGATAATTACCACCCATGAAATATTTTCTTACCCGATTGTTAGCCTGCGTTGCGTTGTTTGCCACAGGTGTTTCCGCCCAGAAAGTACCGGAAAAGGATTACCGTGATTTTAAGGCTCCTAACGGCAAAGTGATCAAAGCCGTGATGCTAGACAAGACTGACACCGAAGTCGTGCTTCTGCTGCACAATGGCACCCGCACTAACGTGCCTATGGATAAATTATCGGAAGAGGATCGCGAATACGCCAAAGATTGGGCCAAGGACAAGGCAGCTTTTGTGATGAAGTGCCGAGGTCTCACCATTCGTCAGTGCCTCGAACTCCGCGGTTATGAATCCTTTCCATTCCGTTTGGAAAACAATGCACTGTTCATTGACGGCAAGATCAATGGCAAGCCCGCCCGCCTTCTGATCGACACGGGTGCTGGTACCAGTCTGCTTCACGAACCATATGCCAAATCCGTGGGACTGGAAGTCGGGGAAATGACCGAGACTGTACTGGGAATTGCTGGAGAGGCGGCGGCCGGATGGACGCCAGTCCCCACCCTGCAACTGGGTGAGGCTGTATTCAAAGACAGACGTATATTGGCCACGAACCTGGTGAAAGGGCAACCCGAGGGCACTAAATCTTCGGAAGATGCCATCCTTGGTGCTGATTTCATGAGTAAACTGGACGCCGTGATTTCTTATCCCGATCAACGTATCTTCCTTCGTCCTGACAAGTCAGATGAAGACGAAGCTGGCCTTGCCAAAGAGGGCGCTAGCACGGATTTCCGCTTGTTTAAAACTAAGGAAGGTAGAGCCATCCGGGGAAATGTGGTTTCCAAGACCCCAACCGTTGCCACCTTTAAGTTAATCAACGGTACCACCCAGGAGATGGCAGTAGATCACTTTATTTCCGAAGATCAAGAGTATCTCAATGCATGGAGTGAGGAAGGCTCGTTCTTCCTCAAGTATTGCCAGAGTCTAACCATCAACGAGTTGCTCACACTGCGTAAGTACCAATCGTTCGAGTTTGAGCGTCGCGGAAACCATATTTTTGTCGAGGGCACTCTGAACGACAACAAAGTTACCTACATGATTGACACAGGTGCTGCCAACACTTGCCTCCATGTCGAGTCTGCGAATAAGTTTGGGTGTACTGTTGGAAAGATGGACCAGTGGGTGTACGGAATCGGCGGCAAGGCCCCTGCAGCGGTCTCTGTCATTCACAAATTGACACTGGGCAAGACAATCCTCACTGACCGCAAAGTTCTGGCTACCGACCTGAAGCGTGGTGAACCCGATGGTGACCTGCGTTACGTGGGAATCTTCGGGGCAGATTTCATGCGGGAACTGGACGCAGTAGTTACTTATACTGAAAACCGCATCTTCCTCATTCAAAGGTAAGATCCAGTCAAGTCGAGTCCGGAAGATTTGGTCCGGTCAGTGAATAGTTACGATGTGCCGGGCAAGAAGTTATTTCTTGCCCGGATAGGAGGGTTTAAGTATCTTCTTAGTATGAAAAATTCCCTGCTTCTTTTGACGTTAGGGTTGGTGTATTTGGTGCAGTTTGCCGTTGCCGTTCCCACCACATTCGGTGGCGGCGGGTTCGCACAGAACCACAAGGCTCCGAGCCCGCTTGATGGCATGGATCTGACAAGCACAATGTTGGCGGCCGCCACTTGGTCCGGTGAATCAAATCTTCCTGGAGAGTGGATACAGGAAGCAGTGATCGGAGGCACCACCGTTAGCCAATTGTATGGCAAGCCTAAAATGTTTGGCCGTGACGTGCTTCTGTTGCGTGCATGGCATAGGGGCAACGTTTTAGAATCTCTGGAAGCAACGTTTGTCGACGCGGGCAGTTATTTTGGTTTTTTTAATGAGCAGCTACCCAAGGGACTCACCAAGAAGCAGAAGCGTGATGAGATACAGACGCGAACTGCGATCAGCCAGGAAAAGTTCTCAATATTATACAAAGAAACACTAGCCGCTGTCGAAAAAGCCATCGATCTGGAAACCAACGCTACCTCTTCCCCTGCCAAAGTAGGGCACTCGCGGGTGCTTCGCGCCCAGCCTCTTGAATGGAAGAAAGACAATATTTCGGTCCGATTGTTAGCATCCGACCAGCGTCTGATCCGCGTCACTCTGCAGCCGCAATCCATGACTTCCTCGAATTGGATGGACCGTTCCCTGATAAAAGAAACTTCCCACCAGCGCTTGGACCGCCTGGCGGCCTGCGTTGTGCACCGCAATGATGACGCGGTGGCTATCACTGGTCTGCAGCCGATAGAACAGGGGTGGCAACCCTACTGCGGGCTCAGCGCCTTGGGCATGGTCGCCCGCTACTTCGGCATGCAAGTGGACGAAGCATGGCTAGCGGCTGCTGGCGGTTTCCAGAACACCGGGAGTGCTAATGGGTCTAAAATGCTTGAGCTTTACAACGCCGTGGCTGCTGAAGCTGGTTTTGGTCTCAATCGTCAATCAAAACTCGACGAAATGGCCATGCGTCACGCCATCGATTCAGGCCTTCCGGTGATCGTGTGGCGCCGTTACTCCCAAGAGCGTGATATCGTTCACAGCAAGTTCATGGTGGCCTTGAGTAAATCTCCTAATGCCATATTGCCGGACCCCAATGATGCCCAAGAGCGCGCATCCTGGCCATCCAGCAGCAATCCTTCTGCCCCGCTGCATGCCTCAGTGGTTTGTGGCTATCAGCCGGATCGCAAGGAAGTATTGTTCCTTGATAGCTGGTCCGGAAAGGATGTTCCAAGGCGCATGCGTATCGAAGAACTCGCTGATACCACCTACCTCTGTTTTATCTTTAAACCATGATCTTGAGTGGCAGGCGCTCACTATCCGATATTGGATGCTCTTATCCTTTACAGGCATTAGCGCTGTCATTGCTACTGGTGCTGGGCCCCGTTCTTTCGCAAGCCCAGATACCGGAGCGAGAGATTTCCCCACTGGCGGTGACACTTACCGCTCAGCCTGATGAGGACGGTCGCAAGGTCTGGCACACTGAG
>Ga0364922_10764_pt2 | contig 11157 bp, 9 predicted proteins | sample ExccelJu500001D4_2_FD_206955 | JGI IMG/M metagenome (GOLD analysis project Ga0364922, IMG submission 206955) | Enriched cells from Trout Bog Lake Hypolimnion, Wisconsin, USA - BchlTB.June20.5000.01.D4 | ecosystem: Environmental > Aquatic > Freshwater > Lake > Hypolimnion/Profundal zone | place...
GTGCAAGGACGATGGGACGGCTTCCCCGAATAGGCGGACGGTGAGGCCGGCGGGCGCCGGGTAAGGTTGCGGCACGGCGTGATTGTGGTGCAAACGCGAGTGGACGGAAGCACCCTTAGATGACAATGGAGTAGTTGCTGAAGTCACGGTACCCGCAGGATGAGCAGAGCGGCTGCGTGGGGCTGGCGTAATCGTGGGATTGTCCTCCGGCCACAGAGAGAGAGCGCGCGGCTGTGGGGCCGGAAATTCGCTTTGGGTGTCGTGGACGGGCGCATCCGGATGGACGTTATCTTGATCGAGAGAGTCTTGAAGAAGGGAGTCTTGATGGATAGAGTCCAGCAGCAGTTGCTGGGCCTGTGCGACGGCCTGTGCGTTAAGCGCGGCAATTTGCGCTGCGGCCTCAGCCTGCTGTGTGGCGCGTTCGGCCTCCGCGGCAAGATACGCGTGATAGCTGATGGAGTGGGCATAGCGCTGCGCAACGGTGGCGGCAATGCGTGCAACGCGCGAGGTTCCGGAGGGTTGAGACGCGGACGTGAAGGGGTGCGAAGGCTCGGCGGCAGGACGACGTCTGCGATGGGCAGCAAGGCGTTCTGCAACCTGGCGGCGCAGCGTTTCGGTGGAGGTGGCAGGCATAAGATTGCGGGTAGCCGCGAGGGCAATATCGCTGGACGCTTCGGCAAGCGCCGGATCGAGTGGGACGGTGTCTAACAGTGCGGAACCCATTTTGCTCAAAACTCAAACTCACTTCCGTGAAATCGTCTACCCTCATAGGGTGGTGCGTGCGACAGAGATTGACGGCCGGTTCAGCCTTGCAAGGGCGCTGAGGTGTGCTTGCATCTTCATAAGTATCACGGTGGGCGTGGCAAGTTTTACCCATCTTGCTGCGCAGGAGGTGACGAGTGCGGCACCCCCGGCCGAAAACGACACCGACTCCTATCCGGATGCGCAGCCGATAGCTGCCAAGGACGAAGGCGCGCTTGTCCATATAGATTCGGATACGCAAACATATAAGGGTAACGTAGCCGTTCTGGATGGCCATGTGGTACTGACCACGGGCGACCACACGCTGCAAGCCGACCACATCGAGTATGACAATACGACCGGAGAGGTGAGCCTAACCGGGAATCTTTTGGTCAGCGGAGGCGAGAACGACGAGATTATCCACGCCAGCCATGGGACCGTGAATGTGCAGACCCAGGTAGGGCGCTTCTTCGACGTGACCGGATCGGTGGGATTGCGACAGAAGCCCGCGACCGGCGCGGCAGTGGTGGGTCAGCGCTCCGTATATACCAACGGCAATCCGTTTTTGTTCAGCGGCAGAATGGTTGAGAAGAGCGGGCCGCAGGAGTACCACATCTATGGGGGTACTGTGACGTCATGCCGGTTGCCTCGTCCTGACTGGCTGCTGTCTGCGTCCGCTTTCAGCCTCGACGGAGAGAAAGCGCGCGCCACTAACAGCATCTTTCGGCTGAGAAACATACCTGTGCTTTGGTTGCCCTATGTTACTCATCCAATAGAAGCCAACGCGCGCCAGGCAGGCGTGCTAATTCCCGTTCTGGGCGACTCCTCCAGCAAAGGACTTACCGTAGGCGAGCAGGTTTACTGGCCCATCAACCGAAGCACCGATATGACCGTGGGCACAATCTATTACTCGGCCCGTGGCTGGGAGCAGAATGCGAGCTTCCGCTTCCATGGACTGGGCGACGACCAGACGCATGCGCGCTATAGCGGCCTGCAAGACCACGGCTATACTCCAGTGGGAGGCGTGTATACCAACCAGAGCGGCCAGGATGTGACGTTCTCCGCGCGGCGAGATTTTTTATCGGATACCACTCAACCGATGGACACGGAATCCATCGGCACGCAGACCAGGGCGGCGGCTGACGTGGAGTATCTCAGCTCGTTTCTCTATCGTGAGGCATTTTCCACCAACTTCAATCAGGCGGTATCCAGCGACGTCGTATCCACCGTATACGGCACTCATGATTGGAATGGCATGGCGCTTTCGTTAGAGGCAGATCGATATCAGGGAGAGAAGAGGGTGGGCACGCCTGCACTGCCGGAGCAACAGGTACACATTTTCCATGCACCAGCCATTGAATTTACAACCGTGGACCATGAACTAGGCAGCACCGGGCTGGAGTGGAATGTGGACAGCTCTGTGGCAATGTTGAAGCGTATTCAGCCCAACTTTGTAACCGGAGGCATGACCGAGAGGGTGGATGTCCGTCCGGAGTTGGCCTATCCGTTAGGCGGCGGTGGATGGCGGATTCGTCCTTCGCTGGCTACCAGGGAAACCTTATACAGCCGAAGTCGACTGCCCGCAGTTCCCGGTGTTGCAGAGGTGGAGAGTCTGGCCAGTCTGAACCGCGCGGATGTGGAGGTGCAGTTGGACCTACGGCCACCTGTATTGGAGCGCACGTTTGACTCTGGTTTTGTGAAGCGGCTGTTCCGCCACGACGTGAAGCATACATTCGAGCCGGAGCTCATTTACCGTTTTGTGAATGGGATCGACAATTTTTCCCAGGTGTTGCGCTTCGATTCCCTGGATGTCGCCAGCAATACCAACGAACTGGAGTATGGCGCAATACAGCGCTTGTTTCTCCGCCGCGTTGGCACAAACACGTGCCATGCGCCAGGCTCTCAGGCGGATGCGCTGGAGATTCTGGGTGGTGGAGACAACGATGCGGTAGAGTATCCGGGGCAATCCAGCACACGAACGGACGACGCACAGCCCGTCTGCGGCAACCGTGAGTGGATCAGTTGGCGCGTGGCGCAAAAGTATTTTTTCGATCCAAATTTTGGTGGTGCGGTGGTCAATGGTAGGCGCAACATCCTCACCACGACCCTGGATTTTTCCGCCATCGCGTTTCTCACCGAGCCCCGCAATATCTCTCCGCTCGTATCTCGGCTGCGGGTGCGCACGTCAGAGAAGACGGACGTGGAATGGGACTTCGACTACGATACGGGCGCCAAAAAATTTACCGCCAACAATATCTATGCGGATGTGCATCAAGGCAACGTGGTTACTGGAGTCAGTTATGCGCGGCTGAACGCACCCGGTCGCTCGTATGTAGCTGGTGTGGCCTCCAGCGTGGCAGACTTCAGCCAGATGCAGGTTAAGCTCGGATTTGTGCGTCCGAACCTGGCTGGCTTCAGCGCGGCGGCCAATGCAGGCATCGACCTGGACCTCGGAACGGTGCAATACGGCGCCATCCAGACCTCCTACAACTGGAACTGTTGCGGCATCAGCGTCGAGTATCGTAAGTATGAACTGGGCTCGGCGCGCAACGAGAATGTCTACCGCTTCAACTTCACTCTGGCCAATATAGGCAGCGCGGGCAATATCAGGCACTCAGATCAGGTGTTCTGAAATCGGGTGCCAACAGCAAGCTGCAGGGTAGGCAAGGCTGCTGCGTGAGATAATCGGCATTGTGGTGAATGAAGTCAGGACGTTGCGTAGAATTGCGTGGATGGGTTGTCTGGCGGCGATGTATTGCCAGGCCCAGGCCGTCGTCCAGATGACCCCGCCGACCACCCCCGCGGTTGCCGTAATCCAACCCGGCCAGAAGTTGACCGCGGAGATGGCGCGACGCATCGAGGTCATGATTCGCAACAAAGCGTCCGTGTCGCCTGACGCAGCGATTGCATTCAGCATCCCCACGCAGAGCGATGTTCCCGGCTATACTCAGATCCTTGTGACTTTGACGGTGAACGGCAATGCAAGCAGGCCCCTGCCGTTTTTGCTCTCTGTGGATGGCAGGACGCTGGGCCAGTTCAACAAATTCGATCTCAGCCAGGATCCCAGAGACATCGTGCCTGCCACAGGCCGTCCGGCGCGTGGCGGGCCAGAGAACGCACCCGTGACGATCGTGGGGTACGACGATCTGGAATGCCCATACTGCGCCAAGATGAATGCTGAAATATTTCCCGCGATTCTAAATCGCTACAAGGACCAGATACGCGTGGTGTATCGCGACTTTCCTTTGCAGGAGATTCATCCCTGGGCAATGCATGCGGCGGTGGATGCTAACTGCCTGGGCTCGTCCAGTACGGCGGCCTACTGGAACTACGTCGACTATGTACATGCGCATGCTGATCTGATAGCGGGCACTGCTCAAACCACGGGGGATGAGCCAACTCTGGCTAAGGCCAATCAGACGCTGGACGGACTGGCACTGCAGGAAGGTGCGCGGCAGAAGCTGGATGTAGCGGTGCTGGCTGCCTGCGTGCAAAAGCAGGACGAAACCAACATGAAAGCATCGGTGGCGCAGGCAGAGGCGGAACCATTGCGCCTCAACTCCGCGCCTGTGTTGTTTATCAATGGAGAAAAGGTGGATGGCGTGGTACCGATTGAAACCATCTACCGCATCATCGACGGGGCTCTGATTGCAGCAGGCCAGACGCCGCCTCCGCCGCCACCAGCGCCTGCCGTGACAACACCGGAAGCAGCCCCAGCTACTCCGACCACAACGCCTGCGTCGGCTGCGGCTAAGCCGGGCAGCTAACAGTTCGACGGATAGTAGACAATGACTAAGGAAGAGTACGGATTGTTTGCAACGGACGCAAGACGGGGATGGAGTGAGTATGAGTAGCTTTTTACGGATCGATCAATCAACGCATACTGGGACGGTTGGAATACAACGCGCGGTTAACCTGACGGCAGTGGGCATGCTTGCTATGGCGCTTCTTGCAGTGGCTGGTTGCAACCGCACGCATGGCGATGATGTGGTTGCCACCGTGAATGGGCACGCCATTATGCGCGTCGACATGGATCGTATGTACACGGCTCAGTTGGGCCAGGCACAGGATCAGCAGCCCTCGCCGGAGCAGGGAGACGAGCTACGCCTGCAGGTGGTTCGTGAGTTGATTGATGAAGAGATCGTGGAGCAGCGCGCCGCCAAGATGAACCTGACCGCGACCAGCGAAGAGGTAGATGCCAAGCTGGCGGAGATGAAAGCCCCCTACACCGAGGAGCAGTTTCAGCAGCAGATGAAGGCAACCAACCGCACGCTGGACGATGTGAAACACGATCTTCGCCGCTCCCTGACCATCGATAAACTGCTTAATAAAGAGATCAACTCCAAGGTGACGGTTTCCGATGCCGACGTCACAAGCTACTACCAGCAGCATAAGGCGGAGTTCAACCTCATCGAGACCCAGTACCACCTGTCCGCCATCCGCGTCACGAGTGTTCCATCGCCGCAACCCGGAAACCTGCAGGGCAGCAAGGCGACCACCGACGCAGAGGCCAAGAAAAAAATAGAGGCCTTGAAGAACCGGCTCGACAGTGGCGAAGACTTTGGCACCATCGCCATGAACTTCTCCGAGGACCCCAGCACGGCCTCCAGCGGCGGTGACATGGGCTTTGTCCCGGAGAGCCAACTGCGCAGCGATGTCACCGTCGGTGCCGCGATCCTGAAGCTTAAGCCAGGGCAGATGACCGACATCTTTCCGCTGATCGACTCCCAGAGCAAAAAAGCAGTTGGATACACCATCTACAAGCTTCTGGAGCGGGAGCCCGCCGGGCAACGCGAAATCACAGATCCTGTGGTGCAACAACACATCCGCCAACTGCTGCACGATGGCAGATCGCAACTACTCAAAAACGCATACTTCGAGTTTCTGCGCGACCAGGCCAAAGTCGAAAATTTCTTCGCCGAAGATATTCTGAAGAACGACGCCAAGTAAGTGGCCCTAGTTGCAGTGGCGCAGCCGGAACAAAAGTTGACGGAAGATGCCCATCCAGATTGCGGCGTCGGCGTCATTCAAGGTGATACGTCGCAGCATTTGTCGCAGTTGAAGAAGATCGCTGTTCGCGGGGTGACGCCGCATATAGCCGGATTTTTCCAGGGTCTCGTACAGCAGTGTAGTCAGGCGTTCCAGGTCTGCGGCAGATGCAGGCGCGGCAGAATCTTGTGCGCATTTGTCGACGGTACCATCACGCACCAGTTCATATAGACACACCGCGACGGCTTGACCCAGATTCATCGAGAGATGGCGCTCGCCATACTTCTGTTGCATGGGGATGGTGAGCAACCACTTGCAATGGCTTAGTTCTTCGTTGCTAAGGCCTGTCTTCTCCGATCCGAAGAGCAGAGCGATACAGCCCGGGACACCCGAACTGCGGCGCAGCTCAGCGCGAATGCGGGGAGCGGCCAGGGGTAGCGTATACAGAGGGTGTTGCAGGTCGCGCTTGCCAACCGCCGTGGTGCCGACTACCAGCGTGCAATCGGCAATCGCCTCGGCAACACTGGCACAGGCAACCGCATCGGCCAGCACCTGGGTGGCGTCCACGGCAGCGCGCGCGCTCTCGAAGGGTATGGCGTAGTCGTTCACCACGCGTAAATGGTGTAGGCCGAAGTCATGCATCGCACGGGCCGCTGCGCCAATGTTGTTGGGGTTGCGCGCACGAACCAACACAATACAGATGCGGTCAAGCTCTTCAGGGGTCAGCATCGTGTCCTATTGTAGAACTGCGGTCAGATACACCTTGTGAAACATCCCAGTTCCCCCATTCCTGCGCAGTCTTTCGCGCACGAGCTGGGTAAATTCGATCGTCTGTCTGACACGAAGAGTGAGCACTGCTCATTTGGTTACTCTAGTAACTAAAAACTCGAGACTGAAACTCGAGTGGGAAGACGGATCTCACCCTTTCGTAATGCGGGGGGAATTTAGGCTGCAATTGGCTGCGTGGTGTGTTGCAATATGTTCAAGACACTGACTGTAAGACTTATGCAATCGTACCAACCGTGCTCCTCTCCCAGGTTTGCAGATGCATGATCGTTTCGTTCCAAGGGCCCGAGGTTAGTTTTGAAAATCATCCATCAACCTTTCATCCAGTGCCTCGCATTAAGCGTGGCACTTTTACTTTCTACCGACATCTGTCATGCCACTCCCATTCTGTGGCCCAATCCGGGTATCCTACACCATATCGCCCTTAGTAACGCAATGGGCTTGCCAGGAGATCTATGACGATCGAAGAAGATATTGCCGCACTCGTTGTTCAGGAATCCACCCTTACCCTGCCCAGCTTCACCCCAGACACCGCATGGCAGATCGGCACCACGCTGCGCGACCTCGCGCTGGCCCGTAATTTAAGCATCGTCGTGGATGTCCGTCGCTTCGGATCGCCGCACCAGCAGCTCTTCTATACCGCGCTGGAAGGCACCACGCCCGACAACCAGCGCTGGGTTGCGCGCAAGATCAACACCGTGGCGCGCTTTCATAAGAGTTCGTACCACATCGGCCGCATCCTCGCGCAATCCGGCCTTGGTTTCCATGCCCGCTACACCCTGCCGGAGGAAGACTATGCTGCTCACGGCGGCTGCTTCCCCATACACGTCGCAGGCTCCGGCATCGTTGGCTCGGTCACAGTCTCTGGCCTCCCCGAGCGTGAAGATCATAATCTTGTGGTGGAGGCACTCTGTCTCGTTACGGGTCACGACCATAAAGCCCTGCGCCTACCAGCCTGACTGCATTGCCGCTCGGTACGCCTAGCGCCGCGTTACAGGTGGCGCACCATCCTGCGCAAGAAGCGTCCCACCACATGCACCAGATCCCTGGCCGGCGGCGTGGGAGCGGATATAACCGCGGGCGCTCTATCTGCCTCAGCCGGACCACTAGATGGTGCGTTGTAACGCAGCGTCTCCGTCACCTGCGCATGCACCTCGCCGATTGGCGCTTGCGGCACATCGGCCTGCGGCGCCAAACCTTCGCTTACCGCCTCAGGAAACGGATGCTGCGCCGCGCCTGGCTTGCTGGCCAGTAGTGCATCCGCCACCGAGGTTCCCTTTTCATCCGGGCATCCACATGGCGATGTCTCGTGGTCCACTACCTCGCGTATGCTGCCATGTTCAAACAGTACGTGCTGCCCAGCCATCAACTCATAGGTCGCATCGCCGAAGGGATCGGTGACGGTAAGAATGGGTGCGCCCATGCCTCTGTTCTCTACGCAGGTGTCGCCATTGCCGGCAACCCGCAGACGCAGATCCAGCGAACCGCCGTTGTGTGCTGTCAACCGCAGGTCAGGCGTGATGATGGCATCGGTTGGCGTCGCCACGGTCTGAATCTCGATGGCGCCGCGGTCCAGCGAGAACAGCAGCGGCGCGGCCACCATCATCTCTCGGCTCTCGCTCATCTGCAGCACGCTGGTCTGACAGACGTGAACAGTCCCACCGCGCGCCAACGTGACCGGCGCTGTATGGTCCTTCGCCGTCACATGGACCGATCCCATCAGCACCGCGCGGCCATCCATCGTGTCCTTTGCACCGACAACATCCGCATCCTTCGTCGCGACGTAGCCAATCAGTTGCTGCGAGCGCATCGAGCCGGTCAGCGCGCACACCATCGCCAGCATCCGTGGAAGAGCGTGCATCGATCCCATTGGCAGCCTCATGCCTTCCACCTACATCCGCAAAAAATTCGCAATGATCTTCTTGCCCTCGACGGTCAACACGCTCTCGGGATGAAACTGCACGCCCTCAATGGGCAGCTCACGGTGCCGCAGCGCCATAATTGTGCCCTTACATGCGCCAGTCCCGCCGGACACTTCCGTCCGCGCCGAAACCTCCAGCTCGTCCGGCAACCCTTCCTCCGCCACAATCAGCGAGTGATACCGCGTACAGGTCATCGGCGTCGTAACGCCCGCGAAGATCGTCCGTCCGTCGTGCTCCACCTCGCTGGTCTTGCCATGCATCAACTTGGACGCGCGCACCACATTCCCGCCGAACGCTGCGCCAATCGCCTGATGTCCCAGGCATACGCCGAGGATTGGTACTCGAGTGCCGCCCTCCCGCGTCAGCCGCGCAAAGTGCCGGATCAGCTCAATCGAGATGCCCGCGTCCTGCGGCGTACACGGCCCCGGTGAAATCACGATGTGGCATGGCCGCAGTGCCTCAACCTCAGCCGGCGTCAGCTCATCATTGCGGCGCACCACCATCTCCGCCCCAAGCTCGCCCATGTACTGCACGAGGTTGTAGGTAAACGAATCGTAGTTGTCGAGAACGAAGACCATAGCTACCCTTATGGTATCGCGGCGCGCGATGCCGGGTCTTTGAGTAGTTCTTCTTTCTCCTCATCCTCGCGTCCCCAGCTCAGCATATCCATCGCAATCAGCCCAGCCAGCAGCGGGATCAGCCAGATAACCCTGCTTTGGTAGCGAGAGTCTACCTCCGAGAACACAGCCGTGACCAACGCATTCGCAATCACCACGGAAACCACGATTGCCACCAGTCCCAGAATCCGCCCGCGTCGCCGAATCGACAGTAGCGGCACGCCGCCAACGATCGCCAGCACAGACGCCATCACCACCCACTGCTGCACCGCACTGAAGAGCACGACGGGCAACCGGCTCTGCGCCTGACGCGTATGCTGGTATTTGGCCCGTGCTCCGGGCAGCACCGTGTCGAGATGGCTCTCAATCCATGCATTGGAATCGAAGTCCCACAGGCCGAAGTTGACCAGCTCCTCCCCAAAGTTATCCAGCGACACTCGCATCTGCGCCATGGGGTAGGCGCGAACCGTAGCCAGCGCCAGCGGCATCTCCTCACGTAGTATCTGTTCCTGCGCATCGCTGGAAGCGCTCTGCCAAACCCCGCCGTCCGCCCACAGGAAATCATCGTCGGTATGGGGAAGGTTGCCCACCCACGCACACATCGCCCATCGACGTTCGCCGCAGTGCAGCTGCAGATACCAGCGTCCAGGCCCATCGGCAACCAGTCGGGCCGTCAGATAAGGTAGTCGATTGCCATTCAGGCTCGGCTTGCCGTAGAGAACCCCGTGCAGCGCCATCTGCGCACCAGCCGCAAGTAGGGCAATCGCCGCCACCCACGCAATCTTGCGACCGCGACCACGCATAGGTGACCAGCGCAGCGCAAGTAGTAGTCCAAGCAGCATGCACACTGCTACCGCCAGCACCAGATGTGTGGAGTGTGCCGCCATCGTCCAACCAGCAATCGCGTATACCGTCCAGCGCTCCCGCATGCTGAGCGTCTCGCGCGCAAACACGAGCAGGTAGATCGTAAGGTAAAGTACTGGCCCTAGAATGTCCGGCATAATGAAACACACATACCAGCCCAGGCTCGTGGTCAGGTTTATCATCCCCACCAGAACTAGAAACTTCGCAACAACCTGCCGCGCTACGAGCGACCGCATCACCAGCCACAGCACATACGACGTCAGTAGAGCTTGTAGCGCTAAAATCGGCCAAGCGGTCACGTTCCAGTGAAATGGGAAGATGCCCAGAGAATAAATCTCCGCCCGCATGGCCGAGAAGCCGGTCGCTCGATGCAGCAACAGTATCTTTGCCAGCCAACGGCCATCGCCCAGATAGCTGATGGAATCCGGATAGAGCAGCGGGTATCCGTTGCACAGTGCCGGCCATACCATCATCAACGCGCCCGCGACAACCGCGATTGCGCGTCCGACTCGCCTGAGCATTTGCATGGGATGAACTTATAAGACGCCTACCACGATACATCACCCTGCTGTATTCAGGATTACAGTCGGGCGCGTTCGATCGCCCTTACCACGGCGCGCGCTTTGTTTCCACACTCCACAAATTCGTTCTCCGGCACGGAATCCGCTACGATTCCGGCTCCCGCCTGAATGTGACCCAGCTTGCCGTTCATAAACAAGGTTCGAATGGCGATGCATGAGTCCAGGTTCCCAGAAAAATCCGCATACAGTATGCTGCCGCCGTAGACGCCCCGCCGCGCCGGTTCCAACTCCTCGATAATCTCCATCGCGCGAATCTTCGGCGCGCCGCTCAGCGTTCCGGCCGGGAAGCACGCGCGAAACGCATCGATCGCCTCCAGCTCTTGCTTCAGCTTCCCTTCTAGCGAGCTGACCAGGTGCATCACATGGCTGTAGCGCTCCACAAACATCAGGTCCTTCACCTTCACGCTGCCGTACTCGCTCACTCGCCCCACGTCGTTGCGACCTAGATCGACCAGCATCACATGCTCGGCCAATTCTTTTTCGTCGGCCCGCAGATCCGCCTCCAGCGCGCGGTCTTCCACCTCATCGGTACTGCGCGGACGCGTTCCTGCAATCGGCCTGTACTCCACCGTTCGTCCATGTACCCTCACCAGCAACTCCGGTGACGAGCCCACAATATGTGCCACAGACGAACCAGAGGGCCTACGTCTGGCCTTT
>Ga0364922_10794_pt1 | contig 11151 bp, 3 predicted proteins | sample ExccelJu500001D4_2_FD_206955 | JGI IMG/M metagenome (GOLD analysis project Ga0364922, IMG submission 206955) | Enriched cells from Trout Bog Lake Hypolimnion, Wisconsin, USA - BchlTB.June20.5000.01.D4 | ecosystem: Environmental > Aquatic > Freshwater > Lake > Hypolimnion/Profundal zone | place...
TAACAATGCCTTATATCGTTATGGCAATAAAGCACAAGTTATGTTTGCATCCCATACTTGGCCACGCTGGGGTAATGAAAGAATTCAAGAGGTGATGCGCACACAGCGGGATAGTTATGCGCACTTAAATAATGAAGTGCTGCATTTGGCTAATAATGGCGTGACAATCAACGAAGTACACAATGTCTACAAACAGCCTGAAAGTCTAAAAACACAATGGGCTGCTCATAGTTATCATGGCTCTGAAGAGCACAATAGCCGCGCCGTAATTAATCGATATTTAGGGTACTGGGATGCCAATCCTGCAACTTTAATGCCTTTATCGCCCAGCGATTCTGCCCCGCTTTATGTTGAGATGATGGGCGGATCAAAAAAAATCCTAGTTAAAGGTAGGCAACTATATGAGCAGGGTAAATATCGTGAGGCCATGGAAATTGTCAATAAGCTGGTTTATGCCGAACCCAACAACGCGGCCGCTAAAGATTTATTGGCTAATATTTTTGAGCAAATTGGCTATCAAAAGGAAAGTCCAAGTGTGCGCAATAGTTTCCTAGGCGCCGCCTATGAATTGCGTCATGGCATGCCTTCTGGAGCTTCACCGAAGAGTAATGGCCCAGACATGATTAAGGCAATGACTACCGAGCTATGGTTGAATTCCTTGGCAATTAGTATGGATAGCAACAAGGCTAATGGTATGAAGTTTGTTATCAACCTTTCTACGCCTGATAATGGGGAGAAGTTTGTCGTAGAGATGAGTAATTCCACGCTAACCAATATTAAAGGGCAGCAAGCCAAGAATTCAGATCTCACAATCACCATCAACCGCAGTGATTTAGAGCAAGTTATGGGCGGTAAAACCAATTTTGAAAGTTTGCTGGCCGATGGAAAGGTGAGGTTTGATGGCAATAGAAAGCCTTTTGACCAGCTTAAAAGCACTCTGACTATTTTCACACCTGATTTTGAGTTAATGCCAGGTACTAAGCCTAAAGAGGAGGGGGCTCTAAAAGAAGGCTCAACTAGGGATCCTTTTGAGGCTCAAGAATTGGCTGTAACGGGTGGGGAGTAGGGTTTTTAGGGCTTTGAGGGAGGGTCTAGACTGAGTATTTTTCAAATGCACCAAATTGGATCATGATTTCATGAATTTGACAAAATAGCCTTATATATTTAGTTGCATGAGAAATGTAAAGCTTAAAACTATTGCCTTGGTAAAGGCCCTAAGAGGCGCGATTGCCTTAGGTTTAAGTTATAAACTTTTCTTCATGTGGATGGGGAGTGGGGAGGGGTGCATAAGCCTCTCTTCTCAATTTAAAGCTTGGGGACGTCAAAGCCCCTTTTTGGAGTTTATTGGTGATTGGCTCAATTGCATCGCCAGCGAACAGATTCTTGCCCTTACTTTGCTAGCATTATGCATTTGCGTATTAAGGTGGGTAGAGGGGGTTGGAATCTGGCACAACAAAAGTTGGGCTGAGGCGTTAGCGATTGTTAGTGGATCTGTTTACGTTGCGTTTGAAATATGGAGCTTGACCAAAGACTATTCTCACCTGATTATGGTAATTCTTTTAGTCAATTGCTTGATAGTTCTGTATTTGGGCTGGGTACTGCTCCAAAAACGTTTTCCTGTTAAGACCTAGGTTTGCTCAGTAAATTTACGCCCATTTCAATCACAAATTGGCGGTGCTGTTCTGTTCCAGCAATGGGGTCACCTTCAATAAACGGGCTTCTGATCGCCAATTGTAAGGCACGTATCTGAAGAGCCATTTCTTCTGCTCTCATGAGTCTAAAAGTATTGGTTTGATCTCGCTTTTGTACTGCAAGGCATAGCGGAATTAATCCATCCAGTGGCATATGAAATCGCTCTGGCTCTTTTGTATCCTTAAAGGTTAGCCTGACCAGGAGCCTGAGAATCATGGGATGCTTGCTCGACCATGCTCCTATTCCAATATCGGCAAGGTTCGTTACCAGGGTCCTTACATCGCTATTTGCATCGTGTGAATCAATGACATTGGCCAATACAAGAATTGCCTCTCTTCTTTTTTTGGTAAAAAGTTCAAGAAAAACGTTATCAAACCTTTCAAAATACCGATAGATGGTGCCAATCGAATGGCCTGATTTGATTGATAGCGTCCGAACATTAAGAGATTCAACCTTGCCGTCATTAAGCATGGCTTTGGCTGACTCTAATATATCGTCAACTGCCTTACTTGACCTTTTTTGGGCTGGTTTCTTGTAATAAGTTTTGTCAATAGAATTCACGTATTTATTTTAGGGTATTTTTAGCATTTAGTAAAAACATGAACATGAATTTCTTGGCCTAGTAAAAATCCCTCTAAAGCTTATGAAATAAGGGGCTTCTTTGAGTATAGAACATGAACAATTATGAGGTGTAAACAGCATTTTTTCGTGGCATCCTAAGTGCTTATAAATCCTAGATTGATATCAATCTAGGTGCTTTTTCACTTCTTAAACAGAGCGCACACCATTATGACTATTACCTCCACCCTAGTTGGATCTAATCTCTACTATCTCTCTGGGACTGGCACGTCCGCCTCCCTTGTGGCTCAAATTAATAGCTTAAAGACCCTTCATCCAGGGTGCACAATTAATGGCTCTAATATTACAGAAATTGATGGGGCATTAAGCTCGATAAACAGTGCGCTAGCCTTGTTTACCATTAAGCCTACGCAGTTTGGGGCCCTTTTATCGGATACCACCATTTCAGCTGCCGCTCTTACAGCTTTCAAAGCCGGAACTACAGGCGTAGTCAATGCAGCGAGCATTACGACGGTAACAGGATTGGTTGCTGACGTGAAGTCTCTATATAGCGCAACGGGTATTACTGGCTTAGGCAATGAAACTGTCGTGCTCTCAGGCGCAATTGCCAACATCGCAGATCTTAATGCTGTCAATCTTAAGACTACTGGGGTAGTTAATGCTGCAGCCGTGACTACGATCACTGGCTTGGCTGCAGATGTCAAGATTGCTTATGCTGCCAATACAGCGGGTACGATTAGTGGCCTGGATGCCAAAGCAATTTCCTTGACAGATGTCACTATTGCTGCAACAGATCTAAATACCATTAATGCAGCTACTTCTGGAGTTGTGAATGCAACTTCTGTGACCACTGTAGCTGGTCACGCTGCAGACATCAAATTGGCTTATGCCGCTGGTAGCGCGCAAATCTCAGGACTTGGAAACGAAGCGGTCACCATAACTGACACCAGTATTGCTGCACTTGATCTTCATACTATTAACGCTGCAACTACTGGCATCGTTAATGCAGCAGCCATTACTATAGTTACTGGCGCAGCCTTAGATATAAAGACTGTTTATTCTGAAGCGGGCATCAGTGGCTTGGGCAACGAGGCCATTACCCTTAATGACACCACTATTGATGCTAGCTTACTCAATGTTGTCAATGCAGATACTACTGGCATAGTGAACGCTGCAACCGTCACTACAATTACTGGTCATGCAGCAGACATAAAGCTTGCGTATGCGGCTGGTAGTGCGCAAATTAGCGGACTTGGAAATGAAGCTATCACCTTAAGTGATACAACAATTGCGGCATCTGATCTTAATATTATCAATGCCGCAACAACAGGCTTAGTGAATGTTGGGTCTGTTTCAACCATAACTGGTGCCGCAGCAGATATTAAGCTTGCTTACGCAGCGCCAATTTCACAGATCACTGGATTGGCAAATGAAGCCATTACCTTAACAGACAGCACCATTGCAGTAGCTGATCTTAATACTATTAATGCTTATACCTCTGGCGTTGTTAATGCCGCAAGCATTACATCCATTACTGGTACTGCGGCAGCTGTAAAGCTAGCCTATGCAGCTGGCAGCTCGCAAATTAGCGGCCTGGGAAATGAAGTAGTTACTTTGAGTGACACAATCCTTGCTGCATCTGATCTGAACATTATTAATGCTGATACTACCGGTGTAGTGAATGCGGGTTCAGTGGTAACGATTACTGGTGCAGCTGCCGATGTCAAGACTGCATATGCCACCGCTGGTATTAGTGGTCTTGGTAATGAGGCGATCACTATTAGCGGCACAATCGCATCTGCTGCGGACTTAAACTCCGTTAATGCTGCGACTACAGGATTGGTCAATGCAGTATCTATTACATCGATTACTGGTTTGGCTGCAGACGTTAAATTAGCCTACGCAGCCGGCAGCTCACAAATTAGCAATCTTGGAAATGAAGCGGTTACTTTGAGTGACACAACCCTTGCTGCATCCGATCTCAACATTATTAATGCTGATACTACCGGTATAGTGAATGTTGGTTCAGTAGTGACGATTACTGGGGCAGTTGCCGATATTAAGACTGCCTACACAACGGTTGGTATTAGCGGCTTGGGCAATAAGGCAATTACTATTAGCGGGGCAACATCTGTCGCTAATGCAAATATTATTTCAGGGCTGACAACTGGTGTTGTTACAGCTACTATTAGTGAGCATACGATTGCTGGTTTGGGCGCTCTTCATAGCGGTGCAAATCAAGCGTATTCAATTTCAATAAATGATACAACTGCATCTGCCGGCGATATAAATTCCTTGGCATTGAAGACAACCAACTCTTTAAATGTTTCTAGCTTAACCACGCTCACTGGGTCTGCATCTGATATTAATGCTGCTGCTAACTCAAGCCACATTACTGGCTTAGGTAGTGAGGCAGTGACTCTATCTGACACCTCTATTGATGTGAATTTGCTTATTGCAGTTGCGGGTAAGACTGTTGGTACAGTTGATGCCTCCACTGTTACTAATGTGACTGGAAATTCATATGATCTTTCTGACTTAGTAAATTTTTCTACTAATGTGATTGGTTTGGGTGGTGAAAGTGTTACCTTAACGGATACCGCAATTACGTCTGGACTACTCTCTAGCGTACATAGTATTACTGGTGGAACTATAGATGCTTCATCGGTATTAACCATTACCGAAGGTGATGCGGCTTACATTCATAATGGTATTTACAACGCCAGTCGATATACCGGACTCGGTAACGAATCACTTGATCTATATGACACCACTATCAATGCAAGCTTACTTAATGCCTTAACAAGCGATACCACCGGCACAGTCGATGCCTCAACAGTAAGCACCATCACTGGCTTGGCAATAGATGTGCATACTGCCTTAACTAACTCAAGCATTACAGGTTTGAGTGGTGCAGCATTAACCCTCTCCGATACCACTATCGATGCTAGTTTGCTCAATGCACTTACCGGTGAAACATCTGGCACAGTAGATGCAACAACAGTCAGCACCATCACTGGCTTAGCATCAGATATTGATGTTGCTGCTAACTCAAGCCACATTAGTGGTTTAGGTGCAGAAGCAGTGACTTTGTCTGATACAGCGCTTGCTGCTACCTTGATCAATAAACTCGCTGGTGAAACCACCGGCACAGTCGATGCCTCAACAGTAAGCACCATCACTGGCTTGGCATCAGATGTGCATACTGCCTTAACTACTTCAACCATCACAGGTTTAAGTGGCGAAGCAGTAACTTTGTCTGACACCACTGTTGCTGCAAGCTTACTCAATGCCTTGGCGATGGATACCTCAGGCACAGTCGATGCCTCATCAGTAAGCACCCTCACTGGTTCAGCTGCAGATATCCATACTGTGGCAAATACAAGCACTATCAGTGGTTTGGGTAGCGAAGCAGTAACTCTGTCTGACAGCACTATTGCTGCTACCTTGCTAAATACCGTTCTCGGTGAAATATCTGGCACAGTCAATGCAACATCAGTAAGCACCATTACTGGCTTGGCATCAGATATTGATACTGCCGCTAACTCAAGCCACATTACTGGCCTGCGCAGCGAAGCAGTAACTCTATCCGATACCACCATTGCTGCTACCTTACTCAATGCCTTGACAAGTGACACTACTGGCACAGTCGACGCATCAACAGTAAGCACCATCACTGGCTTGGCCGCTGATATTCATACCGCTGCTAACTCAAGTCATATCACTGGCTTACATGCCCAGCCCATCACTCTTACACTGTCTGATACTGTGATTAGTGAAAATGCACTCACTAGATTGCTGATGGATAGCATGGATCGTTTGGATTATTCAAGCACGATTAATGCAAGTGCAGTAACTACTATTACTGGCGAATCTGGTTATATTAATAACGACATTCTTGAAAGCCGTATCACTGGCTTAGGTGCTGAATCCATCACCCTGTCCGATACCACCATCAATGCGAGCATGCTCAATGCACTTACCGGTGACACTTCAGGCACAGTCGATGCAGCAACAGTAAGCACCATCACTGGCTATGCTTCAGATATTGATACTGCCGCTAACTCAAGCCACATTACTGGCCTGGGCAGCGAAGCAGTGACTTTGTCCGATACCACTATCGATGCAAGCTTACTCAATGCCTTAACGATGGATACTTCAGGCACAGTAGACGCAGCAACAGTCAGCACCATCACTGGCTATGCTGCTGATATTGATACTGCCGCTAACTCAAGCCACATTACTGGCCTGGGTGCAGAGCATATTACGTTGTCTGACGCTACGATTAATGCTAGCTTGTTAAGCGCTGTGGTAAACGATACCACTGGCACAGTCGATGCATCTAGCGTAAGTATGGTGATTGGTACAGCAGAGGTAATTCACACCCTAGCTAATACCTCGACCCTGGGCGGCTTTACTGGCGAAGAGATGACTCTGACTGATACATCAGTCAATGCCGCTCTGATGAAAGAGCTAGTTGCCGATCATGAAGGTCAGAACATCTACGCCTCATCAGTAAGCACTCTCACTGGTTTAGCTGCAGATATCCATACTGTGGCAAATACAAGCACTATCAGTGGTTTGGGTAGCGAAGCAGTTACCCTATCCGATACAGTTATTGATGTAAGTACTCTCAGCAATATTTTGAGTGACACATCAGGCACGGTTGACATCTCATCAGTAACGGCTCTCACTGGCTATGCTGCTGATATCGATACCGCCATTTCCTCAAGCCAGATTACTGGTTTAGGCGGTGAAACAATTACTTTGTCTGATACTACGATCGGTGCAGGATTACTCAATAGTCTGGTTGCCGATGCACATGGTGGCACAGTAGATGCGTCATCAGTTAGCACCATCACTGGCTTAGCTGCAGATATCCATGCTGTGGTTAACGCAAGCGGTATTACTGGCTTGGTAAGTGATGTAGCGGTTAGTCTAGTTGATGGAGATGCTTTTGTTGGTGAGATTAATGCTGTTGCCGGTGATACTACAGGTACAGTAGATGCTTCATTAGTAAGTACGGTTAGAGGCTTGTCCTCCGAGGTTCAAACCTTGGTAGGTTTTACTAATATCACTGGTTTAGGTAATGAGGTAATTTACTTAACCGATACCTCGATTGATGCTCAGAGTCTCAACTTCACTTTAGGTGAAACATCTGGTACGGTCGATGTGTCGTTGGCTAATACTGTTACTGGTACCGCTTCTGATATTAATACAGCAATTACCTCAAGTCATGTAGCTGGTTTAGGTAGTGAAGCTATTGTCTTAACAGGCGATACAGCCTCGGCTAGTGACTTAAGTTCCCTTATTGGCAATACTTCGGGTTCAATTAACGCATCCTCCCTGACTTCATTATCCGGCTCTGCCCATGACATAAATGTGGTGAGCAGTTCAATATTGCCATTTACGGTCATCGAGAAATTAGATTACGACATTATTTCTGGTAATTTTTCTAATGTAGGGGCAGACTGGGATAAAAGTCATGTAACTAATTTGGGAGACGGAAATTACAGCGTTACTGTTGGGCGTACAATCCTTGACGATCCCGACGCGGATCCAAGAATTGTCAACTGGACATTTCATGCTTCATATGCTGGTACCGCTCCAGATGGTAGCCCCATACTTGTAATTAACAGTGCGACCAGCAGTGATCCTAATGAAGGTAACCCGTTCAATATTAATGATTCGATCTTGCTTACAAACTCCTATCAGGGTTCTGGTGTTGCTACACAACAGAGTGTTCAGATGCCATTACAGGTGTCTGGCTTAGGTAGTGAGGCTATTAATCTATCTGATAACGACATTAATGTAACCCTTCTTAATACCGTTTTAGGCGATACATTAGGTATGGTAGATGTTTCAGCTGTTACCAACCTGTCCGGTCATGCTGTTACTGTTAATTCTTTAAGCAGCATCGCCAATATCACTGGCTTAGGCGCTGAGCAAATAACCTTAACCGATACTACGGTTGAGGCAAGTGATTTGTATGCTGCCGTCAATTTAACCACTGGTTCAGTACTCACTTCAACTCTAGGTAGGGTGATTGGCTCTGCTGAAACAATTAATACTCTTGCTCATACTTCAACACTTCTTGGTTTTGTAAGTGAGGCCATGACCTTGACGGATACCTCGGTAGACGCAGGGTTAATGGTAGATTTGATTGCTGATAACTCTGGCCATAACATTTCTGCTGCTAGTGTCACCAGCATCACCGGTGCTGCCGCTGATATTCATACTGTTGCTACTACAAGTAACGTCACAGGCCTAGGCAGCGAAGCATTGACTTTGTCGGATACCGCTATCGATGCAAGCTTACTCAATGCCTTGACAAGTGATACCTCAGGCACAGTCGATGCAACAACAGTTAGCACTCTTACTGGCTTAGCATCCGATATTGATACTGCCGTTAACTCAAGCCATATCACTGGCTTAGGTACCGAAGCGGTGACTTTGTCTGACACCACCATTGCTGCTACTTTGCTAAATACATTAGTTGCCGAGGCTCATGTTGCCACAGTAGACGCAGCATCAGTAAGCACCATCACTGGCTTAGCATCAGATGTTCATACCGCCTTAAGCACTTCAACCATTACAGGTTTAAGTGGTGAAGCCGTAACCCTGTCTGATACCACTATCGATGCAAGCTTACTCAATGCCTTAACGATGGATACTTCAGGCACAGTCGATGCCACAACAGTAAGCACCATCACTGGCTATGCTTCAGATATTGACGCTGCTGTTATCTCAAGCCACATTACTGGCTTGGGAAGCGAAGCAGTAACGTTGTTTGACACCACTATTGATGCAAGCTTGCTTCATGAAGTTGACCTTCATACTGCTGGCATCATTGATGCATCTTCAGTGACAGAGATCAGCGGCGCCGCATCTGTACTTGATGCAACTTATGGCGCAATTTTTGGCTCGTCTCCTGGTATCACCGGTTTGGGTAATGAAACTATTATCATTACTGATACCACTGTCGATGCTGGGTTACTTGCTGACCTTGCCAGTGCGAATACAGGTATGGGCGGTATTGTTGATGCCTCCTCATTAACTGAACTTACAGGTGGCGCTCATGATATTGATGTTGTTATGAATTCCATAACAATTCCTTCTGTTGGAACAATTACTGGTGTTGGTAGTCAGTTATTTACTTTAGTTGACACCACCATTGCTGCTTCCTTGCTAAACACCGTTCTTGGTGAAACTTCAGGCGCAGTCGATGCCACAACAGTAAGCACCATCACTGGCTATGCTTCAGATATTGATACTGCCGCTAACTCAAGCCACATTACTGGTCTGGGCAGCGAAGCAGTGACTTTGTCCGATACCACTATCGATGCAAGCTTACTCAATGCCTTAACGATGGATACTTCAGGCACAGTCGACGCATCAACAGTGAGCACCATCACTGGCTATGCATCAGATATTGATGCTGCCGCTAACTCAAGCCAGATTACTGGCCTAGGCAGCGAAGCAGTAACTCTGTCTGATACCACCATTGATGCAAGCTTACTTAATACTGTTCTCGGTGAAACATCTGGCACAGTCGATGCCACAACAGTAAGCACCATCACTGGTCATGGTGCTGATATTGATACAGCCGTTAACTCAAGTCAGATTACTGGCTTAGGTATAGAAACAGTCAATTTGTCTGATACGACGATTGCTGCTACCGTACTCAATACATTGGCTGGTGATTATCATGTTGGTCTGGTAGAGGCAACTTCAGTAAGTACCGTCACTGGCTTGGCATCAGATGTGCATACCGCCTTAACTTCTTTAGTCATTACAGGTTTAAGTGGTGAAGCAGTAACCCTGTCTGATACCACCATTGCTGCAAGCTTACTCAATGCCTTGACAAGTGATACTTCAGTCAACCGGTACTGCATCGAACAACTTACGTCATGCCGAAGTCATTGAGTCAATGGGTATGCTTCCCGCACTTCGTACTAGATGGTTTAAGTTACACAGCAACTTTCTGAATAAGCAGTCTCTGGCAAGTCAGCACGCATCCACAATGGGTGCCTTGACAAAATTTTTTAGAAATCTAATGCAATCTTTTGCATTAGGCTTTGCCGCTTATCTTGTCATTGAAAACTTACTTTCACCCGGAATGATGATTGCGGCAACCATATTGTTAGGCAAGGCCACAAGTCCCGTAGAGGCCATGATTGGATCTTGGAAGCAATGGCGTGGGGCGGTAAGTTCTTACCATCGGCTTATTAAGCTTTTAGAAAGCAATCCACCGCGAGTGGTTGGTATGAGTTTGCCCAGGCCCGAGGGGTTTTTATCTTTAGAGGGTATTTTTGCTGCACCGCCAGGGGTTAAAACAGCGGTTCTTAAAAATGTAAGTTTTGCAATTGAACCAGGTGATGTATTGGGGATCATAGGACCTAGCGCCTCTGGGAAATCCACATTGGCACGCGTATTAGTTGGGATTTGGCCATCGACCCCTCAAGCACCCCGTTTGGATGGTGCTGATATCTATCGCTGGAATAAGGATGAGTTAGGCCCATCTATTGGCTATATTCCTCAGGATATTGAATTATTCCCTGGCTCTATTAGTGAAAATATTGCCCGTTTTGCTCAATTTGAGGCTGAAGATGTCATCGAAGCTGCAAAGTCAGCCGGCGTTCACGACCTCATTTTGCATCTTCCGAAGGGCTATGACACGATTATTGGCGATGGGGGTGCTGGCTTATCGGGCGGTCAGAAACAACGCATTGCATTGGCTAGGGCGTTGTATGGCAAGCCAAGCCTGCTTGTTTTAGATGAACCCAATTCAAACTTAGATGATTCTGGTGAGCTAGCCTTATTAAAGGCGATTAAAGAGCTTCAAGCACGCAAAGCAACGGTTGTGGTGATTTCTCATCG
>Ga0364922_10795_pt1 | contig 11113 bp, 8 predicted proteins | sample ExccelJu500001D4_2_FD_206955 | JGI IMG/M metagenome (GOLD analysis project Ga0364922, IMG submission 206955) | Enriched cells from Trout Bog Lake Hypolimnion, Wisconsin, USA - BchlTB.June20.5000.01.D4 | ecosystem: Environmental > Aquatic > Freshwater > Lake > Hypolimnion/Profundal zone | place...
GTAGATCACCCTGTCAATCTCACATTCTGTAGCCAATTCCTGTTCAAGAGCGAGTTTTCTAACTGCCGCAACATCGAGAGCAAGGGCCGCCTCGGCGCGAGCTCTAGCCTCCTCTGCCAGCTTCAATTCATCCATTAAAGCCTTGGGTATATTGTCCTCTTGAGAATCAGTGACCGCGCCCTCTTCCTCTTTGTCATGGTTCTCTTCAAACCATTCGAGACACTCCGTATTCTCGTTGGGAGCCTTAAGAGGAAGCCCCAGCTGGTGGAGACGACTTGCGGAAACATGTTTCTCCTTGATCTCGGGGAAGAGTTCTACCAACAGTTCCGCCCCCATCTGTTCATATTCAGAACGCATGGCTGCCGCCTTTCTGGCGAGAGATCCTTTGTGGGCCGAAGCTATTGAAAAATCCGGCTCCGGATGTCGCCCGACATAGGGAGTGCTAAGCGGGTTGTAATAGCTACAATCCCACCAGCGGGAGGCCAGACCATCGAGTAGTTCACTCGCGTGGAAAAGTCCAAGACCATCCTTCCGGAGCGGAATTTCAAAGAGGCCGGTGATCAGCCTCCAGCGCTTTTCATGGTAGCCTTTGGTCTTTGGAAATGCCTCTCGTGTCCGTCTCATCTCTGCATAGGCAACAAAGATCTGTTCGGGCGTAATATGGGATACTTTTTCAAGGGCAGTTTTAATCATCCGCTAATCTCGCACAATCACAAGACACCAAGCGTCCTAGGCCTTGGTGCAGTTTGGGATCTCGATCACGGTGACGGCAGGACATTAAAACCTCTAAAATCCACTTCAATATACCCTTACTAGCATCTGAGATGGAACTCATTGGGGCTGCTATGTTAAATATGCTGATTTTGAGATTAATCAGAAAATTGCCCATTTAACTTAATATTTAACAAGCATTCGTGTCTGAAAATGTGCAGCTACTAAGTAGGTTAAGGGGGGATTTTCCTCATTTTTGGGCAGTTTCTAAGTAGGGAAAAGTGCTGTTTTCCACGGTTTTTGGCAGGAATTAAGTAGGATCTTGGGGGCTATCATTGTCATCAGGATCCGCAGGAGCATCAGGATCCTTTGAGTGTTTTGGCTTCTCTGGCGGGTTCTTCCCCTTGGATTTGGATTTGGCCATGGCGATGTCCTTAAAGAGCCGAGGAAGACTATGCCAGAAGGGTCGTTGGTTCCCATCAAAGTAGATGGTGACACCTTTTTTGTCAGGTTTGCTGCACTGGTGCCCGACTTTCCTGATAGAGGCTTCTAGGTTGGTGATGCTGATGTTGTAGGGGAGTTCGGCGAGCAACTTGGCGAGTTTGGAGGGGGCACCTTTTTTCCGTCCTTTGGATTTGAGGCGTTTTTCAATCGGGGTAGAAAAGTCAACCCGGTAGTATGTTCTAGAGGCATCCTGTTCCTCGTTCTTTCTGATCTTCTCGGCAATTTCCTTATCGATATTTGCGAGGGCGGCGAAAATGTTTTCCCCGTCCTTTCCACCGAAGCGGCTTGAGACAGTGACTTTGGGGGGACCGTCTCTTGTAATCGCGCAAACGATGATGTGGAGGTCTGCCGAGCCAGTATCCGGGCAGATGTGCCAAGCAGTACGACAGGGGGAGTCAGGGGCTATTCTCTGGATGATGATTTTTTCGATGAAGGAACGCTCTAGATCAGTCAGCTTTACGCAAAGAGGGGTGCGGTAGCAGAGGTCCCACCATCTCTCTCTGGTTCGCTTGCCTCTCTTTCCCTTCCTGCTTTTTAAGTATTCATTGAAACGTTTCAGAACTGTCTGGATGAAGGCTTCTTCGGTCTGCTCAGGGCAGTTATGATTGATGGCCTTGCAAACGACTTTCCCAGAGGAGTCTTTCTTCAAGTTGGGCCTGTGGTTCCTGTGATCTGAATCCGAGATGTATTTGCAGAAGCGCCGGAGTGCCCTAATGCATTCTTTCTCCCCTTTCTTGCGTTTGGTGAGTTTAAGCATGGGCCACCTCCCCGCCTAAACTGTAGGTGCTGTATGTTTTCATACTAAGCATATGGGATCACAGCTTACTTACGGCAAGCTTTTTCTTAACTTTTTATTGCATATTTTTTGATATATAATCCTGATCTGAATCTGAAAACGAAACCTAAACTATGTTGTAAGTTAAATTACTTACATAATCAGACCCGGGTATTATCTTGATAAGGCATCGTGGTTGTTTGTCGATGCCTTACGCCAAAAAAAACATCCCGCGCGTGGGATGTTTTTTTGGGGTTAGCGCAGATGTCTCCCAGCTTCTTTAAAGAACATGGCTCTGGCGGTTTTGTTCATTTTAGCGGCTAGGCTAGGATCCGTACGTTCGATGACTGCAAAGAGTTTCTCTATGGAATCAACCTTCTTTGGATCAGGGCATTTCCGGATCTGCGCTTTTACCGCACTGAGAAACCTCCGGGCAGGAGTACCCTGCTTATTTGAGAGGCTCTTATGTCTGTAGGCGGGGAGATAGTCTGTGATGTGTTCTTTGAGTACACTCAACAGAGGCGAAGGGACGTCCTTGGGTTTAGAGTCAGTATTGGGAGTTGATTCCATCGAAGTTGGGGGAGGAGGTAGCTTTAATGGCGTTACTTCCGGAGGCTCAACCAACACGGAGTCGATCCGCTGACCACGCAACGGGATGTTGTTATGTCGGGCGTAGAGATGGATTGCCTTATCGAGTGCATCCTTACCGATTTTTCCATGCGATTGGATTGATTTCCAGGCGTTGATCCAGTGTGTCCTCGGCAGTTGGGAAAGAATCTTGCACTGGGTTTGACTTGGGATTCTATCGATCATTCCCTTTGCCGCAAAGAGCATGGAAAAGCGCCCATGCACCATGCGCCTGTGCAAGGTGCTGTGATTCATCGGTACACCGAGCACTGAATTTACCCATTCCTCCAAGGAGTTGCAGCCTTGCTTGCGATAGATTTTCGAGTCATGAGCCAGTACCAGCGCTAGATCGATATTCATCCCGATTTTTGCCTCCTCCTTGCAGAGCTCTGCAATTTTCGACATGAGCTTGCACTCGCTTTCCTTGTTCGCACCAGACCCGTGCACAACCTCAAGGTAGGTTTTTATGGCATGGGAGAAATCCACACCGGCTTCCTTTACATGCACGCCGAATTCCATTTTCAGCTCTTGTTCGCTGAATGGTGTCTCTTGTTCGACAGGCGGGACCATGAGTACGGCACCACACTCCTGCGCCTTGTGATCTAAGATCAGTGATTTATCGTTCATAGCGTTCATCGGATGAGTCCTCGTTTTGAGACTGGGAATTGATTCCACTCCACACCGTCAAGGAGACGTCCGGCAGTTTTGGGATTGCGACCGCCGTACTGTTTGAAAAAGTAGGCGCTGTCAGATTCAAGACATTGATCACGCAAGGAGCGTGCCCAGTCGGTATCCATCAAACGTGCAGATGATCCTGATTCAGCTCCTACTATAATCCAATCGATCTCGGAGATTCGTGGAACGCGGATGGGACCAAGCAGCGGTTCGGCCGAGAGGAAGTGAACGACAGCCGGAACCTCCAGCAGAAGCGGAATACGCTCGTCTGCCCGGCGCTGGTTTTCGGTCGTGACACCCAGCCAGATGTTGGGTCTGGGCCAGCGTGACAACTCACCTAGTTCGCGGAGGCGCTTTTGAATGACATTTGTCCTCTTGGTTAATAGGAGCCAATCAAGGTGAGGAGTTTCATCAATGGTGTGGAGGAGATCACTCAACCACTCAATCGGCACATCAGTGTCAAAGATGTCGCTCATGCTCGACGAAAAGACTCTATGTCTTTCACCCAAAGCAGCGGCCGCCTTATTCCATTTGTACGGTTGCTTTCTGTTAGTGATACTGGTTCGGATGCGTTTAGCACCTGATCCCCATTGCATGTTTCGCCAGCGCTTAGCTAACTCTCTAGCGTAGCAATTTTCGCAACCTTGGCTGCATTCAGTACAACCCCACCACTCGCAGTGCGTATGATGAGCCCAATTTATTAGTGTATTTTTCATGGTTTTATTTTTTCGAATAGCTGGTTGAAGCTATTAGTTTGGTTTTCACTCAAATCTCATGAAAGTGTTGCGATTATTTTTAAAAATCATCAAAACGACCGTTCAGAGGGATCCAAAGGGCGCTTTTTGACTTTTGGAGTTACTGTCGCGAACATCTTTTCATTTGGCGGGAAGATAGTTCGTACAACACTGTATTTTGTTAAAAAAATGCACTTGTTTTTTTAACACTTTACAGAGATATTCCCCTTGTCATGAAAAGCGATAAGATCATAGGCCGCATCCGGCGAAGGGGACCCGGTTGGGTTTTTACCCCTTCGGATTTCCTTGATCTTGGCTCTCCCCAGATCGTGGGGATGAACCTCCTGCGACTCACCCGTCGGGAGATGATCCGGCGTCTTGATCGAGGTCTCTACGACTACCCCAAGATCCACCCCAAACTGGGCAAGCTCCATGCCGATCCAAAGGATATCCTCGCTGCCATTTCCCGCAGGGATGGCACCAAATTTCAGGAACATGAGTCTTACTCAGCCAACCGACTGCGCCTCACCGAGCAGGTGCCTGGCCGACTGATCTACCTCACCTCTGGTCGCAGTCGCATGGTGAAGGCCGGTCCTTTAACGATTCAGTTGCGTCATCGCTCTCCACGGAAACTCACTGCTTCCGCACCGATGAGCGCTATGGTTTTCTCTGCACTCAGAAACATCGGAAAGGAGAACATCACTGAAGAGAGGATATCACATCTTCGCGCCCTGCTTTCATCGAAGGATATCAAAGGGCTGATCAACGACCTACCCAAGGCCCCTGTCTGGATGCACCCGCATTTGCGATACCTTACCGGCATGGAGGTGGCCGCATGAAGTCGTTTGCCTTGGAGACTCTCGAAGAGCGCTCCATTTATTTCAATCAGTGCGCTGCCGCCCAAAACATACCCGCCTACATCGTTGAGAAAGACTTCTGGGTCTGCTGGATGCTCGCCCGGATCTTCTCGACCCCCATCCTCGGCCAAGCGTGCGTCTTCAAGGGGGGCACATCCCTCTCCAAGGTCTTCGCAGCCATCGAGCGCTTTTCCGAGGACATTGATCTTGCGATCTCCACCGACTCGTTGGGCTTGAAGGAAGAGGAGCTCGACGACGCTCCCTCCACGTCAAAACGCCGTAAACTCGTAAAAAAACTCGCCCAGGACTGTGCTGAAGCCGTCCAAGGCATCTATCAAAAAGAGTTGGAGACTGCCGTCTCAGCCATCCTTGGCATTCCCTCTTCCGGAACGACCTGGCTCACTTACGAGTTCAATTCCAAGACCAACTCCCCGGAACTCTACTTCCCTTATCCTCAATCCGTTCCCCAAGGTCCCTATGTTCCTCCCGTGGTCAAAGTGGAATTCGGCTCCCTAACAGACCAAAGACCCGTCGGTGCCCACCGGATCACCGCCATGGTCGCGTCCTTGGCTCCCGATGAATTCGCGGACTTTCAATCCGATGTCGTGGCCCTTGAGATTGAACGCACCTTCTGGGAGAAAGTTACCATCCTCCATACGGAATACCATCGACCCGCTGAGCAGCCGTTGCGCGACCGCTTCTCCAGACACTACGCTGACGTCGCCGCATTATGGGCCCATCCCTGCAGGGAAAAATCCCTCAATCGGTTGGATCTGCTAGATCGGGTAAGACTCCACAAGAGTCGCTACTATGAGTCTTCGTGGTCCAGTTATGACACTGCTGTTCCAGGATCATTAAAACTTCTCCCTGCGGAAAATCGCATTCTGGAACTCCGTCGCGACTACGCCGCCATGGAACCCATGATTTTCTCGAAGGTTATTCCATCTTTTGACCAGATCCTCTCAACCCTTAGCGAGGCAGAGCAACAGCTCAATGGGATATCAGGGGACAAGTCAGCTTTTTGAGATCTAGGGGTAAGTAGATTCAAAGTCGAATCGGCCTCCATGGAGGGAAACTACATCGGCTGCAACAGAGTCCTTGAAATGGCTTTTTATCTGTTTAGCAACGAAAGGTATTCCTGACACAAAAAGCAGGTATAATTTGTGTCAGAAATTTTATGGCAAGAAATATGCAAACTGCTGATAAGAAAGACCTTGACCGCATCCATGGCCATGGGTGGAAGTGGAGTATTCACTCCGGCACATTTTCAGAGCTTTGGCATCCGCAATGCCATTGGCTGGTGATGATGATCATCATGAGGATGATGACGACGATCTACTCCTTCACGCCTGTTTAATCAGCCCCATGTCCTCCAGCACACGCAGTCGCGCACGGGGAGTGGAGAGCTTGCCTTCCTCCCAATCCTCCTGCGTCACCGATGGGTCCGTCTCGAAATCTTTCGGATTCACGAGATCCGTGAATGCTCCGAAGTTGGAAATAGTGTCTTCCACGGAGTAGAGCCGTACATGCACGGCCGGTGCCTCCTTGGTCCAGTCCCACTTTGGCTGGTTTGATTTCTGGGTAGCGGCAAGGAGTTTCTTGATCGCAGTAGTGGTCTCCTTGTCGAGACCCGCTGTGCTCATTGTCTTCAAGGTAGCGGTTACTTCCTTTAGTGCATCGCCGCTTCGCTTTCCCGCCATCGTGTCATCAAGAGATCCTTTCACCGCCCTCTTTTCCCAATAGTTTTTCTGGATCGTTTCTATGTCATCACCCGACCAAGCGGCAACGTCCTGAATGGTGTGATTCCCGCAGTTACAGAGGTAAGTGATCCAGCTATGCCTCATGGCATGGGGAATAATTTCCGGGTGGTTTTGCTTCTGCATGAATGATTCGAACGCCGTATTCCAATCGTAGAGGCCTGACTTGGACCGCCCCCTACTGAGAAGACAAAACTTTTGCTTCATTCCCCTGAAGGTTTCGAGAAATCCCATAAATTCCCTGCTGATAGGAATCGAACGTGTCTCTGCATCCTTGTTTTTCCACTGGTGTTGCTTCCCGCTGGGGAGGGTCTGCAACTCCTTGCCAGGAACCGTCAATATACCCTCTTCCATATTGATCCACTCCGGCCTGCAGTGCTTGATTTCACCCGCCCTCATTCCGCAATGAAAGCCACAATAGAGAACGAAGGTGAGGTCTTCCCTCGCCTCCTTTTTCTTCTGGATAACCATTTCCGCCTTTGCCTCCATCTCCGGATTCATCTTCTTTGTCGGCGGTTTTACTTCAGGTTCCTTTCTGCATTCCTTAATGAGCTTTTGATATGTTTCCCAAGGAACCTTTACTTCCCGAGCCTCAGCTTTTGAGCCGGCGGCAAAGACCACACGACCCGGGAGACACTGCACGTGGTCCAAAAACGCTTGGATAGTTCGGATTTTCGACCGGGCTGATGCTTCCGAGCCCTTCCAGCACAACCCAAGATTGTCGAGTTTGACTAATTTCTTCGGCTTCTTCATAGCCGCCTCATATTTTTTTATCTCATTCTGAGTGAGTGGTCTTGGGCTACGGTAGAGGTGGTAGTAATCCTGCAGATGCTTAAGTTTGATTTCCCCAGGTGATGCAACCCCTGACCACTTGGCGAAAACACTGATACAACTCGCCGTATTACTAGCCGTTGTTGGCCGGAATGACTTCAAGGGACGCCCTCCTAGATGAGGCGGCCGTGGAGCTCGTGGATCTTGCTTCTCTTTGCAATAGTGATTGATTTCTTGATCCCATTTCCCCGCACTCCGTTTCCCTGGTGGCGCCCCCTTCCTCAACTCCCGTGCCTTTTGAATTGCTACCGCGATGTCAGAAGTGCCTAAGTTCTCTTTGTATTGAACCCGATTGAAGGTATACCTGAGCCAATAATTCCTTCCATGCATGAAGATACCTGCATCATCGGAAGTGTTCGGTTTGGCTGGCATGGGGGAAATTATTATTTAGAACAATTGTTCTAAACAGAGTAACCCTCTCTGTAGAAAAATCAATATCCCTCAACACACTTTAACATAACTTGCTTGTTATTAATTAAATACACTTATATTCTTCTGACTACGGATCAGAAGGTTGAAAGTTCGAGTCTTTCCGGCTGCACGCTCATACTCAATGAGTTACAACGAAAAAGGTTTTTTGCTTTGCCACTTGCTCCCCCCCGGTTTCAGCAGTACCTACCCCACGTAGTCGGGAATCTCCTTGCCATCCTGGTCGGTGCAGTGGTTTCGGGAGCGATCACTTTCACTACGAAGGATTTAAAAAAACGGCAACAACTGTGTTCCGAGCAATTGAGTAAAAGTTGAGAACTCGTTTTTTCCACCGAGGTTCCAAGTTTGTAACTAAAATGTGTTTGCAATCGCGGGGATATTCATGCGGATTTGTCGTCGCGTTGAAATTCCATCGTCCCATCATCTCGACACTGATGCTCTGCCGGTCGATATCCTAGGTTGAAAATATTGTAAGACCCATGAAATCTACAAAAGGCCTCACAGATTCAAATGGTTTCTTAAAGAGCATTAGGAATTTTGCAGGAGGAGGTGTTGCTTTCTTTCTCTCAGTTACTAGTTTTTATAACGCTCATAGCGCAACCAGACCATCGACGACATCATCCAACAGCGTTCATGTTCCAAGCTATGTTATTAGTCTAAAAGACGGCTCCGAAATAGTCTGCAAACTTTCCATGGCGGAGTTGAGCTTTAAATCATCCTTGGTAGGAAATGTGACCATTTGCCTCAAGGACATAAGCACTATTGCTTTTACCAATGACACCACATCAGGGATCTTGACGACAACCAATGGCAATGTACTGAATGTTCAGTTTGAGTCTGAATATTTGCCGATAGAAACAAGCTTCGGCCATATCCGCGTACCTATAAACGTGATTCAAAAAATTGGGAGCGTTCCGGAAAGCACCGGCTCATCAACGACTATTTTTGCGCCCAAATACGATTACGCTGGACACTGGAGCGATGGGAGCAATGTACATCGTGAGGGAAAGCACGTAACTTCTGTCCAGATCACTCCAAATTTTTCGCACACGTTTGCGGGAGATTATGTAGATGATGCTACTATCGTAGGCAGCCAAGAGCGCAAGAACCTCTCCGATGGCACGGTAACCCGGATGCAAGTCACTATTACTCTGCTGTCACCAAACGAAGCGAGTACATGCTGGAAGGCCCTTGATTCAAATTCAGACCTCCATCAAGGGCAGACAGGTGGCGATACTATAAAAAGAGTTTCTGTTGAGTAGCCTTCGTAGAATTTCCTGCATTTACGTTGCGGTCTTAAATTCGTCTCGCAATACAAGAATTGCCACCGTCTGAAATGCGACCGCAAATCCTTCGTTAGAGTTCTCCAAACTAAAGCTTACTTAGAATTCAACACGGAAGAGCTCTTACTCTTTATCGTTTTATTTATCAAGCATCTACATATTACTTAACATTAAAAACAGTCACTAATTAGTTTCTGATTCTCATGGTTATTGTTGTTAATAAAAACTGCTTCAGACAAAGGAATGTTATATTATATACGAGGAGAAGAATGCCTTAACGCTGGAAACAGCTTATTATATATACAGAAGCTACTCCTTGTGCTCCTCAAATCAGATCGATAATGGTTTCGCGATTTCGATAAAAACAATAGAAAGCATTCTTCATAAGAACCTAGGGTATATTCTATATCTTCCTAGAAAGGTTAGTGGATAGGTCATCAACCTTTTTCACTGCATATACAAATAAGATTAAGAGCGGCAGCCCCGCAATAATACTTAAAAAGACATTTTCTATATAACTATATTTATGAAGTCCACTTATAGTAGTAAACAAAAAACAGGTCACAGAGCCGATAAATATCGTATGACACAGATACAAAGAATAGCTATAAGTTCCGAGGAACTTGCACATTTTTAATTCCAACATTCTCTGGAGCGGCAGAACAGTAAGCACACTTATTAACAAAAAAGTAGATCCGCAAATCCATGTCCAAAACATCGGCGGAATCACGCCCGGCATAATGTCCATGATTGGCTTCGCCCATACTGAAGTGCAATTTACTGAATTAAATGAACCAAAATAAATACTGATCACTAAAAATAAGTAACCTAGTCGATATTTAATAAGTTTATCGAAGATTTCTTTGGAGTTAACATAAATATCTGCCACGAACATGCCGACCATAAAAACAACATAGTGTGGTTCCTGGAACACTAAAATACTCGAGATGATCAGCGAGCACTGCAGAAAATATCGCAGGATCTTCGGGATTTTTAAACAAATGCAGACTATCAGAAAAAAATACACCGTATAAGATCCAATAATCTCAAGGAAAAGAGTTCCTAAATTGGAATTGAATTGGCTCCCAGGTAATATCGGCTCAAACCAAACTGCCCAAAATGCCTGCCAACATGCATTTTGGAATGTGATAATGACATTATGCCAGTTAAATACTAGCCACAAAGAATTTGGGATGTTCACCATCATGTCAGATCCGTGTGTCAGATCTGCGCTCGTTGTAATAAGTTTATGTATAGTCGACTGATTAACTATAATTGCTGCATTTATATTATACATCCACCCGTTCTTCAGGATAACAAAGGCAACAAATACCGTTATGGCTGCAGGAGGCATTAGCCGAACATATCGCCTGAAATATTGCGATTTTAATGATTCACTATCAGGTTTTATGAAAAATTTCAAACTGAGCACGAACCCACTGAGCACAAAAAACACGTAAACAGCAAAATCGCCGCTGAATAGAAAGCTTGCGGGACTTGGGAAGATGACTTTTTCCAGAAAATATGAATGCGTTGGGGCTTCAGGAATGTTGCAGCCTGGAAAAAATGAGATAAAATTATGCCATAAAAAAACTGATAAAGCCGCCAATCCCCTTAGTCCATCTAGAGCATATAATCTAGTTTTGCTGTCACTCATTGGTATATATAAGCCCTTTAAACTTTAGGTCGATTAATTGTTGCTGTTTTATTTCTAAAAATGGCGCGCTAAAGTGACTGTCTATTTGAAACAGTTACAATAAGAATGAACGATGCTAGAATATTGTTTCCGTTTGAATGCGAGATTAGTTTAATAATACAGTCAGAGCGGAGATGGGTTCAAGCTCTTAGCATGAGGAGAGCTTAGTGTTATCTTCTGGTTTCTGTTCCCGCCTCTTACTGGAGTCCGCTCAATAGTCCTCGATGAGGTCCT
>Ga0364922_10796_pt1 | contig 11099 bp, 10 predicted proteins | sample ExccelJu500001D4_2_FD_206955 | JGI IMG/M metagenome (GOLD analysis project Ga0364922, IMG submission 206955) | Enriched cells from Trout Bog Lake Hypolimnion, Wisconsin, USA - BchlTB.June20.5000.01.D4 | ecosystem: Environmental > Aquatic > Freshwater > Lake > Hypolimnion/Profundal zone | place...
TTTCCTAGGCGCGCCATCAGGCTTACTAACATCAAAGCCAATGCCCCCCTGAAATCCAACTGCCGACCCCACAGCTTTTGCTAGCTCAGCAATAGTCACATCACTTCCAAAACCCACGTTAATATGACCTTGCATTGGGCTAGTCTTTTGGTCGTAAATCGATTTTTCTAGCTCCATTACAAATACCGATGCCGCGGCCATATCATCGACATACAGAAACTCACGTTTTGGAGTACCCGTTCCCCAAATCAATACTTCTGGAAGATTATTAAATTTAGCCTCATGAAATCTGCGAATTAATGCAGGAATAACGTGACTATTTTCTGGGTGGTAGTTATCACCTGGACCATACAGATTGGTAGGCATTACTGAGCGATAATCCACACCGTGAGAATTGCCATATTGACGGTTATAACTTTCGCACATCTTGATACCCGCTATTTTTGCAATAGCATATGGCTCATTAGTAGGCTCAAGCTTTCCAGTGAGCAAGGCATCTTCATTCATAGGCTGGGGTGCAAGTTTAGGATAAATACAGCTTGAACCCAAAAACAACAACTTCCTCACACCACTTAAAAAAGCCTGATGAATGACATTAGCCTCCATCATTAAATTTTGGTAAATAAACTCCGCCGGAAACGTATTATTTGCATGAATGCCACCAACTTTTGCAGCGGCTAAATAAACCTGGTCAGGCTTTTCTTTGGCAAAAAATTCTGCAACGGCCACTTGATTCGTTAAATCCAATTGGGCATGAGTACGGCTAATGATGTTTTTATAACCCATTGCCTCCAGATGACGAACAATTGCTGAGCCAACCATACCGCGATGGCCTGCTACATAAATTTTCTGCTCAAGATTGATGGTCATTAAATATTTTTAAGGTTACACATTTTCAGAGATTAATTTTCTTTTCCAACAGAGACATTAAAGCCATGTTTTTGTAGTAGAGCATGCTGCTTTGCTTGCTCTAAGTCATTTGCCACCATTTCTACAATCATTTGGTCTAAAGTAATTTCTGGAACCCAACCCAGTTTTTGTTTAGCTTTAGTAGGGTCACCCAAAAGGGTTTCCACTTCAGTAGGACGGTAGTAACGAGGATCAATTTGTACAATCACATCGCCTACTTTTAATGCCGGTGCTTTATCGCCCTCAATGGAAGCAACAATAGCTTTTTCATCCTCAGCTGCACCTTCAAACCTCAAAGTAATGCCAAGTTCCTTAGCGCTGCGGACAATAAATTCACGAACAGTAAATTGCACGCCCGTCGCAATCACAAAATCTTCCGGCTCATCTTGTTGAAGCATAAGCCACTGCATACGAACATAGTCTTTAGCATGACCCCAATCGCGCAATGCATCAATATTACCCATGAAAAGACAATTCTCAAGACCATGGGCAATATTCGCTAAACCTCGGGTGACTTTGCGAGTTACAAAGGTTTCGCCGCGACGCTTGGATTCATGATTAAAGAGAATGCCATTACAGGCATACATTCCATAGGCTTCACGATAGTTAACAGTAATCCAATAAGCATAGAGTTTTGCTACTGCATAAGGACTTCTAGGATAAAAAGGAGTGGTTTCCTTTTGGGGGATCTCTTGCACTAATCCATAGAGCTCAGAAGTTGAGGCTTGATAAAAGCGGGTCTTTTTCTCCAAACCCAAAATGCGAATAGCCTCCAACATACGTAGTGGCCCTATCGCATCAACATCAGCCGTGTACTCAGGAGACTCAAAAGAAACCGCTACATGGCTTTGCGCACCCAAGTTGTATATTTCATCGGGCTGGGTCTGCTGAACAATGCGAATGAGATTGCTGGAATCCGTTAAATCGCCATAATGCAAAACGAAATTACGGTGATTAATATGCGGATCTTGATAAAGGTGATCTACGCGCTCAGTATTAAAAGAGGAAGATCGGCGCTTAATGCCATGAACAATATAACCCTTCTCCAATAAAAACTCAGCCAAATATGAGCCATCTTGACCGGTAATGCCTGTAATAAGGGCGACTTTTTGATTGCTTGCCATCTATCTCTTCTTATTTAATGATGCTATAAATCATTTACCGGAAACGGTGAAATCACCCTCGCCCATAAGTATCTTCAAATCGCACAATATCATCTTCACCCAAGTAACTTCCCGATTGCACTTCAATGATTTCAAGCGGAGTTTTGCCAGGATTCGCCAGGCGATGGGTTTGACCTTGCGGAATATATGTACTTTGGTTTTCAGTGAGAGTGATCACTTGATCACCATTGGTAATTTCTGCCACCCCTTTAACCACAATCCAATGCTCAGCTCGGTGGTGATGCATCTGCAGCGAAAGACTGGCACCAGGCTTCACTTGAATACGCTTTACCTTAAACCGCTCACCTTCATCAACACTGTCATACCAACCCCAAGGACGAGCCACCTTGCGATGTAAATTCTTTTCGGTGCGCTGTTGCTTCTCCAGCTGATTAACAATATGTTTAACATCTTGACTGTTTGCCCTATTGGCGACTAAAACTGCATCAGCCGTTTCCACAATGATGAGGTTCTCCACCCCAACCGTGCTGACCAAACGGCTACTAGCATGCACTAGTGAATTAGTGGTATTGCTCAGCACAGTATCGCCACTAGTCACATTGCCTTGTGGATCTTGACTTCCAACCTGCCATACCGCATCCCAAGCACCAAGATCACTCCAACCAGCATCCAACTCCACCATCTTAATTTGATACTTAGTGCCAGGACATTTTTCAATCACGGCATAGTCAATAGATTCACTGGGAATGCTCTTAAATATATCCTTATCTGGACGAACAAAGGTAGCTTGACCAGATTGATCCATAGTATTTGCCACCCATGCAGTTTCAGTGGCGCCAAAAATATCAGGACGAAACTCTTTTAGCGCAGCAAGCCAAGTACTAGCGTACATCACAAACATGCCGCTGTTCCAAAGATAGTTGCCATCCTCTAAATAACTTTGAGCAGTTTTGCTGTCGGGTTTTTCTACAAATCTCTCAACCGAATATTCACTATTCTCACCCTGATGGGGAGTGCGCTTAATATAGCCATAACCAGTTTCTGGAGAGCTAGGTTTAATGCCAAGAATGGCAATCGTTTGTTTGCTACGATCCGCATTGACTACAGCAACGCAATCTTGCAATGCTTTTGTAAAAGCTTTTGTATTTTTTACCGTTTGGTCAGCAGGTGTAATAACCAAAATCGGATCATGGAGTTCATTATCCTTACTTGCTCCACCATCTTTACCCTGAAAGGCTGCCAAAGTAAGTGCTGGAGCAGTATTGCGCCCAATGGGTTCAAGCAATAACGTCGCATGAATCTCTTTTAATTCACGGAGTTGATCAAGAGCTAAAAAGCGGTGCTCTTCATTGGTCACAATTAAAGTGTCGCCCAACTGAATCTGCGAGCTACTTATAGAATTAATCCGCTCAATAGCCTCCTGAAATAGGCTCTTACTTGAATCATCCCCCGATAAAACCAAAAATTGTTTAGGAAAACCCGATCGCGACAATGGCCAAAGGCGAGTGCCAGATCCACCACAAAGGATGACAGGGGTCACAAAAGTCATGCCAAAATTCCTTTATCCGGAGAATAGCCGGATACCAGCTCAATAAGCATAGATTCAATGTTTGCGAAATCACCCCGATCACAAGCAGACCTTAGGGTTGTGAGCTTTTCTAAATAGACATTCCATGGGATGAAATCTTCATGAGCTTTCATAATGCGTGGATTATCAGTTTGCTGTGGATTATCTGCAATGAGCAATTCTTCGTAGAGTTTTTCACCGGGACGCAAACCGATTACTGAAATTTCGATATCCCCATCGGTGACCTGCTCGTCGCACACTGTAAGACCAGACAACTCAATCATGCGTCGAGCTAAATCCATAATTCTGACTGGTTCGCCCATATCCAATAAAAAGACATCACCACCAGTGGCCATAGACGAAGCTTGAACAACCAATTGCGCAGCTTCTGGAATCGTCATAAAGTAGCGGGTGACCTCAGGATGGGTAATGGTTAAGGGGCCACCTTGCAAGATCTGCTCTTTAAACTTCGGGACAACTGACCCAGATGAGTCCAAAACATTTCCAAAACGAACCATAGAAAAGGTGGTGCTCGTGCCAGCATTAAAATTTTCGCCGCTATTGTTAGCCCGAATTTCTTCTGAGAGTGCCTGAAGTACCATTTCCGCTAATCGCTTGGTTGCCCCCATGACATTTGTAGGTCTTACCGCCTTATCCGTACTAATCAGAGTGAAATTTTCTACCTGATACTCTGCTGCAAGCTTGGCCATCACCATGGTCCCAAAGACATTATTCTCAATGGCCTCAACCGGGTTACTTTCAACCAACGGCACATGCTTGTATGCAGCAGCATGAAAAATCGTCTGCGGGTGATATAAAGCAAGCACTTGGCGTATTCGATTTTCATCTCGTACTGAAGCCAATACTGGAACCAATTCAACATTAATACTGGGGTCATTAGCTAATATCTGCAAAAGTTCTTGATGTAGGCGATAGAGATTAAATTCACCTTGCTCTAGCAAAATTAATTTTGTAGGTTTTTGCTGAAGGATTTGACGGCAGAGTTCACTACCTATTGAGCCGCCCGCACCAGTTACCAAAATTACTTTATTGGCAATATTTTTACGTAATAATTCTTGGTTGGGTGGCACCGCATCTCTACCCAACAAATCTTCAATATCCAGTTCGCGGATATCCGATAAAGCAATTTTTCCTTTTGCAAGATCAATGACGCTTGGCAGTGTTCTAACATGCACCTTGCAAGAGCGAATAAAAGAAATGATTTCATTACGACGTTTGCGACTAATCGAGGGTAATGCCAGCAATACATCACTAACACCTAAACGCTTAAGTAGTTTTGGTAAATCCGTAGCAGGATAAATACGATTGCCGTTTAAGTTATTGCCCACCAAACGCACATCATCATCTAAAAAACCAATCACCCGCATTTGATTACTGCTCGCTAGGGCATTTGCCAGTTGCCGCCCAGTGGAGCCTGCCCCATAAATCAGAATCTTAGGCGCAACCTTGCGCCCTAATTTATGCCGATATGCACCGCCCAAATAAAATGCGCCCAAAATGCGAGATGCGCCAATAGCCAACAAAAGCAATAAGGGTTGAATCAGGCCAATGGTGCGAGGAACACCTGAAAATCCCACGACTGTAAAGAGGCCGGCATAAATTAAGCCATAGACACCAACTGCCCGCATCAAGGTCAATAGCACCGGCAAACCAGAATACCTAAAAATATTGCGATAAAGACCAGAAACAATAAATACTGGAATAGAGATAAAAATAGCTGCGGCCAATGCTGATAGTGGATTCCACCACAAATGTGCTGGATTAACCCACTCTCCAAGCCTTAAATAAAAGGCAAACCAAACGGTTAAAACACACAAGATAATGTCAATAACCAGCGCAATTCCCCGCTTTACCGTTCTTGGTAAGGCTAAGCACTGCTCAATTAAGGGGCTAAAAGTCATTGGAAGTAGTTAAATAGGAAATCTAGTGTGAAACACCTTTAGCCTGAATGACCTGCATAGCAGTCATCCACAGTATCTTCAGATCAAACAAGAGAGATTGTTGCTGTAAATAGGCATGGTCAAATTTTACCTTTTCCTCAATCGATATTTCATCCCGGCCATTAAGCTGGGCCCAGCCTGTTAAACCTGGAGTCAATCTATCCACGCCGCATTTAGTGCGCAACAAAATCAGATCATCTTGATTAAAAAGTGCCGGCCTTGGACCAACAAAACTCATATCCCCAATCAGAATATTCCAAAGTTGAGGAATTTCATCCAGACTTGATTTGCGTAAGACCCCCCCAATAGGGGTTAATTGAGATTTAGGGTCTGCCAAAAGATGGGTTGCCACCACTGGGGCATCCACCTTCATCGTACGAAGTTTGGCCATTCTAAAAAGATGGTTTCCTTTGCCCACGCGATCAGACCAATATAAAGCTGGCCCTGTAGAGGTAAATCTGACCAATAGTGCCAATATCAATAGCGGAATAGCAAAAATCACCAGAAGAATCAGGGACAAGATGACATCAAAAAGTCGCTTCATGATGGCTTTACCTTGAGATACCAGTTAGCAGCTTGAGCCAAGCCTTGATCCAAAGTATGCGGTGGTGACCATCCCAACACTTGTTTGGTTTTGGTGATATCCAACTGCAATGAGCCGCATAAACGTTGCGCAACATTCGATTTACCCAAAATACCCGCACCAAGCTTAATTAAGACGGTGGGAATAGGAATTAAACGAATTGGTAAATTTAAAGCAGCCGCTATTTTGCGCAGCAAGGTAGGAAGAGAAATATCTTCATCATCTGAAACTAAAAAGATTTGATTTGGGGCAGCTGGGTGAGTCGCGCTAAGCAAGATTAAACTAACCAAGTTGCCAATTCCCACCAAGCTACGTTGATTTTCTATTGCACCCAAAGGTAGTGGAAAGCCACGCGTAATCCAATGCATCATTGCGGCAAAATTGGCGCGAACCCCCGGACCATAAATTAGAGGTGGACGAATAATCACAATTTCCATGCCGGTAATGCGGCCTAGCTCCAATAAGGCATTTTCAGCCTCCATCTTAGAAACCCCGTAAGGGTCAAGTGGAGCAGGCTGATCATCTGCGGTAAAGGGCTTACCTGTCAATGTTTCTTCGCCGTTTACCTTTATTGAGCTTAAATAGACAAAACGTTTTACACCAGCAGCAACGGCAGCCTTGGCAAGAGCAAGAGTGGCGGCGACATTGATCGCGCGATAGGCACCTAAAGCATCACCCAAAGATTCCTTCATGACATGGACCCTTGCCGCTAGGTGAATAACCACATCAACACCTTGCAATACAGGGGCAAGCATTAAGGGATGAGATAAATCCTCACAAATGCGGTTTTCGATACCAATAGGAAAATCATAAGGCTTACGCGTAAGTGCTTTTACTAAAAAGCTTTCTTCCAAAGCTGTAGTACAAAGTGCTTTACCAACAAATCCATTTGCGCCGGTGACTAAGAGGGTTGTAGTCATTTAGAAATACCCCCTTTTGCAGCCATCAATAAGCAAGAAAAGAAAAATAGAGTCTTATCTTTTAAACGCCTTCTACATTGCCAAGAGTGGAATGCCAACTTCAGTAAGGCCAATGGCTTGCCGGAGGACCAAGATTTCACAAAAGGGGTATTTCCAGAGCCAATGAATTGCGCAATCAAAATCGATTGAGATAAGGCCCAGCCACTAGTCACTTTATGAGCGCGATGCATGAATGCCTTGATTCCCGAATTCACCCCCACTTGGTTTTTTGCATGTTGCCGATAACGAATCCAAGCAGCATGATCAATCACCCATAAATAGCCACTCGCCCTAGCAAAGGCATAAATAAACCAATCATGCAAACCTATGGCCTGACTATCTTTAGGCTTATTAAATAATATGACTTGCAGAGCTAACGCCAAACGCTGGGTCAAGATATAAGTGCAGCCTGGACCAGCAGCTTCAAAGAGGTAATCCCACTGCACCTGAGCTTGCGCCTTATCGATTAACGCCTCTTTACCATCCGCCCAAAAAGCCAGTGCATTACTGGAATATGCATCTGCCTTTGATTTTTTAAGCATTTCAATGCCAGCAGATAATTTTTGAGGAAGCCAAATGTCATCTTGATCAGCCAGGCTCAGATAATCAAAACTAGAAAAATCAACCTCACGTATTAAGCGAAAAAAGTTCGGGGCTGCCCCACCAAATTTCTGTCCATGAGACAAGATATGAATACGTGCGTCAGATAACGCTTTTTCCTCAATCCATTGCTCGGACCCATCCGATGAGGCATCCACACTAACAAATACCTCAACAGCAACATGCTCTTGATTAAGGATCGATTCGAGCTGCTCCTGAAGATGCTGAATGCCATTAAAAATAGCTAGTAACACAGCCACTTTTGGAGCGCTATTATTTTCAGATGTGGAATTGAGGCTATCTATCAAAATAAAATTTAAGAAGCTTTATTAAGAAGCCTTAATTGAAGGCGGGTGAAAGCTTACATAACCCCTAGCCATGCAATAAGAGAGTAAAACTAGCAACAGAAAAGAGAGGGTCCAATAACGCTTCTCCAATTTGAGTTGCGTCAAAGCAGCCCCCAGCACCAACAACACTGGCAGGAGTAATAAATCTGCCAACCGGGAAGAAACAACTACATTAAATCGAAATACCTGAAGAATAGCGATAGCCAACAAACCAGAGGTAATAGCAATTTGATAGAGCTTTTTCCAAACTAAAGATTCGGGCTTGTAGTCTTTCCAAACAACTACCGTTAGAAATATTACAAATAAAGAAAAATATTGGAAAAGACCAGTGCTGTTTTGATTTTTAAAAATAGTGCCTTGTGCATACGTCAAAAAACGCGCATGAGTAGCCTCTCCAACCAAAATTAATAAATCGGGGATAAAAGAGGTATATGCCAAGACAACTGATAGAAGGATGCCGGTAACAACTACACTTAATCCAAAACGCTCATATAAGAACACTAAGAAAAAAACGAGAAAAAACGCAGCCGCAGAAACATGAAAAGTGCACGCAAAAGTAAGAATAAGCAGAGCGCAAGTACGCTGATTTTTTGCAAAATAAATAATTGCCCATAGCGCAATCGATAAGGCAATTGCAATTCGCATTTGAATGCCTTCATGCAAAAAACCCAGAATGAATAAATACGGTGCAACATCAAGAACTCCCGGCGCCTTATTCACTTGTAGGAGTGCATAAAACTTCAGGCTAAGACATAGAAAAATAAGTAAGCCAAAAAAAACATCAAAGCTTATTAATCCTGAAAATCCTGCTTGAATAAGAAAATAGGCGGGGTCTTTAGAAAAATCTAAACTCGCTAGACTTAAAGCAAAGCCTTGAGCCCGGTTGAGATCAAACCAATCGCGATAAGAGATATCGATCCCCCAATGTAAATTAACAGCAGTCAGCACCAGCCAAACGAGCAATAAACCAGCTACATGGTTCCAACGAATGATTTTATTAGAGGTTGAATTCATTTATGAGGTTGCCTATTTAGGCATTGAATAACAGCAAACCAAAGAAGATGGCGGCTAAGGCATACGAAAGGACTCGCCCATAAAGCAATGCAGTGCCAGCTTCCTTTAAGCTGCCAGAGTCAACCATGCGCATGGAAATGGGGTCTTGAATCGCGAATACCAAAAGGGTTGCGAAGAAATTCATAAGCTGACCAACATAAACCGAGGTCATGCGCATATCAGGGTAAAGACTAGCAATCCCAAAAGGAATAAACATTGCGATAACAATCAACATATTGGTTATTGCTGAATAAGATGCGAGCTTTATTGAAGTCTTTTTAAAGTGGGCAATATCACGCCACACATCTAACTTAGCCACATGTCGAAATGAAGGATAAAGCACCGGCATAAGTACTAAGCGAACTAGCGTACAAAATCGTTTTGATTTAATCAATGCTAAGACGGTGATAATTCCAACCAAGGAGGCCAATAAAAAGATGAGTGAAACCGGGATAGTCAGTTTTCCTGTCTCAAAAGCAAAGGAAAGAATGAAGATAACTAAAACATTAGATATTCGGGCGATATATTGGACCAAGTTGGACATTGCCAAAACTTCGCCCAAACCCTCTACCCCGGCAACCCTCAAAAATACAGCATATGCATCCATCATGAAACCAAAGATAAGCACAGCCACAAGAATGCCAATCAGTACAGTTGCCGAGAGATCGATCCCAAACTTAACCATGGACATTGATCCATTCTTTCAATGCAAAGTCGTATTGCTTAATAACTTGGGCTGGACTACCAACTGCAATAGAGTTGGGAGGAATAGATTTTGTTACAACTGATGCAGCACCAATAATAGAATTTTCGCCAATCTCCACCCCCTTAAGTACACATACCCCTTCACCGAGCCAAACATTATTTCCAATACGAACCGGGGAAATTTGCAAAGATTTATGGGATTGGATTTGGGTTGGTAAAGAAGCGCTCTCACCGCTCCTGCGATAAATACCGTGATCATGATCGGAGATATAGACTTTTCCAGCCATTAAGACATCATCGCCAATAACGACTGAATCTAGAGCGCCAATATGCACATAGTCACCCACCTCGACATTTTTCCCGATAAGCACCTGGTTGGCTTTCCCCCCAAAAGCATCAATACGTAAACCCACACCTGAGGTGAAATTTTTGCCAAAATGGATAAAAGATCGGCCTCGAAGATAAAAAGGGTAGCGAATTAGGCGTACCTGAGAAGAGACGCACTTTGAAAACAGAAGGTCGCGGCCTAATCGCAGGGCACCGAAAAAACCATAGCGTTGCAAGGTTTTGATAAACCCTCCGTCCAATGGCTTCTTGTCGCACCCACCAATACTCATCTGTTCCCAATTTATCTTTATTAATCGTTGATTTTAAGGGGGTTCCGAGAGATTTTTATGAAATATCTAAATCTCATCAACTCCGAGAGATCACCCTCTAGTGGCAGGCCTATTTGGATAGCGCTTACCCGTCAAATTGCTATAAATTGCCCCAGCCAATACCAAAAGAATGGAATCAACCATTACCGGGAAAAAGGCATAGCGGTAATGCAAAATATGGCTCAAAACAGCAATTAGAGCTACTGCAGCAGCTGGTGGGTGTAAACATCGAAAGGCAAACATCCCCAAAATCGAGATGGAAGTTGCCATGGGTAAAGCGATCATTGGACTTGCAATGAAGATAGAACAGGTCACCCCAATCAATGCTGAAAGCGTATTTCCTGCAATGACCGCCCAAGGCTGGGCCATGGGACTGCCGGGAAGCGCAAAGACCAATAAAGCGCTTGCACCCAAGGAAGCCATCAACCATTCATCAACACCGCCAATCTCACCAAGATACTTAGCGAGAGTGAATACTAACATTAAACCAATAAAAGCACCAAAAACTGAACGAATTCTCTCCATCCAAGAGACGTGGGGCTGATCCCCACCCAAATAGAAGGAGTAATGCTTTAGTAGATATCTGGCTGTGTGTTTCACGGTGGTTTTAAAGGCTTAATGGTTTTAGCAGACTA
>Ga0364922_10437_pt2 | contig 11025 bp, 11 predicted proteins | sample ExccelJu500001D4_2_FD_206955 | JGI IMG/M metagenome (GOLD analysis project Ga0364922, IMG submission 206955) | Enriched cells from Trout Bog Lake Hypolimnion, Wisconsin, USA - BchlTB.June20.5000.01.D4 | ecosystem: Environmental > Aquatic > Freshwater > Lake > Hypolimnion/Profundal zone | place...
AAACCAGCCAACCGCGAGAACCCACAAGTTCCTTGCGGGGTGTGAATGGATAGCTCGTCGTGGCGGATTTGGAGGAATATGCCAAGGCTCAGGAGGAAGGTGTCCGTTTCATGTTTCTTGCCCAGCCCGTGGCCGTGATTGGCAATGAAGACGGAGAAGTGACCGGTGTCCGTTGTGTGCGGACGGAACTCACTGATCCCGACAACAGCGGACGGCCCGGGTTCAAAATGACGGATGAGCCAAAATTCGATGTCCCTGCGGACATCGTGTTTGTTGCTTTCGGTTTCACCGCGCCTCAATTGCCCGATAGTGACGATTTCGCGCGTCTTGCCACCAACGCACACGGCTATCTTCAGCTGGACGAAAACCAGATGACAAACTTCCCCGGAGTCTTCGCCGGCGGTTCGATTGCCCGTGGCCCGGCTCCTCTAGTCCAGGCCGTGCGCGACGCCCGGAAGGCTGTTGCCGCCATGGATCAATACCTAAGCCGTCTCAAATCTTCGACAGTATGAGATTGGATCTATCAGAAAGACGCGCGCTTGTGCAATAGGGCGGCAAGCGATTCTTACGCGTTTTTTCCAACTGGGCCATCGGCTCCTTCAACCATCAACCTTGATAGGTCTTTGATTTCCCGTCCGGCCCGCGGAAGCGGAAATAGGCGGCACAGGCGCCCTCGGAAGAAACCATGGGTGCGCCTAACGGATTTTCCGGGCGGCAGCGAACGCCGAAGGCCGGGCATTGGTCGGGGCGCAGAGTGCCTAACATCACCTGGCCACCCTTGCATTCCCCGTCGCCGCCGTTGAGTGGCTGGCCGAGATGAAAACGTTTGGCCGCGTCCAGGGTGGAATACTCGAAGCGCAGTCCGAGGCCGCTGGCTGGCAGGATGCCGAGGCCGCGCCATTCGCGGTCTATCACCTCGAAAACACGGTGAGTCATGTCGAGGGCGGAAACGTTACCGGCGGGGCGAACGGCGCGGCTGTATGCGTTTTCCAATTCTGCCCGGCCCTCCTCCAGTTGCCGCACACAGTGCAGAATGCCGTTTAATAAATCTACCGGCTCGAACCCCGTCACCACCACGGGCACGTGATGCCGTATGCAGAGTTGTTCCAGTTCTTCCACGCCGGTGACGGTGGCGGCATGACCTGCTGCCAGAAACCCCTGCACTTGGGATTCCGGCGCGCGCAGGATGAAATCCATCGCCGGGGCGACGAGGACTTGAGACACTAACAGAGAGAAGTTTGTGACGCCACGGGTCAGAGCCTGGTGTGCGGCCATTGCATTGGCCGGAGCGGTGGTTTCAAACCCGATCGCAAAAAACACGACCTCGCGTGACGGTTCGCGGCAAGCCAGAGCGAGCGCGTCCAATGGCGAATACACCACCCTGACGTCGCCACCTGCAGCCTTAGCATGCAGCAGGTCGCCCTGTTTGTGGCCGGGCACGCGCAGCATATCTCCGAACGAACAGAGGATCACCTCATGTCGTTTCGTTAGAGTGACTGCCTGATCGATCAATCCTGCCGGGGTCACACACACCGGGCATCCTGGTCCGTGGATGAGGCGCAATGATGGCGGCAGCAGGTGGTCAATACCGAAGCGCAGGATCGCGTGTGTCTGGCCACCACAGACTTCCATGATGGTCCACGGCCGGGTGACGGTGCGGGCGATTTCGGCGGCGAGGGCGTGTGCAGTGGCTGGGTTGCGGTATTCCTCGATATATTTCATGACGGTTGTTCCCGCGATAGTTCGGATGCTGGGTCGAGATCCTGCAATTCCTCCATCTCGCGCAGGATGTCCCAAACGCGCATGGCCTCATCCTCGTCAATCTTTTGCAAGGCAAAGCCCACATGTACCAGCACATAGTCACCAACCACCGCATCGGGAGTGTAGGCCAGATTGATGGATTTCTCAATTGTGCCAAAGCGCACCCGTCCAGTCCGGTTCCATGGTTCGGGAGCGGCGTCAACGGTGAGAACTTGTCCTGGAATGGCGAGACACATGGCGAAATTTGTCAGGTTGGCGGATGCAGCCAGGCACCGGCGAATGCCTGGCCGATGGCAAGGCCGCCATCATTGGCGGGAAACCGGGCGGGAATCAAGGCCTGATGGCCGCGGGCAGCCAGAGCGACTGCTGTTCTCTCGAGCAAAATCGCGTTTTGGAAACATCCGCCGCCCAGCACCACGGTGGACAAGCCGATGCACTCTGCCACCGTGGCGGCTATTGCCGCCAGCGTCACGTGGAAACGGGCCGCGATTTGCGCGGCGGGTATGTGATTGCACACCGCCTGCCAGATAGCCGCCGCCATCGGCGCAGTGTTCACTTCCCAAGCCGCCATGTCCGGCAGTTCGGGAAGGTCGAGTCGCCAGCCAACGCTATGACCTGTAAGAATCACATCCGCCCTCACAGCGGCCTCCCCGGAGGGGCGTATGTCGAATGGATAGGGCTCGGCTGTTCCCAGCCATGATGCGGCGGAGGTTTCTAACAATATTGCCGCCTCACCCTCATAGCGGGCAGTTTGGCAAAGTCCGGTCAGCGCGGCGACGGCATCAAACAAACGTCCGGCACTGCTCGTGCGGAGTGTGGCCGCCGCACCATCGCACAAGCGGCCCATCGGCCCGGCATCCATGCCGAAATGTCTTGCGGCTTCCCCGGCCACATCCGGACCCAGCGTTTCCCACAACCATGCGAAGGCACTGCGCCGTGGTTCGCGTATGGCGCGTTCTCCGCCAGGCAGGGAGAAGCGGCGCAGATATCCCACACGGCGGCAGGCACTGCCATGGGCGATTAGAAATTCACCACCCCAGACTGTGCCGTCCGGACCATAACCGCTGCCATCCCAGATCACACCCGCCACCGGTCCCGGTGGCAGGGCGGGTTGCTCAGCCAGCACTGCCAGCAGGTGCGCGTGGTGGTGCTGCACCTCTAACCGTGGCAGTGGGAACGCGCGCGCCGCCACCGATGCGGCATAATCCGGATGACGATCACAGGCGACCCACTGTGGCTCAAGCCGCAGGAGCCGCCGTAGCGCGGACGCAGTGGTGGCATGGCGTTCACGCGCGAGCACGGTGTCCTGATCACCCAGATGTGGGCTGGAAACAACAGCGTCGTCTCTAACAAACGCTAACGTGCCCTTCACCTGTCCGCCCATGGCGAAGCCAGGGCGATTGACAGGCAGGGGAATTCCAGCCGGAGCAGGGGAGTATCCGCGGGCGTACCGGAGCATGCGGGGCTCGCCCGCCATCACCCGCAGCACCGGGTCGTCCGCGGGTTGCAGGATCTTCCGGTTATGGACTAACAGCAGATCGGCTATGGCGCCCAGGCGAGCGACGGCATTCTCCGGTTCGTGACAAAGCGGTTCCTCGCTGAGGTTGCCACTGGTGGCCACCACGGGTCGGGAGAATCTTTCTAGCAGCAGGATCTGCAGTGGGGAGGCCGGCAGGCAAACACCCACTGTGCCGCACCCGGGGGCCACCGCGGCCGCCAATGGAGACCCGGTTCGTTCCGGAACCAGCACGATTGGCGCGGCGGGATCTGCCAGCAACTCCTCCTCGCGGGTGGTCAGGTGGGCCAGGTGTCGTGCTCCAGTTAGATCCTTGACCATGACAGCCAGTGGTTTCGCCTCGCGGTGTTTGCGTTCGCGTAGTCGGTTCACTGCCTCAGGCTGCGTGGCGTCCACCCAGAGCTGGAATCCGCCCGTGGCATGCACCGCGACGATGAGACCGCCCTCAAGAGCGGCGACCGCGGCATCGATGGCGGCGGACGTTTCCGCCATCAATTCCCCGTCCGGCGCGAGCGCTCGCAAACGCGGACCGCAAAGTGGGCATACGATGGCCTCCGCATGGAATCTCCGGTCGCCGGGATCCGCGTATTCAGCCGCGCATTGTGGACAAAGTGGGAATTCTATCAGGGACGTGCATGCGCGATCATAGGGTAGGGAATCGGTCACGGTGTATCGCGGTCCGCAGCGCGCGCATGCCAGGAACGGATAGTGATGGCGCCGGTCATAAGGGTCCAGCAGTTCGCGGCGGCAGTCCGCGCAGGGGGCCAGATCAGGCGCGAGCGCGGACGCGCCGATTCCGTTAGGACGGCTTGCTGCAATGCGGAAAGTGCAGATTGACATGCCATGCGTCAGCGCATTTTCCTCGGTCACACTGGTGACGCGAGCCGGTGGCGGCGCGTTGCGCAGCAGATTTCCCAGGTCATCCAGCGCGGCGGGCGATCCCTCCGCTTCTATCCAGACACCAGAAGCGTCGTTGCCAACTTCACCCGTTAGACCTAGTCGTGTGGCCGTTAGGCAAACCCATGGACGGAAACCCACCCCTTGCACGATGCCTGTCACCCGCCAATGGCGGCGCATGGTTTCGGCGCTGTTGGCGCGAGGGGGCAAGGGCGCGGGAGTCATGTGCGGGGTGCATCCTGCGCCAGCAGACGGTCCAACAGCCCGAACCACGCGTCCATTCCCTCGCCAGTGCGCGCTGAAAGTTCGATAATCTCCGCGCCGGGGTCCACCTGCGCGATGGCCTGGCGCGCCTTCGCGATGTCAAACCCCGCCGGTTCTGATAGATCGGTTTTTGAAACGACCACCGCGCGCGCGCCGTGGAAGATGGGCGGGTATTTCAGTGGCTTGTTTTCGCCCTCGGTGGCGGCAAGCAACACGATGCGGTGGGCCTCTCCGAGATCAAAGGACGCCGGACAGACGAGATTGCCCACGTTTTCAATGAAGAGAATTCTAACATTATTATTTGGCAGTGAATCCACGGCGGCGGACACCATCCGCGCGTCAAGATGACAAACTGTGCCTGTGGTTACCTGCACGACTGGAGCGCCGATTGGACGGAGGGCGTCGGCATCCGCTTGGGTTTCCAGATCGCCAACGATCACGGCGCATCCAATATCCGGGTGGATTTTTTCCAATGTGGCGCGCAGCAGTGTGGTCTTTCCCGCGCCTGGGGAAGACACCAGGTTGAGGGCGAGTATGCCGCGCGCCCGGAAGAATCCCCGGTTGCGTTCCGCCTCGCGCTGGTTGGCGTCAAGAATGGGTTGTGCGCCATGACCCCCGTGGCGGTGCCAGCTCACTGTGCCGTCGGCGGCGGTGTGCGAGTGCCATGAGCCATCCGTATCATGAGAGTGCTGATGGCCATGGGAGTGGCTGTGATGTTCGTGGTGGGATTGGGTATCCTTGTGCGGGTGATCTTTGCCAGGACCAGGGTGCACATGAAATCCCTCGTTGTTTCCGCAGCCGCAGTCGTCGCACATGTTAGGATGGAGTGGTGGAATCTGGAGTGATGACCTCTACGCCTCCGAGTGACAACTCGCGGCTGGCCTGCAACAATTTAAGTTGTCCGTCGCATTGTGGACAGACGAAAGTCAGGCGTTCAAGGTCGAATTCGCCGCATTTTGCGCAGGAAAAACGACCAGACTCGGTTTCTATGACCAGTTCGGCACCCTCGGCGGGTGTGCCGGGGGCTAGGGCTTCGAATGCGAATATGAGCGCTTCCGGGACGACACCGGAGAGCAGGCCCACACGGACCCATACCCGGCTCAGTTGCTGCCAACCATGTTGCCCGGTCAGTGTGGCGAGTTGATCAAGGAGCGCCTCACTGATGGTCAGCTCATGCATGGGATCAGAGTCACGAGTGGCGAGTGGGGGAACAAACCACAGCCAACTTCCGCGATGCAGATGCCACGCACCAAGCGGCGATGAATGTTAGAACCACTCCTGCTACTCCCGCAAAAGAGGTTGCCAACAGATCATTGGAAACTCCTGGCACGGAATAGTCGGCAAGTGGTGCGACAAATGTGGGAGCCGAATCATGGAGGAAGCGCAGTTTAACCGCCACAAACTCCAGACCATCCGGCCAGCGACATGCAAAGGGAGAAACGACTAGGGCTAGGATGAAGGCGGTGATGTAGGTTAGAAACACCGGGCGATCTCCGGAGATACGGGGTGATGGGCGTGTTAGAAGGGAAACAGCCGCCACGGTGATGGCAGCTTCTCCGAGTGCGATCAGCGCGTGAACACCCAGCATCGCGGGAGCTACCTTGAGAAACGGAATAGTCCCCGCCGCAGCAAGTTCCGTAGAGCAAGCTAGCGCCGCAATCATCACCGAGCAGATGGCTGCGAGGGCAGGTGCGGCCAGACGCCAGCCGGGAGCGGTGGCCAACCGTCGCCATATCCACCCCCCAAACCCAGCTCCCAGCACGGCCATGTTTAAGATGTTTGCCCCCAAGACTGAGAATCCGCCATCGGCAAACACAAGACATTGCAAGGCGACAACCAGAGAAACCGCCAACACCCCAAAGGGCACACCCAATAACGCCGAAGCAAGCACGCCGCCTAGTAAATGGCCAGATGTGCCACTAAGCACTGGAAAGTTCACCATTTGTCCGGCAAAAATCAGCGCACTAACCGCCGCAAACCGCTCAGAAGTCGGTTTTTCCGAGGATTTCGACGCCATCACTGCGGCAAGGGTGACACCCGCCACACTCACGGCAGCCGTCACAGGACATACCGAGCCATCCATCATCGACGAGGGAATATGCATGGCTAAATATCAGCGTCTAACAGACAATAAATCAATGGAATTACCGCCAATTGTGACTCAGTCAGCAAACCACGCCCAGCTTTTGACAATTAAGGCGGAGCTCGGAATGCGCGCTTGTCACGCGCGGTCTGGCTGTTAATAACCTCTGCATGTCCATGCAGTGTCCTCTTCCATTTTCGGGCGGTGAGTGTGTGACGCTGGCACATGGTGGCGGAGGCCGATTGGCATGGGAATTATTGGAGAATGTCTTTTTACCGGCCTTGGGTGACCCGGACCATCACGCACGGCACGATGGGGCTGTGATCGATGTGACAGGTAAACAGATGGCTTTTTCCACTGATGCGCACGTTGTCAGTCCGTTATTCTTTCCGGGAGGCAGTATAGGTCATTTGGCCGTTTGCGGGACAGTGAATGATCTGGCTATGTGTGGAGCGGAACCGAAATGGCTGTCCACGGCATTTATTTTGGAGGAGGGGCTCCCATTTGCAACACTCAGACGGGTTCTGTCCGACATACGCAAGACGGCGGATGAAGCCGGAGTGTGCGTCATCACCGGAGATACAAAAGTGGTGGAGCGTGGCAAGGCGGACGGTCTTTATATCGTCACTGCCGGCGTGGGCATTGTCAGATCGTCCACGACTGTGTGCCCGAAATCTGTAAGGGAGGGTGATGTGATTCTACTCTCTGGTGATGTTGGACGCCACGGAGCCGCAGTGTTGGCTGTGCGCGAGGGAATCGAGTTTGAACCACCTCCACTGAGCGACTGCCTATGCCTGCACCGTCCGGTTTTAACACTTATGTCGTCTGGTGTGGACGTGCATTGTCTGCGTGACTGCACGCGTGGCGGACTCACGGCGGCACTTACGGAGATCGCCCGCGACGGCCAGGTTTGCTTGCGGGTTGACGAGGCGGTGATTCCAGTTTCCCCGGGTGTTGCCGCAGCTTGTGAATTGATGGGGCTGGACCCGCTGCAGCTTGCGTGCGAAGGGCGGTTCGTTGCATTTCTGCCCGCGTCTCAAGCATCTCATGCTCTTGCGATCCTACAAGCCGATCCCGCCTTGTCTGGCGCGGCACTGATCGGCACTGTGAGGGAAAGTGGAACCAAGGGAAGTGTGGAACTGCAAACCACTTTGGGCGTGCTACGCGCGCTGGACTTGCCGGCTGGCGAGCCATTGCCGCGCATTTGCTGAGCGGCTAATTTCACTTTTTTGTAACCGTCGGCTTGCTCCCGGAGTTGAAAGTAATAGGTTTACCATGACGAGTTGACCCAACCACCAAATCACCAACACCAACCCATCAACATCATGAAAGCAATCTCGCTTTTCACCGGATTGTTCCTTGCTGTCGGCAGTATAGCCGCTCAAGCGCAAACCACGTATGTGACTCAGAGCCCCGTGTTCTTGGCTGCTTCCATTAGCACTCAAGGGACGAGTACGACCAACACCAATAGCAATGGCACAGAGGTCGTGACTCAAAAAATCAATACGGTTCCCTTTGGCAATCGCGAAGTGCTTGCCGCCATGATCAGTAGCCAGCTTCTTACTGGCAAGCCAAGCGATTGGCAGCTTGTGTATCTTGTCGATTCTTCTGGCAATGCCGGTTTCTATGCACAGAAGAGCAGTGTGACACCTGTGGCAGTTCCTGCGACCCTGCTCACCTTGCCGGTTAATGCAGTGACACTAAACGGTGGCACCACCAAGACTTCTTCCACGGGCGTTGTCACTCCTAACACCACTGAATTGTCCTATTCCTCGATCACGGTGAATGGGATTCCAGCAAGTGGACTTTCCAACACCCAAACGACCACCTTCAATGCCAAGATTTCGGGCACGCCGACCTCGATTCAAAGCGTCTCGACCGAATTCAGTTTTTCTGGCGGAGTTGCAACTCCCGCCGCAACGATTATTCAGGGTGGTATTAGCATTGGGTTTGGCATTCTCTCCCCAATAACAGCCCTTCCAGGAGGGGGCCATCCGCAGGGAGAAAGGTACTAGACCGTTTGCCAAAAGTCCGTGCGTAAAAAAGTTGAATTTTGGCTAACGGTCTAAGCGGGAAGCCCCGGTTAGGCGCAAGCCCCGGTTAGGCGTATATGCTTTTGGCAATCAGTCTAAATTTATAGAGTTAGACGCCCGTCCGGTCCAAGTGACCAGGCGGGCTTTTTTTCGCGCAAGTATATCACCATGCGGGATATTGTGTCAGTTCCCCACTCGCGTGATCGTGTATCCTTCTTTTTCCAAATGAGTTCGTATACTGAAATCCGAGCACAAATGACCGGCTCCGACGGCGAAGAAATGGACGGTCCTTGGCTCGTTTTTCAATATGGAAGCAATGGTGGCGGCCATGGTTTTATTGCGGTATGTAAGCAAATATCGCGTTAGTTTTTCCCGGAGTTCCCTGTGATCACCAGCCATTTTCTGCATTCTTTTGCAGGTTTCATCGGCTGTTCTTGACGGTTCTCCAGCTAGATATGCCGCGATAAGATCATCCAGGGATTTTTTCCCTTCCTTGCGCTCTTGCTCGAGGTGCTTCATGGTTTCATCAAGAAGGATCAACTGTTCCTGTTCGGTGAGAGTGGTGAATGCCTTGAAATGCTCTTTGCCGGTTTCCAAGCCAGCCGTCCATTTGTCTGCTGCGCGCGCCTTGTCCCAAAGCGTGAAATCTAGCAGTCTGTGCCCATCTGACTCGTCCGACATCATTTGGAGGGACATTGTCACCGCCCATGTGGCCAGTGGTTGAAATTGCTTGGTTCCGAGTTTGGGACTGATGAATTTCAATGCCTCATCCAAACGCGTGCAACGATCGCTGCCTAACGCATCCTCTAGTTTTTTCCCGTCGGTGCGCAACTGAAGAGGCACAAACAACTTTCGAGAGCCCCTGTCTATAGGGATTTCTGTATAAACTGCGGTGGCAAGGTCGAACGCTTGTTGCGCGGCGGGGTGCAGGTTGCAGACAGAGGCCTTACCGACATGGATGGTGCCGAAAAGATATGAAGGTCTGGTCAAGCCGTTTCCTTCAATTTTCCAGAGCAGAGGCTTCCGAGGATAATCTGGGGTGTTCTGGGCTGAAGCCAAAACCGGCAAAGAGACAACTCCGGTGAATGTTAGTGCTTTTACTGCGCGCGACAGGGAAAGGGTGAAGGCGCGACAGGGAAAGGGTGATGTTTTGCATGAGACTATTGGGTACATTTTCAATAATACCCCAATTCAAACCTTTTTGCAAATTAATCTATGATCATTCTGCTGTGGTCAGTACGCAGGATGATGTCAACGGAGGAATGAGACGGCGCGTGTACGTGCGCTGTTCTGTTGGGTTGGGCCGAAGATGGCATCCTCCACTTCTCTGGCGGAAAACATTCCGGGCGCGGAATGTCCCACGCCCTTGGCCTCGATCTTCCGCCAGTTGAAAGCCCATTTGTTTTTCGCGGCCAGTTTCTGTGCCATGAGGAAACAGGCGCGCCCCCGCTCAATGCGGTTGTCACCCTGCTGCATGGCAAGTGATGTGGCGTCAAAATTTTCGCTTACATCCGTGTCATCCGTGCCTAGATAGAATGTGAGGGGGCTGGCCAGATAGCTGCGCAGAGCGTCGTCATTGCCCATGGATTGGGGAAGATTGGCGAAGCCGTAACCATATGGCAGGTCGCGGGTGGGAAACAGGTATGAGCCGGGATTGCAGGCCACTATTCGGCATGCGTCCCCGGGCATAAACGCGGCCATGCGCACCAGGAACTGCCCTCCTGCTGAATGTCCTATCAGGTAATAGGGCATATCCGGACGTCCTTCGCGGGTTCTGACGAGACTCACCAGTTTCGGAACCATGGAGAATGTCCACTGGTTTGAAGGTTGCGGTTTCCCATTGCGGAGCACACCGCCCCTTTGATAGCGGTCACCATTAAACCAACGCGCGTCAAACCGTGGTGCCACCACGATCGCCTTGAATTTCTCAGCCATGGAGATCGCATGGTTGCGGTATTCTTCGGCATTGCGGCCCGCCCCATGAAAAACAACAAGCAGGGGGCCATTGCTGTAGTTCGCCGGTTTGTAAGTGAAAACCCTGATTGAATCAGGATACGGCATGGTGAACCGCGACGAGCCCACAGGCAGTGGTTTTTCCACGGATGGAAAAAGTCCAAGAAACGATGCGCAAACAATCGTGAGGGCGGTCATGTTGAGTCTGTCCGATCACGCAACGATGCACACGGCGCGCGACAATTCCACAAAAGCATGTTTACATCATCCTCCTTGAGGGTCTGCGCATGGCCTCTGGTGTCGATCCGGCAACAAGCCCACGTCTGAGTTCAGATTCCACAGGATCAATGTCCGCCGTGGCCTGAGTGACCACCTCCGTGGTAATGGGCTCCAGGAGGAAGCGGGGCAAACATCCTGTGGCCATTATGATAATAACAGTAGCGCCCGTGGTAATTGAAATAGTACATGCCATTAAATTCCCAAAATGGCCCGTAGTATGGTCCGTAAAACGGCCAGTA
>Ga0364922_10800_pt1 | contig 10983 bp, 13 predicted proteins | sample ExccelJu500001D4_2_FD_206955 | JGI IMG/M metagenome (GOLD analysis project Ga0364922, IMG submission 206955) | Enriched cells from Trout Bog Lake Hypolimnion, Wisconsin, USA - BchlTB.June20.5000.01.D4 | ecosystem: Environmental > Aquatic > Freshwater > Lake > Hypolimnion/Profundal zone | place...
AATATTACCGCTAGACGCCAATAGATATATGGCTCTAGCCAGAGCATCTTAACTATTAGTACATTTAACTGAACCTGAAATTAGTAATCATCTTCATCGGCATCCTCATCTTCAGTAATTCCCACATAGCTTTTCTCTTCCTTGGCCCAGTAGTACTTGTATGGATCTTCTGGTTCAGTTGCAAGCTTCTTGAATAAATTTACCCTTTTCTTCAGGGGATGCTTTTCTTCTGCAAAGTGTCGAACAATATTGAGCCAATGTTCTGCGTATCTCTTTTCTTGATCTGAGAAATCATTGGTGGCAGCTTCAATGCTAATTAGATAGTTTTCTAACTCGCGTAGTTCTTGAATAAGTTTTGATTCTTGAAGAGCTTTATCAAGTTGAGCGTGTTGACTTGTAACTATGTTTTCATTATGAATTCTTATGGCTTTTTTGCGCTCGTACTCAACTTGCTCCCTGTGTCGACGTTCCCGTTCAGCTTTTATGTCGCCTGGCGCTTCTAAAAGATAGTTCAGGACCAAATCCATTTGCTGCTCTAGTTTGATGCGTTTTTGGTCTTTGAATATCTCAGGGTAATATTTAAATTCATGCTTAATCTCAAAGTAAATAATGCCATTGGGATAATTTCTGTAGTCGCCGCTATAAACTTCAAGCTTCTCAAGTAACTTTTGACTCTTGATTGACAGGCTGGTTTTCGAATAACCCTCTCTAATATTGATATATATCTTTTCGCCATCCTTTTCTATAGCGAATTCTTTCTGTCTATAACGCTCTTTTTCCTCAAATAAGAATTTGTACCCTTCATCAGCCAAGGCTTTAAGAATTGGATCTAGGATTTTTAGACTTCGAAACATTGTGGAAAAGGATGCGCAAATGGGAATGCACCCATCTGAGGGCCGATAATAAAATCGTCCTTTATCCTCGTATGGCATATCATCATCTAAAGATCTGTAACGTGAGTTGCCATTTTTACGATGCTTTTCAATAGCCTGTTGATAGCGTGTTGCTAAGTCGTAGATGGTCTTGGTGAGTGGATGCAACTTAGTTAGATCTTTAAGAGGTTTTAGTTTTTGCCCTGGCGATTTTTCTAAGGCCTCCTCTATGGCCTTATCACGTTGATGTGCCTCTCTCGCGATCTTGACAGCTGCGGGATTAATTTCAATTTCGGGGTTGTATTTGGGTCTTGGAATTTCAGGTTTTGCAAAGCCTTTGCCGTAAAGTAGTTTTTGCCAGTGTCCCTGTGGCGGCAATGGAATCTCAAACTTAATGCAAGCTTTACGAAGCCCAACATCGCTGCAACCAAAATTTTTAGCGAGCTTAGTCATGGGTGTAACCCAAACTTGTTCAAAGAGCTCTAAACGGGTGGTTTTCATGGAATCCTCCTTGTTTGGGGTTCCAGTAAAGATTACGTCAGGATATGCCTTAAAAATACCTAATCCATAAGGGTGCTATGGGTAGCGGTTCCTATAACCTTGTATAACCCACTATTTCCGGTATGAAGCGTTGTAAAGATGTTTCACTTATTGCACTTATTGCGTATAGTAGTATCATTATTAAACAGTTTGGGGGCGCATTTAATTTTTAGGTCTCTAAGATTAAAAGGGGAATTGCGATGACTACGCTAGATAAAGCAAGACAAGTGGTACCTCCACCAATGTCACAAAAGGATATTGAAATGGCCAGGGTTGCACAGAGATGCATTATGGAATCTCTAGATCACTCCAGAGCTGCAGCAATAACTTTAACTACTGATTCAGGAGAGCACCCTTCAGTAGATTTACCTCCAGCAGCTTTAAGATTTATTGGACAGCTTTTAGGCGCGATGAGTGAAGGACGGCCAATCACATTGATTCCTTCAAAACGCGAGTTCTCAACGGTTGAGGCTGCTAACTTTATTAATGTTTCACGCCCATTCGTTATCAAAGAAATAGAAGCTGGAAGATTAAAGCATCGTATGGTCGGCACGCATCGTAGAGTTGCATTTGAAGATTTAGTTGAATACATGAATCTTATGCAACAAAAGCAACAGTCTGCATTGGATAGAATGGCAGACAACGCACGTGAATTAGGTTTAGATTACTAAGATGGCAGGTAATGCAAGATATACCGCAGTACTAGATGCATGCGTTCTATATCAACTAGCAATTGCTGACTCCTTAATGAGCATTGCAGTGACGGGATTATTTGCGGCTAAATGGACTACAAAAATTGAAGAAGAGTGGGTGCGGTCACTCGAGAAAGATCGCCCTGAGCTAAAGGGTAGACTTGGCAGTAGAAGAGATGATATGCGAGAGGCTGTGCCAGATTGGGAGATTTCTGAGACCGCTTGGAAATCAATTGCTATCTCTTTAACTCTGCCAGATCCAAACGATGTTCACGTTTTGGCTGCCGCTATTGCGGGGCATGCTGATTGCATTGTTACAAGAAACCATCGAGATTTCCCTGCGAGCATTATGGCTGTGCATGGAATAGATATTTTGGATCCAGATGAGTTTATTGTTAATCAGTGGGATTTAGAAAACGTATCCGTAATGGCGGCTTTTAAGGGTATGAGGGCAAGAAGAAAAAAACCAGCTGAAAGTGTCGAGGATTTTGCTCGGACTCTCGAAAAGAATGGCTTGCCAGCTACGGCACAAAAAATTCGAGAAGCAGCAGCACTCATTTAATATCTAAGCGTTACTTAAAGTAACGCTGGCTCACTGCACATAACACTACACACCGACACCAACCACTCGCATACCCCCTGTTTATATGGCTCTATCATGGGCTTCTGCTCTCATAATCCTTTGGTCCCAGGTTCAAGTCCTGGTGGGCCCACCAATGAAATCAACGACTTAGGGAGAAATGCCTAAGTCGTTTTTCTTTCCGTGTAGTCGGTGTGTAGTAAATATCACCAGTAAACCTCAATAAATATATGGCTCTAGCTTGGAGCAATAAACTACTTGTTGATTGTGGTGTGTATGTTCAAGGGCTGCTATCGGCCATTTAGAGACCTTTAGATAGGGTAATGTGTGGTTTTTTGCAAAGTGAAACAGACCAACTCTAGTCGTATAAATACTACCTACAAATATTTTTAAGTTGTAATTGAAAAGATTGAGAATTGGCTACATAAAGCTATGTGGCTTCGGGAGGATGAAACCTTGCCCTAAAGGTAATTTTTATTGGTCTAGCCCTAATTTGGTGCGTCTAGTATTGAAAAATGCAATGCAATATAAACGGCCGTAATATTATGATTAAAAATCACCGCGCTAGAGTAATACCTAAAGCTTAGAGACTTCTGTGACAACTAGTAATCTAGCGACGGATGTATTTATTTTTTCTATTTTGCGTCCCTTTGCTGCCCCAAAAAATGCGCTAAAAATGAATGGCCTCAGAAGTGCTTGTGAATTAGTAGTGCTGTAAAAATAAAATACATATATTGACCCAGATAAATACTAGAGATGAAGACATTAAAACTCTCAAGAAATGCCAATGCTCTTCTTCTGTGGGGCATTGCTGTTAGCGCTACTATTATTGGTGAATTTTCTGGCTGGAATGCAGGATTAAACCAAGGTGGAATTGGCGGCATGCTCATAGCCACGCTCTTGGTTGCCGTTATGTTTGGATGCCTTTTAATGTCTTTGGCTGAATTATCGACAGCAATCCCATTCACTGGTGGAGCCTACGCCTACGCTAGAGCTGCATTTGGTAAAAAAATGGCAATAGTTGCGGGTACTTCTCAAGTTTTGGAGTACATATTTGCGCTGGGAACTATTTTAGTTGCCATAGGAATTCAGTTTCGATCGATTCTTGAAGGCTCATTTCTATCAAGTCTGGAAGAGCCAATTATTTGGGCTGTTGCCTTAGTATTTTTTGTCATTCTAAATTCATCGGATCCAAAATTATTCTTCCGTTCAGCATTGGTTCTTGCAATTGCACCTTTAATTGTTCTGATGGTTTTTTGGTTTGAGGCAATACCCAGATTTGAAATGTCCCAGTTATTGTCAATTAAAGCTGGAATTGGAGATTCAGAGTGGCTTCCTAATGGCTTATTTGGAATCGCTTGGGCATTGCCATTTGCCGTCTGGTTCTTTTTAGCTATTGAAGTGATTACACTTGCCTCAGAAGAGACTATTGCACCTTCAAAAAATATTCCTAGAGCATTATTGCTGGCATTTATTGTCTTGCTAATTTCAGCATTGAGTATCTTGATCCTGAATTCTGGCGTAGCACCAGGGGCATCCGCTATTGGTTCAACCGATGCGCCATTATTAAGTGGTCTTGAAACGGTTCTTGGTGGAGCCATGTCCATTAAGCTAATCACTACCTTGGTCTTGCTTGGTGCGCTTGCAGGATTTCATTCAACGATTTATGCGGCTAGTAGAGTAGTGTTTAGTTTGGCGCGTGCGGGATATCTTCCGGTCCAGTTATCCTATCAATATGGCGGTAATCGTACGCCAAAACTAGCAGTTTATTTTATTGCGATTTTGGTTTTTGGTTTGGCTCTGGCTGCAAAATATCTTGCTGAAAATATTTCTGTAGTGTCCTTGCTTTTAAATATGTCTGTTTTAGCGGCAATGGTTTCATATTTCATTTCTTTGCTCTCTTATGTCTCATTGAAGGTTCGATATCCTCTAATGGAGCGCCCTTACAAGAGTCCGCTTGGGGTTACTGGTGCGATCACAAGTATGATCATCGTGACTGTAGCAGCATTTTTTATGTTTACTAATGATGATTTTCGTATTGGGCTCATCATCTTGGCATCCATATACGTATTTTTTCTTGCAATATTATTAGTATTTGGGAGGAAATTAATTAATGAAGATGCCCCTGAAGAGGCCTTTGCAATTCATTTAAAGGATAAAGTTCTTTCAAGCGGTGGTGCTCATGATTAACGGTATGCCAAATAGTTTAGTGAGTATTTTACAGTTAGCGGCCTTACTTATTTTTTTTGCAATGGCGTTGGCTGCATTTGCGGGAATGTTTTTTACTAAAAGAAATGGCCTTCTATATTTATTTGCGCAATTATCTTTATTATTTCTTGTGCTATCTATTTCTCGAGAGTGGATATATCCCTTAATATTTTCTTCTTTGTTTGATAGCAGGGAAGTCTATGGTCAAGTAATGACCACTTTATGTATTGCGTCTGTCGCTTATTGTATAGATAAGTTGATTGGGGTTTTTATTTGGGAAGGGGAAGGCTTCCGGATCACGCAGGCGCCTATACCAGGCATCTTGGTGCATGTCGTACGGGGTTTAATCTACCTTGTTGCGCTGCTCGTAATTTTGCAATTTGTATATGGGCAATCGGTTACTGCCCTTGCAACCCTTTCGGGTGCTGCTGCATTAGTCTTGGGAATGTCGGCTCAGTCTACGCTCGGCGAGATGTTTGCAGGGCTGGCAATTTCAATTTCACATCCTTTTAAGGTCGGCGATTGGGTACAGGTTGGATCATTGGATGAGGGCCAGGTGATTGATCAAACATGGCGACACATTGTCATTAGAACTCGAAATTATTCTGTAATTAATATCAATAACTCAGTTATCGCTGGCAATCCAATCAGGAACTTCTCTTCACCGACGAAAGAGGTGAGGGTAAGCGAAAAAATCTATTTTGACCAAAGCATAAGCCCTGATAGCGTTCAGCGTCTTTTAGGTGACGCTATAAGAGACGCTAATGTTGTGCTTGATAATCCCCCGCCAAAAGTTCTTTTTAGAGGTGCTAAGGACCAAAAATGCGAATATGAGATTAGTTACTCTATTGATGACTATGGAAATATGCCGGCCACAAGTGATGGGCTCTGGAAAGTTGTGATGGAAGCAATTATTAAGAACAACCTATGCTCAGTAGTTAAGCCTTCTTAAAAATGAATACAAACCACATGCTGTCACTTAAGCAACTCATCCTTGCGCTTGGATTAACCTGTATTAGTTACGGTCAAATCGCAATTGCCGAAAGTAAGGAGCCTATCAAGGTTGGTATCCTGCACTCTCTATCAGGAACTATGGCTACATCTGAGACATCACTCAAAGATATGGATTTGATGATGATTGAGCAGATTAATAAAAGTGGAGGGGTATTGGGTCGTCAACTGGAGCCGGTAGTTGTAGATCCAGCCTCTAATTGGCCGCTATTTGCCGAAAAAGCGCGACAGTTATTAACTAAAGATAAAGTTTCTGTAGTTTTTGGATGTTGGACTTCGATCTCTCGTAAATCTGTACTGCCTGTATTCGAAGAGTTTAACGGCTTACTTTTTTATCCGGTGCAGTACGAGGGCGAGGAAATGTCCCGTAATGTCTTCTACACTGGTGCGGCGCCGAATCAACAAGCAATTCCTGCTGTGGAGTACTTGATGAGTAAAGAGGGGGGTAGCGTAACGAGGTGGGTTTTGCTCGGAACAGACTATGTTTATCCGCGTACAACTAATAAAATTTTACGTGCATTCCTAAAATCTAAGGGTGTTAAGGATAAAGAGATTCAAGAAACATTTACGCCATTTGGTTATGCTGACTATCGCAATATCGTTTCGAAAATTACGAAGTTTTCTCAGGGCGGCAAGACTGCGGTTATCTCGACAATTAATGGCGACTCTAATGTCTATTTTTACAGGGAACTTAGTAATGCCGGTCTAACGTCGAAAGACTTGCCTGTAATAGCTTTTTCAATTGGCGAGGAGATGCTGCGAAATATCGATACCAATCCATTAGTGGGTCAGTTGGCTGCATGGAACTACTTCATGTCAATTAAGAATCCGGTAAATGACGAATGGAAAAAACAATGGGCCGCTTACTCTAAAGCGAAAAATCTACCTGGGGCTAGCAAGCCTTTGACAGATGACCCAATGGAAGCAAGCCGGACCGGCATCTTGATGTGGAAAGCTGCAGTTGAAAAAGCAGGTACCACTGATGTTGATGCTGTTCGTAAAGCAATGATTGGTCAAACACTCAATACACCAAGTGGATATCTTGAGGTGATGGGTGCAAATCACCATTTATCTAAGCCAGTCATGATTGGTGAAATCAAGACAGATGGCCAGTTCAATGTGATCTACAAAACTCCAACTGCTATTCCAGCTAAACCATGGAGTCAGTATATCCAAGGCAATGATAATAAATTAGATCTTGCTAAGTAAGTCGCACTAAGTCGAAAAAGTTGAAAAATAACTATCAACAGTTTTTGTGTGACCGCTTAGGGTCGTAAGTGGAGGATAAATAGAGTCTCGGAGTAGTAATTAGCTGCACCAAGACTAGGTGCCGCAAGATCTGTCGTAATGGAGAAAAAAATAGGGATGTGTATGAAGTGTGTATTAAGCCTTCTCTTCCGGCGGTTATGATCTCCTCCAAAGTCTGCTTAGGGTCGGTATCTGCCGTCCAAAAAAGTAAGCTTTACTTAAAGTAACGCTTGTTCCCTAAAAATACTTTAGAGCAACCAAGTACGAAACGGTTGTTCCAAAATTCCTTTGGTTTTGAAAACCAAAGAGTGAATCAGCAGTTCTTCTGATTCCATTAAATCCACTACACAAAACGCTACACACCGATATTTAGGAGACGTAAGCTCTTGAAATCCTAGTGGTTTTCTTTGGATGTCTGCTCTCATAATCCTTTGGTCCCAGGTTCAAGTCCTGGTGGGCCCACCAGAAAAGCAAACCCTCATCAGAAATGATGGGGGTTTTGTCTTTTGAGCGTTACTTTAAGTAACGCTTGATAATTTTAAAAGTTGAAATTAATTGGGTATATATTAATGAAATACATCATTAATAATATATATAGCAAAAATATCAACACACCCCATCGCGCCAATATTGGAAAAAGCTGAACGCTGAAAGAGAGATTGCTTAATAGGTGATGGATCTTTATTTCCCAAATCCTATCTTTGGACGCTCGATAACATAAATCAATTCAAAAACTATTTTGTAGATAACTTGATCTATGGAAGTGATCAAACTTTCTACGAAAAGTTTGAAATTTAGCTGGCCAATACACCTGCTGAAGTTAAGCAATTGTCTGCGGAAATGATCTATGTTTTATTGTTATTCCCAAGTAACATCACAGCCCGTAAAAAAGCAGAAGATATTAGGTTGGTATAGAGTTGGTCAGGCAGTAATGTGGATAAATGTTTCCCTGCATTAGAGAGCTCCTTCGCTGAGGGTGTAGGTAGCACGGGCATCCATTCTGAATACTTGGGCGGGGCGGCATTGATGTTTATTCAACCTCAAGTTGGCGTTCCCATCGATGGATCTTATATTGATGAGTTCCTGGGTAATGGGGAAACCCATTTGCATTGATCTACTTGCTAGGGTAATTGGACGTGCGTTCGCACCCCGTAATTGCTTTTATTGGGAAATGGCTCGCTAGCGCAGCTGCTTATTGGTAAATCTGGAGAGTGGGTTTACTTAGTTTTTGTTGCTAGATACCTAGCTGGCTATGTGAGCCTAGGCGAACCAATTGCAAGGTTGTTTCATCTGGTTTTCTGTAGATGAGAACGAGATCAGGTTTGATATGGCAATCCCGATGATCTTTCCAATCACCTGCTAGTGGATGATCATAGTATTTCTCAGGTAGCTTCTTATCTGCTATTAGCAACTTGAGGGCATCATTGAGATCTTCGGCTAAGGTTTTCTTATGAATACCTTTGGCTTCTCTTTTATAGTCGCGTTTAAACTGCCCTGTATATTCAATCGCTCGCATTCAAATCAGTCATTAAGTCATTAATAGAAGCAAAGGATTTAAGTTTTCCTTTTCTCGCTTCTTTCATGGCTGCAATGGTTTCTTCGTTTGGTATGAGTGGTTCAAAAGGCAAAGCCTTCTCTTTGGCCACCTTGGTCATCAAGATCCGAAAGGCATCAGACGGAGTAAGGCCCATAGCTGCCAATACAGCAGTAGCTTCCTCTTTAATTCCCCCGTTAATTCTTGCCCGTACTACAGCATTTGCAGTCATGGTCTTATCCTTTTGTGTCTTGTGAGCTACATTGTAGCACAAAAAATCATGCGGGGATTTACAAGTCTTTTATGTGGGGCTGTATAGATGGGGGTACTGGGGCTGGGGGCAAGGTTGACCCCCGAAGAATAATTTAGAAATGTATAAAAAATAGCATTTATCCGCCATTTGCAGTCGACGAACTCGGGAGATTACTATGCTTTGGTTGTCCAAAAATGATTTGAAGAATTTCTTTGGTGAAGTCACCAGAAATGTCGCCAAAGAATTGAATGTGAGCGAGTGGGAATGGTTGTTTCATTCGGAGCTACTTGAGCAGATAAAAGCTCAAGATTCAATGGTTGCCAGAAAGCTCGAATCATTTTTCTCGGTATACAAAAACTGTCATAACTTTCATGTCAAAGTCGAGAAAGAAGGGAGGGCGGGGAAACTCTCGCTCACCGAGAATGACGAGTTGCAGACACTAATTTCTGTCCGTCATGTAGCTAGAGAAGCTTTATTAAAGGAACTTCGAAAATAAGATCGCCATCGTCTTCCCGTTTTATCGTGACGCCAATGCGCTTAGTTGTGTCGTCTAGGCCCAATCCTGCACGAAGCCGCTTGAATAACCGCGCAGTCATCTCTCTTCAACTTCAGTCTAAATAGATCCAATAGTGCAGTGTCAAAGCCTAAGGTAATGGGATTTGTTCCAATAGATCTGCGTGCCTGCCAGTTAACTGTGGCGCTGTTAGATGATAAGCATGGATTGGCTTTAAGGGAGAAGTTCCCCATACGCTCATGTCGTGAAAAGCATGGCAATAGCCCAGATTACTTTTCATCAAACTACGGTGCGAACCTTAAACAAAGGATCGCCGCTTAAAGTGCTTTAAATTTGGATTTAGTAGCAGGGCAGCCGATTGCGAGGATAAAACGCAAATCGGCTGTAATACATCTAGAGGATTGGCTAATTAAGTATGAACGCTGATCTTTAGGCCCAATGCATGAATGACTTTGGAGATGGTTTCAAAGCGTGGTTGTGATCCCACAGCAAGTGCTTTGTAAAGACTCTCTCTACCAAGCCCAGACTCTTTAGCAACTGCAGTCATACCTTTAGCTTTGGCAATATGACCTAGTGAACGAATAAGCTCATCGTTGTCACCATCTTCTAAAACTTGGGACAAGTACTCGGCAATGGCCTCTTCGCTATCAAGATGGCGAGTGATATCAAATGCTTTTAATTTTTGTGCTGTTTTCATGATTTAAAACTCCTTAGCCAATTCAATGGCCTTTTTAATATCTGACTGCTGAGTATTCTTGGTTCCACCGGCTAATAAAATCACCATGATCTTTTCACGCATGGTGTAGTAAACCCGATACCCGGCTCCCACATCAATTCGCATTTCCGATACACCATCGCCCACCGACTTCGCATCTCCCAGGTTGCCGTTCTCAGCCCGCTCAATACGCCTAGCGATAGCTACTTTGGCACGCAGATCCTTGACGGAGTCATGCCATGCTTCAAAAGACTCAGTTTGCTGGATGATGTAAGGCACTTGTATAGTGTATCCACTTAGATACAAAAGTCAACGGGTCTAAAAGTGAGTTCAAAACAGTCCTAGACAGCAGATGGATGGTGGGGTGAGGAGTAAGACTAGCCTAATACAGATTTATTAGTGGGTCGGCTGTTTGGCAAGAGGGAAAGAATCAAACGAATTTATACATCCTGAGATTGAGCGCTGCCTATATATAAAACTTTTCTCATAATTCTTTGGTCCCAGGTTCAAGTCCTGGTGGGCCACCAATAAAATCAACGACTTAGGGAGAGATTCCTAAGTCGTTTTTCTTTTTGCACTACTAAGTATGCAATTAGACTCTAGAGATGCTCCATACAACCCTAATAAATATATGGTTCTGCTATTGGAGCAACGAACTATTTATAGAATGAGGCATGAAAGAGTTGGGATTTTTTGCGGCTAAAACTCGTCATTAAACGAGTGATAAATCTAGTTATTGCTCCTATTAGAATATTGTTTAAATTTGATAAGGATTAGCCATGGCCTCAACTACTCCAACAATTGCGGAATATGTCA
>Ga0364922_10575_pt2 | contig 10969 bp, 5 predicted proteins | sample ExccelJu500001D4_2_FD_206955 | JGI IMG/M metagenome (GOLD analysis project Ga0364922, IMG submission 206955) | Enriched cells from Trout Bog Lake Hypolimnion, Wisconsin, USA - BchlTB.June20.5000.01.D4 | ecosystem: Environmental > Aquatic > Freshwater > Lake > Hypolimnion/Profundal zone | place...
CGCAAATAATTATTAGGGTCGCGGGTTACGTTTTGACGGCTGCCAGCAACGCCCTTCCATTTATGGGTTTCGGAATGACCGTCGGCAAAAGCCATGCCACACGCCCCGCCGTGCTGGGAACCCGGCAGTTCAATCAGCGTGGTCGTGGCATAATTCGCCGTGTAGAGCAACTGGTCATCGGCGCTGTCAGGATGCTCATCAGAAAACACCCAGACATCACTGGGGCCGGGGGTATGAAAATCAGTGGATTTTTTCGGCACATAAAAGTTCACCAGACCTAAGTTGTATTTATTGCCCTCACCAACGGCCCCATTCATAACCACGCTGCGCACCCGGCGATCCCAGCCCAACGCGCTCTGGGCGGAACTGACAAAGTTCGCCGCCGGACAGGCGAAGATTTTAAAGTTGCGGCTGAGATAATTTCCAAGTTGAGAATATCGGTCATCAATCACGTTGAGCACATTGGTGTTTTTCGAGGCAGTGGTCCAGTCCACATCACCGGTAATCCAAGAAGGAACACCGCCAAAAAAAACACTCCCGCCGCCGTGCGCGTCGCTGTTGATGGGCAGGCGTTCGGAATTGTCGCTCGCATACATGAGCCACGCCAAACCCAGTTGCTTGTTGTTGCTCATGCAAGAAGCGGCTAGAGCTTTCTGTTTGGCGGCGCTTAATGCTGGCAACAGCATGGCGGCAAGAATGGCAATGATGGCAATGACCACCAACAGTTCGATTAGCGTAAAACCGGAACGACGACTTTTCATAGCATTCACAATCTTTCTATAAAAATTTTGTTTCAAACACAATTCCCGCCCCACCATGCCCCTTCACAATGGGGCGGGAATATACTTTACCCAACCGAGATCATGGCTTGACCAACCGGAAATAATTATTTCCGGTAGCCGGCATATTGGTGACGCTCAACAAACCGTTGGTGGTATTCACGCCACTGGTCCAATGCGCGCCATCGGTGTTTGGATAATCCGTCCATGAGCCAGTCAAGTTGGTGGTGTCTTGCAGATGCGCGCCAGGGCGGCCGAGCCAGGTCACCGGCACCGCTCCGCCAACCGGAGCACCGACCTGCAACTGGCCATCGGCCTTCGCTTGGACACTAAAGAACGGTTCAACATATTGATTGCCGAATTTATCCAGCGGCAGGACGTAAGCACCGGTGGCGGTGGAACGAATCACACGATTGTGGTTCAGGTTAACCGCCGCCTCGTTGTCACGCGGGCCGCCATCGGCGGGGGAATTGGTGCCAATGCCGATGCCATATTTGTAATTCACCACCAACCCACCGCCCACAGGAATGATTATCGTGTTGGTGTAAACACCGGGCGTTGCTGACTCAAACATTTGGTATTGGGCCGGGCCGGCGGTGCCCGATGGATCCGCAGGAGTATACCAGGGATACCAAGGAATAAAGGCACCATTGATCCAGACCGTGTCACTCGGACTCGTGCCAAAAACATAGCCAGCGGTTGTGACCGCTCCGTTCATATTCACGGAGAAGGTTACCGCCGTGGCGGCGGGGAGATAATCGTTGGTGTTCAAATCGCTGAACAGGACAACGGGCAAATTTGTTGCGGCCACATTGGGCAGCAGCAAGAACCGGTCGTAGTGGGTGGGGCCGCTATCCAAAGTGCTGACTTTGGGGGTTTCACTTTCCTTGGTAAAACTGGCGTTGTCGTAATAATCGAACCAGTAGGATTCCCCGCTGTTCAGGGCGCCTCGAATCGGCACCACACCGCTGTAGACGTTGGCGGCATTGCCGGGTAAGGACGGGTTGTTGGTGAGGGTCACGCCGAGCCAGTCACTGAAGGTGCCATGCACCTCCACAGTTTGCGACGCCGGATTAAAGTTTCCAGCCAGTATCTGGACCGACATATCCACATTAAATGTGACGTCGTTGGTGATGACCGTGGTGGTGGAAGTGTAGCCGAGATTGTTAAAGTAGGCGTCGTCGTTCTCCCCGGTCGTGATATCATAGTTCCAGTTGAACATGGCCAGCGAGTCAATCGGCCCACTACCCGACAGGGTTCCAGTTACAATTACCGGGGCATCGGCAGTTCCCAAGCCGCTGTAACGGGTGATTGACGCGCTGTAGGTATTAGGCCCGGTCAAGGTGACCACGACATCCCAGCCATAAGTGGTAAAACCCAGGCCGGCGATTTGCTGGGCACCGGAAGCGTCCTGCACTGTGAGGTTGGTGTCGCCGCCATTGAAGTAAATCTGCAAGCGGGCCCGGCCGTTAAATCCACCGGAGCCGGAATAATCACCATTTCGGAGCGCAAAACCCACCTGACCAGGGTGGCCAACCAAGAGGCCATTTTGGAAAGATAGCACAAACTGATCTCCCGCCGCGCTCAAAGGCACATTGAACTTGCGGTAACCCTCCGCTTCTTCCCAAGGCGTGCTGCCAAAACCTTTGGCATACAGTTTCCATACGGAACCATCAGGGGATTGAATGTTGGAACCGGAGGAGTTTTGTTTCTCAAAACCGGCGTAGGTGTTGCCGGTGCTGCCGCCGTGGATATCTGAATATAATTCCCAGTTTGCAAAACCGCTGCCGGCATTTGCCCGGTTTGTCCAGGAACTATAATCGCTGGCATTGTCGGCACCGGACCCGTAAATCTGCAAGGCGTAATTGTTGGTGCCGGTGCATCCATTGTTATCTGTAGCGAGAACCGTGAAAGTATATTGGCCGGTCGCGGAAGGAATACCCGATAAGACACCAGCGGTTGACAGACTCAAACCCGGTGGCAAGGAGCCACTGTTTTTGGTGTAGGTATAGGGTGCAATACCTCCATAAGCGTTGAGATTCTGGCTCGTGGCCACATTTTTGACCGATGCGACCAGCTTGGCCATTTGAATGGTAGGGCACCCTCCGGCAATGGTAAAATATGCCCCGTAGTTCGCGCCGCTGTTATTGATAAAATCCGAAGCGCCATTAGCTGCATCGGAATGACCAAGAATGAAAGCATTTGCATCCAACGTATAGATTCCGGGTGTCAAACCGGCGATAATATTGACATTCATATTGGTCACGTCGACCCGGTAGTTATTGCCGGACAGATAAGCAACCACCGGCATCGCTGTGCCACCGGGGAAACCCGGCGCGGCGGCTTGAGCTACGGTTCCGGTGCCGGGAAAGACCCGGAAATTGAGGTAGCCACCCGAAGCATAGCCGCCGCTTCCGACATCTGCATAAACCAATGCCGAACCACCTTGTAAAATAATTTTATCTCCTGTAAGGGGATTGAAGGTGCCGAGATTCAAAACGGGTGCGGAGCCGCTGCCATTGGCCCAGCTCGATCCGTTGTAGGTCGCCGTCGAACCCGTCGGCAGCAAATCCGTGCCGGCGCCGCTCACATCGTAAAGATTGGTCGTCGTCCCGTTTACATCGAGGATGAGGCCAAAACCATATCCGCCAAAGAATCCAGCGTTGGCGATGTTTGCGAACCAGGCAAGGCTGAGGCTGATGGCAAGCAGCTTTTTCATTGATTTCAGTGTTTTCATAATTTTGAGTTTTTTACGACAGACGCCCAAAAAAAGTTGGGCAATGGCTGTATGGAGGTAATTTAACAGGGATTTCAATTTCGCCTAGCTAGCAAGATTACTAGATTTCGACCTTCAAAATCATTTGCCGGCCAGTGCATGATAAACGACCGAAGCCATGATTTGGCTGCCTTCGGTGTTCGGATGGACGGTGTCTGGAAACAGTTCGGTTTTTCCGGTCAACGGAGTGTTCAAGTCAATTACCGTGGCGTTGACATCGCCGGCTACTTGACGGATGAGCGGGATGACTTCGTCGTGAATCGTCTTATCGTTGATGCCCCAGCCTCCGGGAAAACACGGCGGTGGCAGACAGGCAAACACCTTGACCTTGGGATTGACCCGGCGAAAGGCGGCAATCATCACCTCGTAGTCGGGCAAATATTCGGCCTTGTTCCGCCAGTTTTCCGGGGCGTTGTCGGAGTTCAAGCTGCCATCGCCGCGATGTTTGCTGTCGTTGGTGCCGAGCATAATGACGACAATGTCCGGCCCAAAGTTAAGGGCGTTTGTGTATTGGCTCGAGAACATATAGGGCAGATCGCTGTGCTTGAGCATGGTTGCACCGCAACGCCCAAAGTTACGGGTGTCGTAATCCGTGCCTAAAAGACCACCAAGTTGTGCCGGATAGGATTTAGTTCTGCGTGTGGGCACGCCGGCACCGTAGGTGATGCTGTCGCCCACACAAGCAACACGCACAGGTGATTGCGCCGTGTTTTGCAACCTCCTTTGTGAAGTCTCGCGAGCCTGAAACTTGTTATTGTTGGTGACGGTGGAGTCGGTCACGGCAATGTTGTTGATGTAGAAATCATTGGCGTTGCCGGAAACGGTCTGGCCGGCGTAGAGTTTAAAATTGGCAACGGCACCGGTGTAGGTGCCGGTGGCTTTCGCGGAAATCCCACCACTGCGGGTGATCGACCAGATGCCACCACTGGCTTTGGTCTGGGTAACGGCAATATGGAAGACCGTGTTGTCGCTGTATGCGTTTCCGATAGAACCGTTGCCGGAGGCGGCATGGGAAACGGCGTAATCGTCACCGCCGATATTGAACGTGAATATTTCGGCGTCATTGGCATCTTTCGCCGCAAACCCCTTGTATCCATTTCGAAAATTGAGGGCGATATCCAGCGACAAAGTCTGACCCGGCAACAGCGTGTCGTCCTTGCCAGAGCCGTCTTTCAGGAAGCCGTAGGCGGCCGATTCCCCATGGCCGCTCGCGCCTCCGCTGACACCATATATGCGCCACGCTCTTCCGGCCGTATTGATGCCCGGATAACTGCCGGGGCCGGCCAGTTCGGTGGAGTCATCAAGATCAACCCCCGCAACCCCCGGCGCGGTAACAACATTGGTCGCCGTGAACCAGCCGAAATTATTTGGCTGCGAACTGCCGAAAGCCCAGCCAGCGTTGTAATAGGCATTGCCGGCGTTTTCCGTAAAGAGCGCCGCAGCGTTTACATGGTTGGACAGGAGCATGGCAACAGACAGGCAAAGCCAGGTTTTTAAGGTTTGATGGAGCATAATTGTTTATTTGTTAATTGTTTTGGACTGCGCGTTTGCTTTGAGAATCATCTTTCTTCGATTATCGGTCCAAAGTATCAGCCTCTTGCCAAGTTTGCCCAGCTAGCAAACTTGCTAGATTTTGAATTTCAAGATCATCTCACTGCGGGAATGGACGTGGAGCTTTTCGTAAATATGCTGGAGATGAAATCTGACGGCGGCAATGCTCACGCCCATGCGGTCGGCGATGTCTTGGTTTTCCAATCCTTGCATCACCAGTTCCAAAACCTCCTTCTCGCGCCCGGTCAAGCCCTCGACTTGTGCCGCCGCTGTCGGGGCAGACCGGAATTGGCCGATTACCTTTCGTGCGATTTCCGGGGTCATCGGCACACCGCCCTGCTTGGCCTCGCGAATCGCAGCGATGATGCGCTCCGGCGCGGAGCGTTTCAGCAAATAGCCACAGGCACCGGCCTGGAGCGCCTGAAAAATCCGGTCGGAATCTTCATACACCGTGACCACGACAATCTGTGCCGCCGGAAGCAGTTCCTTGATTTTGACGGTGCATTCAATGCCGGTTTTGTCCGGCAACTGGATGTCCATCAGCACCACGTCCGGCTTGAACTTTGGAATTTGCTTCAGCGCCTCGGCCACACTGTCGCAACTGCAAACACATTCCATGCCCGGCTCCAGACGGATGAGCGTTTCAAATCCCTGTCGCAGGGTTTTGTCGTCCTCGACTATGGCTACTTTGATCATTTTGTAACTGGGGTAAGTGGCGCTTCAAAACGAACCGTGATTCCTCCGCTTGGATTCGCGCGGATGTCACATCGGCCGCCCAAAGCATTTAAACGATCTTTCATGTTGGCAAGACCGTCGGCACCGGCTTGCTTCCGGCAGTCAACTAGGCCGCGACCATCGTCCTCAACTTCCATGACCAAAACGCCGTGCTGAACCGCGATGCGCAGACAGACTTTGGTGGCCGCCGCGTGGCGAATCACGTTCGTGATGGTTTCCTTGAACGCCATGAGCAGCTCGTGCCGGAATTTTGAATCTAGCTGGATGTCGGGCAATTCTTCCGTGACCTCCAATCCGCATTTCACCGACGCCAGCGCCAGCAACCGCTGCGCGTGGGCGCAGAAATAGCCGACAAGCGAGGCGAGTGTGTCGTTGCGCGGATTGATGGCCCACACGATTTCATCCAGCGAAGTCACCATGTCGCGGGCCATCGCGTTCAAATCGGTGAGGTAGTGCGCCTTTTCCTCGCCCGTGGTTGCCGGATTGGCGGCGAGCGTGGTCAGCATGTTGACGCGCGTCAAACCCGCGCCGAGATCGTCATGCAAATCTTGCGCCACGCGGATGCGTTCCTGTTCCACCGCGCGCTGATGCTCGACCTGCTGGCGCCGTTGAATTTGCGCTTCTAGTTGCAAGGTGCGCTGATCCACTTTTGTCCGGAGTTGTTTGATCCAAATCAGGGCGGCAATCAGGACGCCAATCAGCACGCCCACCACGGTCAACATGCGCCGTAACGTCCACCAGGGTGGACGCGATAAAACCCTGACGTCAAAACCGGTATTGAGCAGCAGCCGGAACGAATCAATCGGCTGGCCCAGAACGTGATTGCCTCCCTGCCCGACATAAACACCGGTCAATTCGAGCCGGCTACCGGGAATTAAATTGGGAGCAAGACCTGTTTTGTCATTGATCACCGCGATGAAGCGACGAAGGCCATTCTGCATTTCAAGAACATATCCAGACGTCGTGCTGTTCTCGGTCAAAAGCACGCCCTCGATCTGAACCAAAGCGGAGTCGAATTCATCACTCAGCAAATTATCCGACTTAAGCTGACGCGGTTTTGGCAATTCAGCCAGTCCGGTGCGCTGCACCACTGCTTCCCGCAACAAGGGAGATGGACCGCTCACATCCAGAAAACCAACGACTTCGGCCAGATCGCACACATGCGCGGTCGGTTTTCCGGGGTAAATGAAGCGCAATCCGTTGTCGCCATCCATCAGGAAACAGCCCCCATCACCTTGGAAAATGATTTGCCCGGAAACCTTGACGCGTTGAAATGCCCCGGCTTGAGGATCGAACCGTAATAATTCCCCGGCGTGCTTGGCGGGAATGGCAAAGGGATCCAATGGTGCCGGCTGCACGAGATTCACCCACTGCTGGTTGATGCGAATATCCCCCACTTTCACCCGTTGAGCTTGCTGGTCCCAGCTGGCAAACAGGCAGCCGCGCATATGAATTACGGCATTCAAATAAGATTGTGGAATGGGGGAAGCCATCGAATCCAGTTGCACCCGGATGCGGCCATCACGCGTGAGCAAAGTGACCGTATTGCTTTCGATCAAGGTGGCAACCCCTTCCAGTTCCACATATTGAGCATGCAGGCTGCCATTGAGCAACTGGTCCCAAGTGGGAATAACAGGATTCGGCAGCAGGCTGGTTCCGGTGCAACTGATTTCTGAAGCGGCAATATACGGGGAGAATTCCCCTGGCTGGGTGGTTCCCTCGACCTCGCAATAGTCGCCAACCTGCAATGGAATCGGTTTCCCGATGGCCACATAAATCCCCCGCGTTGAGTCTTGAATCACCACGGCATCCCCCTGTAGGACGGTGGTGACCACGCCGCGCAATTTCACGGGATAACCCCGTTTCAACTCCTCCGGGTTCAGTTGGTTAACTTGCTCAGCGGTGGTGAGGATGGGCAACGTTCCGAGGCGATCGGAGGGTTCGCCCACTCGGCGAAAATATTCACAACGCAAAACCCGATTGGTGCCCCCGGCGTCCAAGCGGCCCAATAATTCCGAGGTCTCGCCGGCTGGGTAATTGGATCCGCTGGTTTCCAGTGCGATTTTTCCCGATGCATCCTCCAAAAATGCCGGCTGCCCGGCAACAGGCGGAATGATGTTTCCGCGGAGATGGACGACGGGTTGTAAGTTGCCGGGGAATCCCGCAGCCAAAGCATTGCCAATCGTCATTAACGGATACGTGGCCCATAGATCAGGCGTGACATAGCGTTGTTCGATATCACTCCAGTTCTGCACAAAGAACTCGCCGGGCACTTTGGTCCCGTTGAGACTACGAATCGTGTGACATACCCCGACGGCCCGAATCCGATTTTTGGGCACGAGCGCATAGGAACACCTGGAATTCTCCGCTACTTTCATGCGCACTCGGCCCGAGCCTGTCACGAGTTCGATCTCCAAAACATCGGCCAAGCGGTTAACGAAGGTAACGGTTCCTTCAATTTCAGACCATTCATAGCCCCCTGGCTCTAAGACTGTTGAGTCATCGGCGACACGACTCGGCGATGGCAAAGTGGTTTTCCCGAACACATTGACGTGCAGAGAAGAATCACCGATAAACAAACGGCTGCCGTCGTCTGATTTGGCGTAAAACGTGTAAACGCCCTCCCTGGCAATTTGGAGATAGCTGCTGAATTGCAACCCCACGTGCTCCTCACGGGTTTTCACGCTCAAGTCGAAATTGCCGACCACACCGGTTTTGACGGTGTCCAGATGGTCCAGGTTGGGAAGCCGGCTCCACCACAAACCTTCGCAGCAGCGATAGTCCAGCCCGTTGACGAAATTCGTGGTTCCGTTCACCGGATCAAGCGTGGCACGAAACAGCGCCGAATCAGGAATTCGCTGTCGCGGCAGGTCCGGCCCTGCGTAATCCACCTCCAGCGCATACTTGTCGGTCCGATTGAACCAGGCGACGCGAATTGGCTGCCAGCCGGCTTTAAGATAAATGCTGCCGGATTGCTCGGTTGCCACATGAAGCCCGTCATTGTCCACCACCGGGACTCCGGACAGCCTGATGACATCCCGCGTCTTCACCGCCAGACAGTTTCCCGTCAAGCTCACGCGGTCACCCTGGTGCGGCATCGGGCACGGCAGATCCAGCTCCAGTTGCGCCGCCCCAGAGTCGTCATGCACTATCACCCGGCCTTCCGCCTCGCTCGACCACCAGACGGTTACCTCCAAATTCAGCGAGCGAACAAACGCCTGCCCTGAATTAACCGTTTGGTTCAATTGGAGAAGATTGGTGATTGCACGCAAGGATCCGTCACCACCGCCACTGGCGTCATTAACGACACCCAAAATCATCAACCCAGCCGCGATGGCGATATGGCGGATACCCGGCCAATTGTTTTTACGCAAGTGAGACATGCAATAGCAAGGCTCTAAAAACACAAATCACCAATGAACCATTCAGGTTTGGATTTGCTCTTTTTTTGCCAACTTTTCGGTCTGCCAAAGATGGCAATTCGATTCGGGTCACACATATCATTCTTTGGAGTATGCCGGATCGCATCGGCTTTGGATATAGCTCCCAATGAAAACTAGCAAGTTGAATAGGTAGCCAAGACTGCTTGCCCGATTACAATAATCACATTTTATAATATGATTCTTGCAGGCGACATCGGCGGCACATCTACCCGTCTTGGTCTGTTTGAAGTTGAGCCAAACCGCCTTAACCCGGTCAGGACGCAAATTTTCCGGAGCTGCGATTACCCGAGCCTTGGCAAAATTGCGACGACTTTTCTCGCAGCCCAGAGCTACGGAATTGATTCAGCGTGCTTTGGTATCGCCGGTCCGGTCAGGCATGGTCGCGTCGCCGGCCCGAATCTGGCTTGGAAAACCGATGCGGAATCACTCGCACGCGAACTTGAACTTCCAACAGTAATACTTATCAATGACCTCGAAGCCAATGCTCATGGCATTCCTGCCCTTGAGCCGGCAGATTTCATTACGCTTCAAACCGGCGATCCGGACGCAACAGGAAATGGGGCGGTCATTTCTGTCGGCACCGGACTTGGCGAAGCCGGCTTGTTTTGGAATGGGCAAGGCCATGTTCCATTTGCCTGCGAAGGGGGCCACGCAGATTTTGCACCCCGCGACGAAATCGAATGTGAACTTCTGGCTTATCTTTGTGCCAAGTTTGGCCGGGTGAGTTACGAGCGGGTGCTCTCCGGGAACGGACAGAAACTTCTGTATGAATTTCTGCGCGACGTCAAAGGACACCCGGAAAATCCGGCTCTCGCCGAAGAGATGCGATTGAATAATCTCGCTGCCGTAATCACACGCGCAGGTCTCGCTGGGGAATGTGATCTTTGCGTTCAAGCGCTGAATTGGTATGTGTCCCTCTACGGAGCAGAAGCGGGGAACCTTGCCTTGAAGATGATGGCAACCGGCGGCGTTTACATCGGCGGTGAGATTGCGCCAAAAATTATACAAAAGCTCAAAGAACCGTTTTTTATGAACGGTTTTCTCGTGAAAGGCAGGATGAAACCTGCTGCTTGAAACCATCCCCATTCGCGTCATCATGAAAGACACCACCGCGCTACTCGGTGCAGCTCGCGTCGCGGCCCAACGATCCAACTCAAGGTTGGATTGCGCCTCGGAATCCCTTTGATCTGCGGCAGGGGGATCGGACGCCGCCGGGCGGCGGTGGTGTTTCAGGATTATCCCGAAATTCCATTACCCGCTGGTAGGCCCGAACGTAAGAGCCGCCGCCAAACATCACCTCATTTTGGATCATGAAAACGATGGCATCATCCGCCGCCAGCTTGAGATTAAGCTCCCGAAGTTCCGTGAGTAACGCGCCGAAGTGACGTTTCAACCAGCGCGAGAATTGCGGTTGATCCGTCCGGTGAAACTGGTCGAGCACCCGCCACGAGTTGCCGAGATCGCGCAGGGCATTCCCGTAGCTTTCTTGATTTTTTTGCGGACGCCCGCGCCATCCACCCGCACAACTGCGCGGCAATTATTGGCCGGCTGGTCATCGGGGACGGCATGGCCGTGGGTCGAATTTCTGGTCGGGCGACGTGGCATTGAAAAAGCGTCGCACATCATTCACCGGCGCAATGCAGCGGGTTTCATCACACTGTTTTCCATCATCAATTTACCCCTTC
>Ga0364922_10802_pt1 | contig 10962 bp, 9 predicted proteins | sample ExccelJu500001D4_2_FD_206955 | JGI IMG/M metagenome (GOLD analysis project Ga0364922, IMG submission 206955) | Enriched cells from Trout Bog Lake Hypolimnion, Wisconsin, USA - BchlTB.June20.5000.01.D4 | ecosystem: Environmental > Aquatic > Freshwater > Lake > Hypolimnion/Profundal zone | place...
AGAATGCCCTGGTTATGCTAAACTGTCGCGCAATGCCGGTACATTCTGGCTCTTGGCAAATTATTAACTGCTGGCTTTCAGGCGCTCCCCGGGGTTGACATTAATGATAAAACATTATCCAACAGGAACATTGCCTGAAGCCCAGCACCACCATCTGACTCAAAGTTGGATAAATCAATGACCAGGAAGTTTCGGATCGAGGAGTTGGGCATGGAAGACGCAGTTGAAGGTCAATCAACCACTAAGAGAAGACGTAAGCATAAGCACCGAAGGTCGGGTCTCAAACAAATTATAAATACAAAAAAAAAGAAACGGATTACCCGCTTTTTGTATTATGCCGCAATCATAATTATTTGCTTTGTTTTCGGCTACTTTTTACTCGGACCTAGCCTCACGGCTTCTGGGTGACGAAGGGCCACAAAGAAAAGAGACAATGCCCTTCGAGTTCCTAACCCAACAAGGCACAGGGGGGATACGATAGAAGGCCCAAAAACACTCAAGATCACGCGGCCCCGCCAGCTAGCAAGGCCCTTCTAAGTTTTTTCCAGACACTTGTAAACCTGCCAACTATTGAACTCAACAGCTCAACGTCCTCCCCGCGCTCCAATGAAAGCCCACAGTTTTCTGCGAAATCCACCTGCAAGTGCCTTCAACAGGAAAGCCCTATCTACAATAGACATCATGTTTGTTTTAATAATTTGTGTTTTTGAATAGAAAGTATTGTTGTTCTCTAGTTTTCCGTTTAAAAAAGAACTCATACGATTTGAATACCAACCGGCATCTTCTCTATTTCTTAAAGAAGCATAGGTAGGTACTTCAATAGAGGGAATTACACCCAAGGACATGAAATGGCTTGCATTCATACAGAATAATGACTTACAGTTATCACCAACAGCTGTAAAATTAATAGGTTTAGTAGGATATTTAAAGATGTCTTCAACAATATACGAACTATAACATTTACCCATGGCGCCAGTAGCCAAATTCAGCGTAGCACTCCAATCACCAGCATAGCAAAACCCTTTTCTTTTTAAGCCAAAATTATTCATTGTGAAATCAAACAAGGGCGAATGGAATTTTCCACCGAAAGATTGATATTCCTCTTTGGAATGTTCGGTGAAAAGTTCAATATTTGAATGAAGTTCTGTTTCCTTTCGAGTAGCGACGATTTGAGGCGCGCCGCCGGTACGCTGTTCACAAATATATTTTATTTCATCCAAATATGGCAAGTATTCATCACATAAATTTACTTGGACCAAAATTGAACACCCACCTTTACGCACACGGTTAACGTTGTCAAAAAATATGTCTAATTTATTTGGCAATAATTCCAGATAGTGGAAAGAAAAAGAGAAATGCAGCCTTTCCAGGTATTCTTTCGGAAATTTTAAAATTTCATCAAATCTTTTTGTCAAAGTTCCGTTCGTTGTAATATTAACAAAATGGCCTTGTTTCAGTATATTGTAGGCAATATCAATTACTTTCGCCGGAACCAAAGTTTCACCTGCCCCGCAAATACTAAAGTAACAAATCCCGCCCATACGGTTTTGGGATAAGGCCTCTCCGATAACTTCTGGGCTGTATTGAAAATCAGATGCCTTGTTTCCTCTTTGTTTTCGTTGGACTATATAACAATAGTTACACTTTAAATTACATGAATAGTCGGGCACAAGGCATTCTATAAAGCGTTTTATTTTTTCCATGAGCTATCACCTACAATTTTAGATTACCTATAAATGAACAACCAAAACAAGCACACGTGTTGAGAATATCGCGTTACAAAATTTACGTAATCTTCTTCATATCGGAATAAATCACTGAGTACTAAGACTGTTGGATCCGTGCGAGTGGAACGTTTCAAACTTCATGCATCCGGTGAAGATCTTGGCGGGGGAGACTCGCGTCACCGCACCCCAACTACTCACGATGAGTGACTACTCCAGAATCTATTAGTTTCTTATATATTTGATCAGACACGACTCGGTACCCGTATTCGTTCCAATGGTAATTGGTTTCAAATTCAAATTTTAAGTGGTTATTTGAATAAAGATCTGTCATCGGAGATGTGAGATCAACCAGTTGAAACCCATTTGCAATTGATGCCGATTCAACAATATTTCTGAGTTCATCATTCTTTTTCTCTGTTATCCCTTGGTAAATATCTCGTCTAGGTGCGTCTATGACAATAATCACAGCGCAGCCAGGATTCTCTAGACGAATTTTTGCAAACGCATAGTCAGTAAACTCTTTATTATAATTGGATTTAGTCTCCCTTGACAGAGCCGAAGGAGATTTGCCACTATCAAACATTCCATTATTAAAGCGGCCATAACGCAACAAAGCACTTTTCCGATAGTACAAGCCGATTTTTGAGGGAATATAGGGTACAAATGATTCCTTAACGCCTGAAGGGCTATAGGAAAAATAAAGGTTTCCTTCTTTGTTATCTGAAGACAGTTGAGAACCGGATATGTCATCATCGACTAGGTTGAAAATCATTACCTGAGGATGGAAATGCTTCCTCACATACCGAGACACATGCAGGTACTCGCTGAGTTTGGCTCCGGATATCCCAAAACTGTAAACCGCATATTTATTGCCAAGTTGTTGCTGCAAGTCAGAAGTCAAGTTGCGATCAGGATTGACAGGAAGTGCTTCGATATATGAATTACCTATGATGGCAATAACTGGTTTGTCGCCACTCCCAGTATAGTCACGATCATTCAACCACCCAATATTGTTCACGTGCCAACGAGATCGAATCTCTGCAAGGCTGCCAGAAGTGAAGAGTCCATCCCTCTGTTTGCGGTTGTCATACTTGAGGATATTATCTTTATGGTCGAAAACGTAAAAAGGCAGTTCAGAGGCAGGAACAAGTACACGGAAGGATACCTCTAACAATGCGACCAATAGGAGAAGCTTAAAAAAGAATTTAAGTATATATGTGTACGACATCTCTTTCACCATAATTTCAAAATCTGACGTAGGCAAAACTCTGGTTCGAAAAATGCCCAAGTAGCAGTAAATACATTGCTATTCCGTAGTAAAAACAGCAACGGACCAGGAATGGTTTACTATAAAATATCGTCATCAAATGCTGACGCTTTGCAAGCGATGTCATCAAAAGCAACAATCCGATGGAAAGAACAGCAATATTGAACTCCCACAATGTTGCACCATTTTGAGATAAAACTTCTAAATTCTGCTTTAGTTTCAATAAATCACCGTAGCCACTAAAAGATTCAGTCACTACATACCAAGCATCGGCTAGACTGTTCGCCCTAAAGAATACCCAAGCGACACAGACTAAGTGGAATGTTATAAAAATTTGCCAGACTTTCAACAATGTAGTTTTCTCTATTCCTAACGCCTTATGTAACTTCTTCTGGTAAGGACGGTAAAAAACCGAACAGGCCATGTATAGGCCGTGCAGGCCACCCCAAACAACGAAACCCCAGTTAGCGCCGTGCCAGAATCCCGAGACAAGAAAAGCAACGATGAGGGATAAGGCAGTACCCCGGTTTTTTAAGTTCCGCCAATGCATTTGGAGAGGTTTAAATATGTAGTCAAGGATCCAACGAGAAAAAGATATGTGCCATCGTCTCCAAAAATCAGCAACAGACGTCGCTAAGTATGGTGAATTAAAATTTGGGGTGAGATTGATGTTAAAAACACGTGCTGTACCGAGCGCAATATCAGTGTATCCTGAAAAGTCGTAATATATTTGAAAAGCATAGGAGTAGGTAGCAAGAAGTAAATAAATACCAGAAAAATTGTGCACATTGGAATACACGGGTTCGACAAAGAGAGACAGCCTGTCAGCAATAACTACTTTCTTGAACAATCCACCAATAATTAAAAGCATACCGGATCTAAATTGATTCAGACAAGGAACCTGTAACTTTTTCAATTGGGGCAGGAAATCTCCAGCCCTTTCTATTGGCCCCTGCAACAATTTCGGGAAGAATGCCAAGTAAAGCAAAAAATGTCCGAAATTCCTTTCTGGTTCCACTATCTCAAAATAGACGTCCAAAAGATAAGACATCGCTTGGAAGACGTAATAGGAAACCCCAATTGCGACAAATGCTTTAACAGGTTGTATCTGAACGTCAAATGGAAGCAACGTTGAGAGTGCCTTCAAATTCTCTGAAAGAAACGGCAGATATTTCATCACCACAAGAATTAGTATGTTGACAGAAATGCCAGTCCATAGGAGAGAATATTTTGCTTTGGGATATTCTGCACGATCTAACCAGATTCCAAATACATAGGTGGTCATTGCCACCGAGATCAGCACAGCTATTAAATAAGGTACGTGTAGTGTGGCATAAAACAGCAGGCTCGCTGCCAACAGAACGCACCAGCGTGCCCGTTCGCCAACAAAGAAGAAGACCAGATATACGACCGGTAAAAAAATAAAAAATTTAGGGGAGTTGAATAGCATTATTTTGTCAGGTGTTGGTTTGCCGTTATTTAGCAAATAGTCAATGAAATCATTTTCTTGCAGGGTCGCCATTGACGAGGCGTTGTCATTGATATGGAACCCGTTATGGCTTCATACTGCTTTGATCAAGTGTATTGCTGTTTTCCTTCTTTCACCTGACACCTGACCAACTAAACTTTTGACACGGAGTCAGAACAAGAAGCCCAGTATTCGCGGACCAGTTGATTGGTATTTCGAATATTCGTGCTGCTCGAAGCCCCGAAAACGATCGATTCTATGTTGGGTTGCCGTGAAACCCACTCGATGGCCTCCCTGGGGGCGATCGCACCGGAAGCGAACACGGACATGGCGATGGCACGGAACTTCCGCTCCCGCAAGGCGCGCTCATAGGCCTCGAAACCGCCGCACATACGGAAACCGAGCTTATTTATGTTCGCGCAAACGATCGGGTTTTCAATGCCGAGTTCCTCGAGGACGTCGAGCAGTTTGGGCAGGTTCATGGTGATGAACCCCGGCTCTGCGCCATAGCGCTCCTTCACGTGATTGGCGAAGATCCGGAAAGCCTCCTTGAAATCCAGCCCCAGCAGCAGGTCTACGACCACGTTCTGCAGAAAAATGACCGGAGTGTTCAGCCCCTTGAACATCTTCATTTCCGCATCCACCAGCAGCGTGGTGATCCCTGCGATGTCTTTTTTCGCCAGCGACATGCCGCCTCGCATGGCGGCGTCCAGGAATCCGTCATCCGGCAGAAAGCGCTTGATCGCGCCCAGCATGCCATGGTCGGTCATCGCGTTCGCGTATTTGTGCGCATAGGGCATGCATGGGTAGAACAGGTAGTCCTTGTAGCGTTGCTGGTCCGCACGCATGTGGTCGCAGACCAGCGCGATGCGGTCGTGGGTCGTGCACATGAAGGACCTGATGCCCTCGTCGAAGGCCGTATCGAGGACGTCTATGACGGCACTAATGTCCTGGAATCGCATGGACTGCGCCCTCGCCTTCTCCTCGGACATGTGGTTCACGCCGAAAAACTGATTATCACCAAACAACAGCCGATCCATATCAAATCTCTCCCATTGGAAACGAGTTAATTCTTCAGAAAAGGGAATCTTTTCTTGCGCTTGGCAGCCGCCACGGGCAAAGCATCGTCCGACCGCACCGACGCCCCCTTTTCGGCATCCGCGATCATCATGGACAGCACAGTGTCAGTCGCGACCGCGTTGGCGAAGGAGTTGAGGTTGTCGGTGCGCTTCTCCTTGATGCAGCGCACAAAGTAATCGAGCTGCGCCGAGTACTCCTCGCCCCGGACGTAGAACCAGACCGGCTCGGTCAGGTCGGTGGTGTACTTCACGTTCCAGCCGAGCTGGTAGCCCTCGGGGACCTTCGCCGTCTGGCGCAGGAAAACCTGGCATTCCTGGCGGTCAGCCACGATGCGTCCGCACTTGCCTGAGATGGTGATCTTCGTGCTCATCTTGCGGTAGGACTCGTCGCTCCAGTTGACAGAAATTTGCGCGCTTTGGCCGTTGGGGAAATAGAGGGTGCTGTACACCTCGTCATCGGTCTCCTCGGAGAAGATGCTGTTCAGCACAGTGCCGCCCACCCCGGTAGGCGCCCCCAAGTACCAGTTGAGCAGGTTGATCGGGTGGGCGGCGTAATCGTATAGGCACCCGCCTCCCTCCTGCCTCTGGGTGCGCCAGGTGGAGCCCTTGGGGCGCAGCACGACCGGGCCGTAAGCCTCGGCCTGGACGTGGGTGATCTCCCCGATCGCCCCGGCGTCGAGCAGACGCTTGACTTCCTGGAAGGCGCCGACGAAGCGGTAATGATAGCCCACTTGGTTCACCGCTCCTTTTTCCCGGGCGAGCTTGACGGCCGCCTCGCCCTCCCGGGTGTCCAGACAGAAGGGCTTTTCGCAAAAAACGTGCAGCCCGCGTTCGAGGGCGGCCAGAACCATCTTCGAATGGTGGCTCGAGGGGGTGGCGATGATCACGGCATCCAACTCCACCTCGCGCAGCATCGCCTCGAAATCGCTGTAGGTGCGCACCCCCGTGTACTTGTTCAGCACATCGAGCACATAACCCGTCGCATCGCACACCGCCGCCACCTTCACCTCAGGGTGAGCATTGATCATCGCATGATGTGACAACCCCATCTTGCCAAGACCAACCACTGCAAGCTTAATCATCAGTCTCTCCTATTTACGGTTCTAGAACACAAACGGTAATGTCGCTAATCGCTACCGGCTTTTGTAGGGGCTGTCTGTCAGTGAGGCAGCGCCGTCCCGGCGGGTAAAATGAAAGCAGGGGTCACCGCGAGAATATCTCGATGAACTCATTGGTGATTTTTTCCCAGCTGAATCGGTTCTCCACGTCCGCCTTCCCTGCGGCGGCCTTCGTCGCCAGTTCATCGACGTGTGAAAGGGCGAATTCCAGCTTTTCCGCCAAAGCCGCCGCGTCACCCGTGCCGAAATGGACGGCGTTATCATTGGTTATGTAGATATTCTCCACGATGTCGCTGCAGACGACCGGAGTGCCGAGTCCCATGACGGTAAGCAGCACGGGGGACAGCCCCTCTATGATGGAGGGCTGCACGTATGCGAAGGCGTTTTTCATCAGCGCGTTGGTGTCGCCTCCGTAAATATACCCCGGGAACATGATCCTCGGGTCGGACACCTGCTTAAGCTGCATCTCGTAGTTGCTCGGATTGGGTGAGCCCCCGACGATGACCAGCTTCTTGTCCGTTTTAATGTGCGAAAAGGCCTCGGTAAGCAAATGAACACCCTTGTCCGGAATGAACCGGCCGACAAACAGGAAGTACTCGCCGGCGCTAAGTCCCAGTTTCTGCAAAATGCCGGAAGCGTCGCCGCTCTCGTTGACCTCGCATCCGTAAGGGACAAAATCGAACGGCTTGCCGAACTTTTTCTCGAAGTAGTCTTTGGTGTAGATATTGTCGAACACGACCCGGTGCGGAAAGTAAGCCGTCAGGTAGTTGGACATGATATAGAAAAGCTTGCCGTACCAGGGCCACTTGTCCCGCTTCCAGTCCATGGCGAACTGGCTCAACACCACCTTCTTGCCGGCGAGCCGAAGGAAGACGGACCAGATGCTGTTGGCCCCGCTCATGATGTGCACGACGTCCGCCCGGTTGTGGAAGATTATGTCGGCAGTGACCTTGAAGGAGTGCAGCAGCGTGTCCAGGCCGGCTCGTGACACAGTCCGGAAGGGGAGCAGGCGGATACCCTGATAGCTATCAGCCGGAGCGTCGCGGTCCTGCGGATAGATCCTGGTGTAGGCGGTCAGTTGGTGGCCCTTGGCGACCAGCCGGGGATACAACTCGAAGGCGAACTTGTCCGCGCCGGCCGAGCCGGCCCTGGGGGGTATGGTCCGGAAGCCTCCGAAGGCGGCGATCCTCAATTTTTCTGCATTCCCGTGGGACATAGATAAACCTTACAGGTAGTTCTGGTAATAGCCGTCGATGTATTCCTTCAGGGAAACCCGCCAATCTCGCATCACGTTCAGCTTCCTGATATCCAGTTTCTTGTTTACCAGCCTCTCGCACAGGGGCCGCTCCGCGAAATACTCCTTTTTGAAGTATTCCGAGGTGACCTCGTTTATTTTGATTTCCCCTTCCTTGCCGATGATCTTCAAGATCTCCTGGGTGACTTCGAGCCGGCTGGTCTGGCCACCGCAGACCATATTGTACAGGCCCCACAGCTCCTCCTTCAGGAGGACCTTGACGTTCTTGGCGAAGTCGTGCGTGTAGGTCGGGGTGCCGTCCTTGTCGTTGACGATGAACAATTCCTTCTTGCCGTCCTTGATCTGCTTCATGATTTTCTGGACGAATTTCTTGTCCTTTCCCGGCCCGCTCCCCATCATCCAGCCGGCGCGGCAGATCAGGTAGCGTTTTGCATTGTTGACGACATAAAGCTCCCCTGCATATTTGGAGCGAGCATAATGCCCCAGCGGATTGGGCAGGTCCCAGTCGTCATAGAGGTCCTTCTCGCCGTCGAAGATCCCGGCGGTGCTAATGTACAGAAGCGGTATGTCGAGTTTATTGGCTATGTACACCGCGTTCTCCACCGACAAGGTGTTGGTGATGTAGGTCGCGTCGGCGTTCAGCTCGCAGAATTCCAAGTCGGTGTAAGCGCCCAGATGGAACAGGTAGTCCTGGCGGGGAGGGTGGACGAGCCGCTGGCGTCCGAATTGGCGGGCCTGTTGCCGGCCAACGCCAGTTACGTCGGGTTGAAGCACGGTAAGGACTTGATCGAGCTGTTCAACGGGGCGTCCGCAGTGGTCTCGCCCTCGCTTTGCTTTGAAAACCAGCCCTTCAGCATCCTTGAGGCTTTTTCCTTCGGCAAACCGGTCATCGCCTCCAGCCTAGGCGGCATGGTAGAGCTCGTGGAGGACCGGGAGCGCGGGCTCCTGTTTCCGGCGGGAGACGCCGCTGCACTGGCCGCCGCGATGGAGTGGGTGACCTTGCATCCTGCGGAAGCCGAGGCCATGGGGGAAAGTGCCCATCAGTATGTAACCCGGGAACATTCGCCCGGCATGCACTATGAGCGGATGCTGCAGGTATACCGGGAAGTGCTCGCGTCAGGCTAATTTTGATTTTCCGCAGATAGCTTTCGGATTTAGTAAAATACCATAAACAGAGGGAATAACATGGACAAGATTTACATCGCCGGTTGTGGCGGGATGCTTGGAGAGGCTTTTTACGCACAGTACAAGGACGATTACCAGCTTAGGTGCACCGATATCGACGTGAACGAAGCGTGGCTTGGGCATATGGATTTTCGGGACCTGGCCGCCTACCGCAAGGACGTCGAGGCCTTCCAGCCGGACTACCTGTTCCATCTGGGCGCTTCCACCGAGGCCATGGCGCTTGCTAGCAGAGACCCCTTTTTGCAGCGTCTAAGCGCCGCCTGGTAAAAGCGTCCGGATGCGCAGAACTCACAGATTTCCCCCGTGGTGTTGTCCAGGAAATTGGTGTTCGGGCAGACAAGTTTATAATCGTGCAGCGTCCAGACAACCGGTATTCCTCTATGCTTTGCCTCAAAGATGATCGAAGGTGACAAATGTGAGTGAATATTCTGTAAATGAACAATATCCGGAGCAAAACGGTCCAAAATCTGGGAGAACTTGCTTCGAGCCTCGGTTGAATAAATGACACGTCCAAGCACCCGTAAACCATTGGTAATGCTCTTGTCACGGTTTACCTCTCTGAAATCAATATGGCTGACAAAAAGGTCTGAGTTCATGTCATGAAGGTTTCGATCATCCTGCATGGCAAAAAAAGCGATCTCATGACCTTTGTCTGTCAACAGCTCAGCCAAATTGAAGGTGTAAGAACTGTCTCCACCGCCACGATAGTGGCGAGTGTTGACTAGAAGGATACGCAAGCACAGCTCCTTTTATAATGTTAATGACTGAGAATTCGGGCTTCGCACCATCTTTGCCGATTCAGGCTGGCAAAGTATTTATGCGGACCAACCGACGCGCGGCTAGATAGTCGGCATTGGCTTTTTAAAGGGGCGATTCCCGAACCGGTAATTTCCCGCCCGTTATCGTGTGATCGAAGCGCCCACTCCCATGGCAAGCCATTAGTGATTTTTGCTAAACCAAGCTCGTAACAAAGCCTCACGGTTGGTCGTCTTAGTAGCTGGAGCGGGATTGTTTTTATCTTCGGTATGCTCAACACTCCAACCGTTATATTCGCGGAAAACATGATAGGTCCAATCCCAACCGTTAGCCTCGCATATCTCCGTCATATCCTTCAGATAATTGTAGGCACTTCCGCCCGCAGCCCATCGGACTGCACTGAATTCCCCCATTAAAATTCGGACGCCATATTTTTTCTGGAAATCCACGACTGGCTGCATATACTTCTTTAATTTGTTCTTGTCCCACATTGTGCCGTTCACCATGCCGGGATATTTTAGATGAACCCAATTCTGACCGATACCCTGGCTTGAGAAAGGCCACGGGTCATACATATGAACCGTGTATTCGACATTCGGTATCGATGGGTCCAGCGCGACTAGACCATTTATGAAGTTGTCGTGAGCCGAGATGACGATGGTGTGAACGCTATCCGTCAATCGAATATTTCGGGATACTTGCGTGGCGAGTTGTTGCCAATCCATCAAACCGCTGGCCACGGTGACTTGAAAGGGCTCATTTGCTAAGTCAAATCCCCAAACGGTTTTGTTTCCGGAGTAACGAAATACAATTTTATTCCATGTTTGTATAAAACGTGCCTGATTCTGAGCGTCTGCAAATATTCGGTTTTGTTTGGACGAGTTCCTGCCACCAGGTGTCGTATGCAAGTCAACCAATACTTTGATCCCGTATTTTTCACAAACGGGTAGCAGGCCGTCGAGTTTCTGCAAGGCGCTCTCGAGCCAGGCATCATAAGCCTCCGGCGTTGCGGTATCGGCAGGTCCCCCGACGCCATCAACACCCCAGACCAATTGCCACCTGACTAAATTGACCTTCCAGGTCTGGCCGAGATACTGCAAATCGCTG
>Ga0364922_10804_pt1 | contig 10937 bp, 2 predicted proteins | sample ExccelJu500001D4_2_FD_206955 | JGI IMG/M metagenome (GOLD analysis project Ga0364922, IMG submission 206955) | Enriched cells from Trout Bog Lake Hypolimnion, Wisconsin, USA - BchlTB.June20.5000.01.D4 | ecosystem: Environmental > Aquatic > Freshwater > Lake > Hypolimnion/Profundal zone | place...
GTTACAGTTACAGAAAAACATGATGTATCTGTAATAGGTGAAGGAACAGTATAAGATTGATTTGTATCACTTGTAATAGCTTGTCCATTTAGCAGCCATTGATTACCTATTGCCGAAGACGAAGTTAGAATATTCCCAATTTGGCTTATTGTAGGAATGCTAGGATTTAAACTGTATGCTATGTTAATAGTATCGGAAGAAGAACAAGGGTATTGATTAGTAATTTTTACCCAATAAGTACCTTGCAGATATACATTATATATTGAATCTGTTGAATTATCTTGCCATAGATAGGTTGAGTTTGGATTTGTTGCATTTAATAACAATGACTGCCCCTTACACAATACGGTATCGTTTCCAAAGTTTATTAAAGGTGATGGATTATAACTAATAGTTATTGAATTATAAGTATGGCAATTATATTGATTAGTAACTTTTACCCAATACATACCCTGATGAGTAGCATAGTATATTGGAGATGTTGCTCCATCCTGCCATTGATAGCTTGCATTAGGATAATTAGCATTTAAAATTAAAGTATCTCCAGTACACAAAGTAGTATCATTACCAAGATTAACATAAGGCGAACTACTATAAGCTACATTAATAGTATCGCTTGCAAAACAACTGCTGTTTATTGTTGCCTTAACCCAATAAGTACCTGCTTGGTTTACATCGTATGATAAGCCGGATGAACCATCCTGCCATGTATAACTTGTAAACGGCATAGCTTGTACATTTAATTGTAAATCCTGACCAGTACCCGGGCAAAGTACTGTATCATTACCTAAGTTAATAACAGGAGGAATAACTATATGAACTGTAAAATAAGCAGTATCATAAGCTGTGGTTGCTTTATATGTTGTAGTTACAGTTGGAGCAATTGTTATTATTGAATCTGTAGCAATAATTATACCCGGATTTAAACTATCCGCCCATTTTACTATAGTATCTCCATACATTCTTAAAGTATCCGGCTGTCCTTTACAGATTGCCACTTCACCTGTAATAGACAGTAAAGTATAAATCTCTATCTTATCTATAAAATAATATGCTCCATTACTGCCATAAGAACTAACCAATGTATGAGCATCATCTTTGAAATTACCTATTGTAATAAAGTTATATGAACTATCTGCTGTATAATTAAAACTAAAATGATGCCATTCATTCCAAAAATAAATAATTGTATCTATTTCAATTTGAGGTATTACAGATATAGACTCATCTATTGCTTGGTATAAAGGATTATTTGAAAAATGAATACCTAGATTATTAGACCCTTTAGTGTAAAAATTACCGTTTGTAATGTAAAAAGAAATTGAATATTTTTGTCCAATATTCATAGGTGAAATAAATTGGGAAGAAATATACTCTCTAAAAAGACCTTGTTGGATTGTAACAAGTCCTATCTGACCATTTCCTGAAAAAGGTAACATAGCTACTACTCCGAAACTTGTACCAGCACCTATAAATGATAATGTATTGAAATAATCAGGGCTACCTGTTGAATTTGTATAATCTCCATTTACATTATTCCATCCAATTGCAAGATTAGCTTGCCCATAGTCTGTTGGCAAACTTGAATAAGCTTCAAAATCACCGTTAGGCACAAGGTTAAACTGGGCAAATAAAGTATTTGCCGATAGATATAATAATAGTATGAATAGTGTGTTTTTCATTTTAAAGTACAAAGATATATAAAAAAATAATACTTATCCTAAATCCTCTCCAAAGGAAAGAACTTTTTTTTTAATCGAGTAGGGTGAGGGATTACTCCCCCGCCCTCTCACACCACCGTACATACTTTCGTATACGGCGGTTTCTGTTAATGGGTAAACATTTCTGCTAAGGCTCGTTATATGTCATTGCCTGAGTTATTTGATACTCCTTTCTTGCTGTCGTTCAGAATACGTCTTTACCACTTGCGGAAAGGAGAATGGTGCGTTAAACTTCCCATTTCTTGCTGCATCCCTGTAACTTTGAAATTCAATACACTGCTCCTTACATTAACAAATTCAGTCCTTCAATAGCCTGTGAGTCCTCTATATTCTCTATCTATAGCTCGTTTCTACTATCTACTATGACCTCTGCTGACTTCTTGTCCAGTTTCACGAATTATCACTAATTCATTTGTCCTATCAGACTCCGAACAAGACCTCTCGGGATAAAGTTCTCTACTTTCTTTAGGTTCTGCCTGATTTACTGTGTGCGGTTACGATTGAATTTTGGGCTATACGCAATCCATTGCTCGCTCACCCCCCGCTGTTCAGCCTTATATCAGATTTCTTTTCGTCAAAACGCTAAATTTGCTGATGACTTCCTTCAGATTCCACCTCACGATGGACACCCTTGTCATTCACTATCACTTCCTATCAACTCGGCGTGAATTGGGACTTGCACCCCACCAGTAAAAGAACTATGCCCGACATACAAAAAAAGGTAAAGCTCATTAGAGCTTTACCTTTTTTAAATTCAGATTTACTTAATTATTACTAATTTTTGATTGAAAGTTTTATCAGTTGTTGTAATTCGTAAATTATAAATACCAGCTTTAATATTGCTTACATTTAGCATCTGTAACTTTTTAGCAGCATTAACTGTAGTATTATAAATTAATTTACCGGTTAAATCATAAAACTCAACATTTGCCATACCATCCATTGTATTATCCAACTCAATGTATAGTTTATCATTTGCAGGATTAGGATAAACTTTTATAGCAGATTTTTCAGCTATCTCCTGATTTCTTATTGATTTTGTTTGACCAATCGAATCATCATCTGTAATAAAAGGATCAATACCTAGAATAACTCTTGCCGAAATAACAGCATCACCCGCAGTTAATGTGTGTTGATTAGCAATTTCAAGTAATGTTAACGAATCACTTTCACCAAGGAATTCATTATTTACTACCTTGTTCAAATATATATTATTAACAGTTATACGGTAGTTTTCGATAGTATTAGTACCGGTAAGTGTTAAATTAAGACTATTTGCAGCACTGTAGTTTTTAGTGTTGATGTATTTACCTATCTGATATAATTTACCAATATTGCTGTTATTAACACTATCATAAAAATTCTGGTAAATAATATCTTCGCTTGTGCCCAGATTCAAATAAGCGGGAATTTCGTCCAAAAGTTTATAGGCAAATTCTTTAGCCATATATTTATTTTCTACTGGCAAATCTATATATGTTGCAGTATCTTTAACTATTTTCCCCATCAGTTGATCTCTTAAAGCTGCATTTACAATAATTGTATCTACAGTATTTGTAGTTGTGTCGGTAAGTGTATTTGCAACTAAACTCTTTTCTGTATTTGAATTAGAATTAGGATCGAAAATACTACTGCAATCCGAATTAGGTGATTGATTTTGGACAGGAACTATGAATCCATTCAAAGAGTTTGCAGTAGTTACATAAGAGCTGTATATATTCGGTACAGAATTAATTGGACCTTGATGAAACCAATTTACCTCGTAATTTGATAATGTACCTGATACACGTCTTAAGGCATCAGTAGAATTAGGAGGAGAATTATAAATCGGATCATCATACCAATAATTATCAGATGTACGGTTATTACCGAATGGTGTCGGATTGATCAATTGACTACTTAATTGTACGTTTGCGAAATAAATGCCATACCAGCATTTATCCAGATCGTTACAAAAAAATTGCGAACCTAATGACCACCCTTTAACATAAATACCATCACCCATTCTCATAATCTGATTAGTACTGATTTTAGCATTTTTAGTCAAGTTTAAATAAATCCCAAACAATCTTTGATGATCGTTTTGATTTGGATACGGCATGTTTTCGTTATCAAATGTTGTTCCTGTTATTTTTGCATAATTACAATTATAAGCAGAAATTCCATAACAATATAAGGCAGATAAGGTAGATGTCGGATAATAAAAGACATTGTTTTGTATTATGCAATGACTAGTACCATACAAAGTACCATTACAATTACGCGCCAAAATACCCGAACGGAGATACCCATCATTAACAATACCCACTCTATTTGAATTGATATCTAAAGTTACAGTAGCATTAGTATTAGTTTGTTCAGCAACAATAATGTAATTACGTAAATTATCAGTAATATCATATACTCCGGTATTTTGATTAGCATCATTATAATTTATAACTGAAGGGTTGCTAAAGTCTTTTATGTGAATGCAATTATGAGTAATGTCAAAAATCCAATTACCTCTGATGTCCATTTGCACATGATTAGCATAGATTCCAGTATTGCTAGTATTTATTCGATTCATATTAGGTCCATAACCATAGCTTGTTGAGTTTCCTATGTTAACCTTATTTGTTATAGGCATCGAAGGCTGTACTATAGTTTCTACTTCTGTCTTACAAAAAATAGCTGCTTCGTTAGGTTCACCATTTCCTGAGTAAGATGGATGAGTTAAATCTGTTAAATAGATATTCGTAAAACTATTATTGTAAATATATACATCCGACTTTTTGGTTTTAATACCCCATTGCAAATATGAGAAATTGTTCTCATACGATAAATTGCTTAAGTCACCTATTGTTAAATTATAAACCGTATCAACTATTATACCTGTTAATGGTTTTGGATTTATTGTTGAATAATACCCAAAAGAGTTATCTTTAGTAATAGTGCTTGAAGCTATATATCCCTGATGTGCCGGTGGAGCAAACTGATTCCCCAAAAAGTCATAGATCCACGGTGGATTGTAGTTATGTACCCACAAAGCCACTAAATTATTAATAAACCAGGTGGAAGTTATATTAAAATTGCCGCCATTATTCGATACTATAGCATTTTTAGCATCTCTAACCGTACTCTTACTTTTAATTATAATTTCTGCGGTAGGATCTTCAGCATATATACCGTCCCAAGGACAGTCGCATGCTTGTTGCAGGTTGCATTCTTCAAATGTTAAGGTAAAACCCGGCATTACATTTATTCGGGCATTAACCCCAAACCTGATATTAGGACAGCCTGTAAATGTCAAATTATGATTAATTGTAGTAACCCCATTGAAAACAATATAATTACTATTGTTGGTAATTACAAAATTATAAGAGTTCAAATTTGGTACTGCATTAATATCATACGCATTAAGCGAATTAAGCACAATAGGATTGTTCATACAGTAGAAAGGATCAACAGCATAAGTGCCTGTATATACGCATCCACTGGCATCGGTGTACGATACGGTAATATTACCTGCTATCGCAGTACCCCAAGATACAGTTGTTGAAGTACCTGTGTTTGGTGTAGTAGTAGCACCTGTTGGCACACTCCATGAGTAAGTGACACCATTTACAGGACTAACAACATTAAAGATTCCACTATAAGGGCAATCGCTTAAAGAACCATTTATGGCAATTGGTGCTAATGAAGGAGCAGTAGAAGGGTCAATCCAAACTAAACCTTGATATATTGTACATCCACTTGCATCTACTCCCGTAACATATATATAATTAGCCGGAGCATTATTCCAAGAAAGAGTTGCCTGATTTTGAAATGAAGTACCAGTAGAACTTAAAGTGATTTGAGGTGGATTAGATGGAGTAGGATAAAATGGTAGAATTGTCCATGAATAAGTAACACCACTTTGAGCGTTATCAACAGTATAAATGCCTTGTTGATGACAATTATCGTTAAATGAACCGCTCATCGTAATTATTCCTTCAACTGGATCACCTAAAGTTGGATCAACCTGAATTTGTCCCTGATACACAACACAGCCAGTAGCATTATCTGTTCCTATAACACTAATATAATCTACACCGGTAACATTACCCCATGATACATTTAATAAATCATTTGAATAGTTATCTGTATTATTAGTTGTACTTACGCTATGTGATAATATAGTAGCAGGTACTGTCCATGAGTAAGTGATATTAGGTTGAGGACTTACTACATTAAATACTCCCAATTTATGGCAGTTATCGTTTAAAGAACCGTTAATTGAAATAGGAGTTGGAGGTGTTACATTTACAACAAAGTCTCCTGTATGTGTGCACCCTAATTCATCCGTTGCTACAACCGTATATGTCGTATTTACAGTTGGTGAAACAGTAATATCTGGATTAGTTTCAATTTGACTTCCTGAAACAGACCACAAACATGATCCATCTGGAATATTTACTCCCTGTACAAATGCAGTTATAGGTAGAGAGCATCCTGTATATATTGTTTGTGGAGATGTGGGATTAAATTGAACAGTTGCATTACTAATTGTAAATGTATATGATACTTGTTCAAATTCTGCAATAACAGGAGTGCATGTAATCATATTAGAAGTAATAAAGGGGGCACAATAAATAGTTAGAGTTACTTTGTAATCACCTGGAGTAAAGGTACACGTCCAATTAGGGATTGAACTTAATGTTGATCCACCACTTCCCAAAGTACCATTAATGCCAATATAACTATATTGATATGTAAGATTAGCTATAGTAGGGTCAGTTAAACAGGTGCTTGGTACAAAATTAATAGTAGAACAATTACCGCTTACCGTAAGATGAGGTGATAATGTAACCACCAGATGATAAGTTGTAGTTGAATATCCACCACTACCATCTGCAATTCCGATTACAATTGTAACTTGAGTTGGTGTACCAAAATAAAGTCCCTTATATGTACCATTCCAAAAAATCACATCACCTCCGTATGGAAAACTTACTGAATATCCATAAAAACTAGTTATGGGTGGATCAAATATCGCTAAAGTACCAACGCAAACTTCAGGAGGCAACCCATGTAAAAAATCTGAATTAGTCGTCCCTGCTGCTTTATTGCTCCCTTTATAATATGCAAGCTCATTAAATATTAGTTTTGTTCCATTATATTCACGTTTCAACAGATAGGTATTGCCGATAGTTAAATTACCAAAATGTAAATAAATCCCATTAATAGTTGATACTTGTGTATAAGCATTGCAGTTATCTGGGGCATTATATAATGTCATCTGATTTACAGTACCAGTATCTCCTCTTATAATATGCATACAAAAATAAATAGATGTATCTGTAGCTACAAATTTTACCCAATAAGTTGTATCAGTTATAGGTATTTGTATTAATTTTACTGAGTCTGTTGGATATATAGTAATTGCAGATTCACAATTGTATCCGTTAGTTGCCTTTAGTGGGTTTATAGTTAAAAATTGAGGAGAACCTGTACAGTTAGCTGCAAATACATTATAATAATACTGTATACCCGGATTTACATTAGTATCTGTAAATGTTGTGCCTGTCTGATCAGCTACTATTATACCTCCTCCCAAAGAGTTACCGGCAGTATAGGTAGTTCCATTTATGGGGTTAGCTGTTAGAGGGTCAATCGTACTCCGTACTATCAAATAATGATCTGCACTTGCCGAAGCTGTAAAAGAGCCACTAATAGAATTTCCATTATTCGACAAAGTTAGATTGGTAGGTTGGTCAATAGGTATTCCACAATTAAGAAAAACATTTCCGGTTAATGGTGATGTAGTTAAATAACTATGCGTACAATATAAAGTGTCAGAAGCAAAAATATAATAATATTGCGTGCCATAATTCACACTTGTATCTGTAAAAGATGTTCCTATCTGATATGCTATTACAATACCGTTTCCTATTGTATTGCCGGCAGTATAAGCAGTTCCTTTAGCAGGTAAAGCACTTAATGTAGAGGATGTACTTCTTACTATCAGATAATGATCAGCAGTTACCGAAGCTGAAAAAGAACCTGTAACAGTACTATAATTGGGCGTTAATGCTAAACCTGTAGGTTGTGCGGGATATATTAAAGGATTAATAGTATTTGCTCCAGCCATTTCATTCTCAAAAGCTAATCCATAATCCTCGCTATCAACATTACCATTTCCATCAATATCGTTTATAACATAACCGTTATTAACAGTTTCATCATCCGAAATAGCAGCTAGATATATCTGTGTACAGTCTTCAGATTCCAGATTCCCATTTTGATTAACATCTCCACCCCAAATCTCAAAATTACCCGTTGCATCTTCAAATATTCCATCTGCAAATTGAACAGGTGTATGTGTAAAGAAATTGTAATTAATTTGCTGTACTGTGAAGTCAACAGAATCACTCCATGTTTCTATGCTATTTCTATGTTTAATAACAATATAATGATACCCTGTAATTTCACCATAAGGACACGCATTCCAATTACTGTTTAAATAAATGGTAGGAATACTACCGTTTGTATTTAGATTAACCCCGTTATATGTTGCTTCAATTACATAATTAGGGTATTTTGTACTTCTGATAAATACTGTTACAGTATCAACTATTATTGATCCAAAATTATCGAAAAGGTCACCAGTATTCCAATTCATTCCCTGTGTTTGATTCATTAAACCTGTTCCATAATTATAATATTCCTGTAATATTGCAGTAATATTTAACGACTTCAACGAACAAGTTGCATTACCTATAAGTGGTGATGTTAGCAAATAAGCTGGTCCACCCGTGCAGGATAAAGAATTAGCTGCAAAAACATAATAATAATATTGCGTCCCTGAATTCAGATTTATATCTAAAAACATTGTATCTACGCTGTATTTAACTACAAAGCCGCCTCCTAATGTGTCACCATCAGAATATATTGTTCCGCTAATAGGTACAGCACTAAGAGAACTTATAGTGCTCCTTATTATCAGATAATTATCTGCACTCGGCTCAGATGTAAAAGTACCGGCAATTGTAGTTAGTGTGGAAGTTAAAGCCAGGTTTGTGGGTTGTAATGTTGGTGCATTACATTGTGTAAAAGCCGCATTCCCTAAAAATACTAAGACGATGCTTAGTAAAAAAATATGTCTTATTAATTTATTCATAATATTAACCCACATTGCAGCTATCCATCCATAACTAACGGTAGTTCATTATTTGATTTTTTAAAAATTACGCTAGGTAGGACTACAGATTTTTTTCTTACAAAGGGAACTAGTTTATATTTGAGTGCTTGGTAAATTTGTTTTACCGACTGGTTTGGTTCGGTACATTGACGTATGCTTATCGTCTCATTTTTTATATTTTCAACACTTGTTGTTACACATTTTTGTGTATTCATTATTCTAACTATTTCTCGCCAGTCTGAGTGGATACCTTTTTGTTTTAGTTGATACCTTATTGTGTTTACAACCCAGTAAGCTAATATCCCCAGATGTAGATGAGCCATTGCCGCTTCATCTGTTTTGTGATATATTGGGCGTAAATCTAAATCTGTTTTTAAAACTCTAAAAGTGTATTCTATTTCTCTAATAGTATTATAAATTGTCCAAAGTGTTTGTTCATCCTGTTCATCTAGTGAAGTTCTCAAAAAATAGATCCCAGCTTTATCATTTAGCTCTGTATATTCATTTTGTTTCCACTCTATCTCACTTACTATTTCGTTTTTATGTTCAACTTTTACATCATAGTGCTTATGTATTGAAGGATATTTTTCTTTTAATCTTCCTATTCTTTCCCATACTTTTTCCAGTTTCTTTGTTCCTCCTTTTCTGGATACTCCTACTTTTATTTGTTCTAAACCTTGTTCAAACCTTTCTGCAAAAAGACGATTCATACTTCTTTCTTTTAATGCTTTGGCATGACTTCTTACCCACAAATAATGATCGTTATCATTTTCTACTCTAACTTTCATTAACTCTATTGGCTGTAGTTTTCTATCTTTTATCATAACAGGTGTACAACTGATGTCTGCTTCATACGCTTTTAAACTAGAACGTGAGACACAAAGGTAATCATATCCTTTTGCTCTGAGTAATTTGATATTATCTTCTGTTGCAATTCCTGCATCCATCACAACTATCGGCTTGCGATTCTGAACAGAAGTTTGTGAGCTTAGCTTGTCAATAATGCGTTTTAAAGTACTACTGTCTGATGTATTACCTTCGAAGATATTGGAGTATTTCAAAAAACCTTCCTGATTAACAACTACTGCTAAAACAATAAGCTTAGCATCGGATCGCTTTTCTTTGCTCCTGCCAAAACGTGCGATCTCGCTTTCCTTCATTTGTCCTTCAAAATAGGTATTGGTTAAATCATATAGTATAATCGTATCTTGCAAGTCAAACAATTCATTGGTTTGTTTAGATAAAAATTGTTCTAATGGCTCTTTTAGTTTGAATAATCTTTTGCTGATACCATATAATAAATCTTTTGTGATTCTATTTTTATCAAAGCCTGTCAACTCACATACGGATGAGTTGTCCTTTAACCAGGATACGGTCTTAAGTTCTGAAGCCGGATATACAGCTCGACTTATGATATGTGTCTGTGCTAGATTTATTTTTTCTTCACTCCACTGCTTACTCTTCAAGAAATCACTTAAGCCTAGTTGACCCAGAGCTTGCAAACACAGCCATTCTGCTCCAATCTCACGTGCATCTTTATTCTTTAAAGTATTTATATAAACAGTTTCCTGTTCCAGAGAATTAATGTGCTTTAAATCATAGCGTCTCTTTTTTATTACCTCTCTGTAATAATGCTGTGCTAACTCTTCTATTTTCAAACTAACAGTATTTAAAGCTAAAGTATTACCTCCATTTTTTATCATTTCTTCAATACGAGATCCTAATAATTTCTTTTCCTCCACTGTAGGAAGTTCATCTAATTTCCCTAGACATATTATTGATCGATGTAACGTTCTTGAACCATCACGATAACTTTCACACAAACTATAAATACTATAGCGTGTCTTTGTTGTCTTACAATATTTGTTAAATGGCTTTATAAACATGCCACAAAATTACATCTAACTATTTTAATAGTCAATAGGTGAGGTAGGACTACATTTTACATTTCCAGAAACACCAAAATCATAAGTGCTTATTATCTGTCAGTTACAAAATGACACTCTTGCTGAATCTCCTAAAAAAGCCTGTTATTAGTCTTATTTAACTAATATTTA
>Ga0364922_10811_pt1 | contig 10834 bp, 7 predicted proteins | sample ExccelJu500001D4_2_FD_206955 | JGI IMG/M metagenome (GOLD analysis project Ga0364922, IMG submission 206955) | Enriched cells from Trout Bog Lake Hypolimnion, Wisconsin, USA - BchlTB.June20.5000.01.D4 | ecosystem: Environmental > Aquatic > Freshwater > Lake > Hypolimnion/Profundal zone | place...
GGGCATACCATCGTCAAAATCTACCGCACTCCCTCGCGGGGCTGTGAGGCTTTTACCGTCTCCTACTACCTCGGCGACAAGCGCCAGCGCGTCACGTTTGCCGATCTGGGGCTCGCCATGACCGAGGCCGAAACGGTCGCCAACAAACTTTCCACCGGCGAGGTCAACGTCCTGACGCTCACCAGCCATGACCGGCTGGCCTATATTCGCGCCATTGAAGCCTTGAAGCCGACGGGCGTGCCGCTGGAAATGGCGGCGATGCAGTTCGCCCAGGCGCACACGCTGCTGGAGGGCGAATCGCTGCTGGAGGCGGCGCGGTTTTATCTAAAAAAGAATCCGCACCGGCTGCCCAAGAAACCGGTGCCGGAAGTCGTCGAGGAAATGGTCAAGGCCAAGACGGCGGATAAAATGAGCGCGGTTTATGTCAAAGACCTAAAAGGCCGGCTGGCGCGGTTTGCCGCGAAATTCCCCGGCGCCATTTCGTTTGTGACGAGCGCGGAGATCGAAGATTTCCTGCGCGGCTTGAAGGGCAAAGACGACGCGGGCAAGGAGACGATTGTTTTGTCGGGCAAGTCGCGGAACAATTATCGGCGGGCCATCGGCACGTTGTTCAATTATGCCGTGACGCGCGGCTACCTGCCCAAAGGCGCGGTGCAAGTCGAGGACGTGGCGCTGGCGCGGGAAGAAAACGGCGAGATTGAAATCTTCCGGCCGGATGAGCTGGCAAACCTGCTGGTATCGGCGAACCCGGCGCTGATTCCGTTTCTCACGATTGGCGCGTTCGCCGGCCTGCGGCATGCAGAGCTGCAACGTCTGGACTGGTCGGAAGTCCGGCTGGACGACAGTTTCATCGAGGTCAAGGCAAGCAAGGCCAAGACGGCGAGCCGCCGATTGGTGCCGATCCAGGACAATCTGAAACAATGGTTGACTCCGTTGAGGAAGTCTGGCGGGGCAATTTGCGACTACGCCAATATGTCCAAGCAACTGCTCTGGCTGTCGGAAGCCGTGGACAAAAAACTCAAGGCGGCGGATGCGACGGCGGGTTTCGTCTGGAAACACAACGCGCTGCGGCACTCCTTCATTTCATACCGCGTTGCGCAAATTCAAAACGTGGCGCAAGTGGCGCTGGAAGCGGGCAACTCGCCCCGCGTGGTGTTCTCAAATTATCGTGAGCTGGTGCGCCCGGCGGACGCGGTGAAGTGGTTTGCCATCAGCCCCAATAGCTGAAACGCTGAATTTGAATCTGCCGGCTGCCGGGACAATACGAAAATCCGAAGGAAGATTTTCGGTTGGAAAGCGTTGTCCGGGTCGTGTGATAATGGCGGGGCGATGGCGGGCTTGCCGCCGCCTGCGTTCAGGCGGCGAGGATTTGGTGGAGGGTGGCGTCTAACAGATGTTCGGCGGAGGTCTGGGCGGCGGTGAGGCGGGTTACGCCACCACCAATGGAACGGTGCAAGTGAAGTGGTCGGGCAATAGTAGTTGGTGGATTATTCGGACAGAAGAATCCTATAATGGACAGCGCGCTGGCGGACAGTTTCTATCATGGTTCTCAAGCAGCGCGTTCGGTGGGACGAATTATTCCAACATACCTGTTGGGGGAGTTACTTATGTCGAAGAGCCTGGCGCATTCGCGACTGACAATTCAATTTACTTTGGCTTGTGGGCGGTAGGGAAGAGTTTTGCAATTTGCGCTTGGACTTCGGTTAATTTGGATGGTTATACTCCTGCTTATCAAATGGTTGGGGATCCATTCGTTACCAGATAAGGAAATAATTATGAAAAAGAGTTTGATATGTCTGTTTGTGGCAATATGCCCAATGTTTTTCGGTCATTCACAAGGTTTCGTGAATCTTGATTTTGAAGACGCAACAATCGTTCTTAATGGCTATTATTATAACGTCGCGGATTTGTTTCCGGGTTGGACTGTAACGGCTCCATACATTACTTACGACTCGCCATCATTAAGCGGTAATTCCATCAGCATAATGGACGCAAACGGCTATCCGCCTCATCCAATCCAAGGCGTATATTTTGCGTTTTTAGCTAGTGGCAACACTCCCGGAACAGGTGTTACCATTTCACTCAGCCAAAATGGAACAATTCCATTGGGAACAGAATCCATGACGTTTTGGGGCAACCTCGGCGGCTTGCAAATCACGTTCGCCGGTAACTCACTTGCATTTACCGAAACTGGCAGCACGGCCAATTACAACATATATGCTGCGGATGTGTCCGCTTTCGCCGGTCAATCGGGGCAATTGCTTTTTTCCCTGCCAGCTTATCTTAGCAGTGCGACACTGGATAACATTCTATTCTCTTCCTCGCCCGTTCCCGAACCCAGCGTGTTTGCCCTGACTGCCCTTGGCGGCTTGCTGTTCGGCTTCCGCCGTCACCGGAAATTCTTTTGAAACATGAAAACTTGCGCCATAATCCTGCTCGCGTTGCTGCTGCTCGGCTGGAGTGGGTGGGCGCAAGGCTTCGTGAACCTTGATTTTGAATCGGCAAACGTGCCGGACGTAGAATTTGGCACTCCAGTCGCCATCACTGATGGCCTCCCTGACTGGAATGGCTACATTGGCGGCACACAGCAAACTCAAGTGTGGCATAATAGTGTTTCAGCAGGTTCACCTGCTATCGTCATTTTGGGGCCGACTTTTCCTTTCGGAGTAATAGGGGGAAATTATTCCGTTTTGCTAACAGGGAGTTATCAATCGGCAACTATTTCACAAGACGGAACGGTGTCGTTGTCTGCACAATCACTATTATTTGACGCCATCCCAGGCACCGGAGGTTTTGGCGTTACATTCGCAGGCAATTCATTACCGGTTGATCTCTTACAAACCACACCTAATTACAACATTTATGGTGCTGATATTTCTTCATTTGCTGGGGAAACTGGAGAATTGGCTTTTACGGCATTTTCCACTTCTTCAGGGTTAAACAATTTCTATTTGGATAATATTTCATTTACCTCATCGCCCGTTCCCGAACCCAGCGTATTTGCCCTGACCGCCCTTGGCGGCCTGCTGCTCGGCTTCTGTCGCAGGCGCAGTTGACACCCTCAAAAGTCTGGATGCGCGAAACGACCATCAAAGGGCGTTTCGCCGAAAAATTTTGCGCCCAACGCGGTGGCGTCAGGCGCAATGAAGATGAGCCGGTCAATCCTCGTCGGGCAGCATGACGGTGATGGCGGGCTGCGGGTCGTCCATGTCCAGCGGGCCGCAAGTGGCAATCAACTTCACCAGCTTGGCGCGGCGGTTGTCGTTGCGGACGTAAAGCGCAACGGGGATGCGATCAATACCGGGGCGAGCGCGAAGGATGCCGAAACGGGTCATCCACACGACATCCCACAAGCGGCCAGCCTCGTCCTGGCCGGTCACGCCTGTTGGCACGGCGACATAAGCATCAAACACGGCGCGGGTCAGGAACATCGGGAATTTGATTCCGGCCTCCTGTGCGGTCTTGGACACGTCCACCTGCACGCCATCGGCGACGGCTTGGGCGCGGGTGTAAGCATATATGACAGGCCCAAAGGGCGATTCGTTATTGGGTGTGTTCATTTTCTTTTGGGGTTAAGGATTTCAACTTCAGACTGCGGGGAGATACGGAACGTGACGGGCGGCGGGGTGAACCGCACGGGCTTGTCAAATCGGGTCTTAAATTCGCGGACCGGCCGATTCATCAGAACCACCGCCGCGCACTCGTTCACGCGCAGGACCCGGCAAAGCCGGCCGTCAAAGCGGAAGACATCGCCGGCGTGAAGCCGGAACGGATGGGACAACGGCTGCCAGAGAATGCCGACCAATTCCGCCTGCGCGGGGTCAAAGCGTTTGGAAAGTTTCATAAACTTTGTGATCAAGCGGCTTTCTCGTCGGCGGGGTAGTAGCTGGCGTATTTCTCGTGCGGGTCGCCAACGCCGCGCAAACGGAATGCGCCGCACGGGTGCTGCCAAGCCTGCCGCTCACGGTTCCAATGGAAGCCAAGCTGCGCCAAAATCTGCCGCATCTCCGGTGCGGGTGTTTCCCGGAACGAAACCCAAACCCATTTGCCAACCACCTCGGCCAGATTGAACAAGCCGGGATTGCTGGTTTTCAGCAATTCCAAGACTTTGGTGGTGTTCAAGGTGCGGTTTTTCTTCCGCGCCTCGGTGTCAATCGGAAGACGACTATCTTTTTTGTCCGGCAGAGCCGGTGTAGCTAGAACATGATTAGCGGTGTCGGCCAGGAGCCCTTCATTCAATTTTTTGGTGGTTTTCATAATCTTTTTTTTACGGAACTGACTTGCGTCTGCCGTCTCTCGCCCTTCACGAAAAAGCGGAGCCCCCCAGCCTTCCCCCGTGGGAGTAATCTTTAGAGGGCACCACGATGTGGGCAGGCTGGTGTGGTGGGCGACGCCGTGTGGGCGAGAGACAGAGGACGCGGGGACAGAAAAAGAGGATTTGAACAACACGCGGTCCATCGAGCGCAGCGAGCCAAACAAAACCCCATCCGTTCGGATCGATCATACCTCTGACTCCGCGCCGCTGGAACGGAGCGGCAGGCTGGTCGGCAGCAGGGAAACAGGGCGGCCGAATCCAGCTAGGCGCGCAGTCCAGCGGTGCGGTGTCAGACCAATCTGGTTTTAGCAGGGGGGTCGGCCAGTTTCAGGGAGCGCAGCGAAATGAAAGCTGGACCGTCCCCGCGATTACTACCTGTCCTCGGCGACAGGCAACGCCTCGCGCCGTATTGCTGAGGTCGCCCATGCGCAGCATCGCGGGCTAATATTTTTCTCGGCCGGGCGTAGCCTTGCGGCTATTGCCGGTCTTGGCCGATATGCGGAGCATCGCGGCCTCTGGAGTCTTGGGGCGCGCCCGACGTTTTCTGACGGTCTCGCCAGTTTGCGGCCGTCGGAACGAAGTGGAACGGAATTGAAGTCGGCGAAGATGAAGTGCAGCGGAGTGGAGCGGACGCAAATTGGCGAGTCCGTCAGCGGGCGCGGACGGAACCGTGCCGGCAGCTTGGCGCGCGGGAGCGGGTTCGGCGCTCGCGCCTGTCCCCGACCAAGCGCAAGTGCCGGCTCGGTGACGCCGGGTTGTCACGAATCGAAAACTCCTGACAATTCCTGACTGGAAAATCTCGTTTTGATGCGTTTTGGTTCGTAAGCGTAAAAATTCGACGCGAAATATCGCCAATGTTTATGCGGTGAAATGAAAACATGAGCCAAACGACATAGGATTCAATTCCCGCCGCCTCCACCATATCTGTCCAAGAGCATAACTCGCAAATCAGTCAACCCTTTGATGACATCAAAGAGCGTAGCATTTCGATTCCGATTTAGGCTCACACCAACATCATTCCCCACTGCCACCCGCAGACGGGTCCTATCCTTTTCGAGACCCTAACGGACGGGAAACTCATTTATGGATGCCCAAGGCAATTTTATAGACCGCAGCATCTGCCGGCTTGAGGGTCAGGGTCAAAATGTTGGAAGCATTGAAAACCTCGCCGGACCATAGTTCATTGAACCCGTATGATCGGCCAGGCGACAGGCCAATCCTGTCCAAATTAACCGCCACATGGTTGGTGGTGTTGGAATAATTCAAGGCTGCCAGATAGAAGCCGTCTTCGCCACATCGCGTAAAGAGATTTGCCGCCGAGCCGCCAGCATCGCCTTCCACGGGCTGAAAGGATTTCCCGGCTGTTCCTAGACCATTGATTTCCTGGTTCGTCAAATATTTTTTGGCGCGCGCTTTGCCGGTGGCGCTACCAGAGTCACTGAAATCATCGCCCGAAAGAAAAAGCCCGCTGATGACGGCGGAAGTCACGCGCGCGCGGTTCTCGCCTTCGCTGAAGCCGTCAAGCACGACGTGGTCAGGGTCGTTGTAATCGTAATCCTGCGCGAGCCACCAGCCGTAGGTCAATGCGTTGAGCGTGTATTCGATCTTGTCAATATCGCCAAAGGCGTCGCACGCAATCCGGCGCGAATTGGCATATTGCGCCGGAAACAAAGGCGATATTGCCTCGTTCAAATAAATGTCTTCGCCCAAGGTTTGCCGGACAAATTTCATTCCTGAATTGTAAGCCTGAATCCCCGTCGTCACCTGCGGGTCAAAATGGCTGTCCGCCTCCAGCGCGCCGTGCGTCAGAAAATCCAGCTTCACATATTTGAAGCCGGCCTGCTTGAACTTGGCCGCAATATATTCGATATGTTGCCGCGTCCCCGGATGCGTCGGGTCAAGCGCCACGCCGCCATCGAGCAACTGCTTCTGCCCGTTCGCGTAGAGATAAAGGTCGCGAAATTTATAATCGGTGCCCTCGACCACCGCGTCATCGGACTGCCGCCACGCGGCGAACGGCGTGAAATAAATCCCAGCCTCCTGCCCGTTTGTGTGGCAGTGATCCACAAACGCCTTCAACTGCGACGCGTTCAGCCGCGTCCAGCCGGAATCCAGCCCGACGTAAACCACGCCGTGATTTTCAAAATAATTTGGCTGAAGCTCCTTGGCGATAAAGTCGGAAACTTGGATTGCCTTGTCGAAGGAAATTTTGTGCTGCAATTTTCCCCAGCTGTTCCAGCCGAACGGCACGCCGTTTGTCCACGCACGCGCGGGCGTGACGATTGCATTTGCTCGGGCAAATGTTTCCAGGCCGGTTCGCCAGTCGGAAAAGTATCCAATAAAGATTTTGGGCGACTGGATGATTTCGCCGCAGATTTTTCCATGCGGCAGCACGTCGCGCGTCTCGTCGGAGGCGAGGCCGCCAAAAATTTGCAGGCCGGTGATGGCGTTCGATGTCGTCGTTGACAACACTCCCGTTTTCCAGACATCGTGTTCAACCGAACCAATCACCAGCCCCTGCCGGCTCGCGTTGTTGTAAAACGCAGAGACTTCGTGGCTGATGACATTAGTTCCGAAGGGAACGGCGTTGTAACGAACCCACTTGTCGTTGTCAAACGGCACGGCCAGCGCACGGTTATCACCATCCGGCGGAAAGAATACCGCTGACTCTGTGGTTAGCGGCGACATGAAATTGGAACTCGCGCCGGGCTTCCGCAGGATTTTTACATCGGCCAGAAAGTAGTCCGCCTTTTCATACAGCCAAAAGGTCTGAATCATCTTGTCCGCGTCGCCATTGGCGGATTCGACAGTAAATTTCGCGCCGCTCCCAAAACCATCGGAAATGTTTGTTCGCAAAACCTTGCGGGACTGGTAATCCATGCTCGCCACCGTTTCCGGGAGCTTTACCACGGCGTAGGCGCGCGGGATCAAAATCTTGCCGTCACAAAAAATGTCCGCCACGCCGTTTGCCAGGTCGTATTCGATGCGCCATCTGCCCGCCTCCATGAGCGAAATGTTTTTGCCCTGCGAAAACGCCATTTGAGCCGCCAGGAAAATAATCAGGCCGACGCCTCGCCAACTGAAAAACCGAAGGGGCGCATTTTTGGCGGCAGAAAGCATTTTTATTTTTCGCCGGCCAGTTCGATGACTGAACTTTCAAATTCTTTCTGGCAGGGCGGCACGAGACCATCGCGCATCAAGGTCGCGCCGTCAATGATTTGACCATCGGCGTCGAGTTTCGACTTTTCACCGGCGGGCAGATTGACTTCGCGAACACGATAGCGCATCTGCGGGTCAAGCCCGCGCGGCTTCACCGTTTTGTTCGCGGCATCTTGAAGTTGATACACGAACAGCACTGCGCGTGAACTGTCCGGCGCGACAAAATCCAGTGCGGCACGTGGATGGTCATAAGGCGATTCCAGCCGGTAAAGATCGCCGCGCAGGGTCACGTCGCGAATTTCATTCTTGTAAAGCGCGACGCCCGCCGCGACCGTCGCGCGTTCGCCGGCGGAAAGTTTGCTCACGTCCAAATCCATACCCAGCGTGCCGCTCATCGCCACGTCGAGCGCGAACTTGAGCGGACGGTTGCCCATCTTCGTGACGTGGTCGGACATCGCGATTGCTGGGAAAAAATGGCTGAAGCCCCATTGAATAAAGACGCGGTCGCGCGGGTCGGTGTTGTCGCTTGGCCAGAACGTGTGGAAAAATTTCAGTGCGCCGTAATCCACGCGTCCGCCGCCGCCGGAACACAGCATGGCGGTGACTTGCGGATAATCTTTCGCGAGCCGGGACATGATGTTCAATAGTGCAAAATTGTAGTCAATCAGCAAGTGCGATTGCTCGCCCGCCGGCAGGTAAGTCGAGCCAGGCTGCGTGACGTAGCGGTTCGCGTCCCATTTCAAATAGGTGATACCGGGATTCGGCTTGAGCGTGTCGTCAATGGACTGCCACACAAAATCGCGCACGGCAGGACGGCTCAAGTCGAGGCCGAGCTGGTTGCGGAACAAATCCGGCGCGCGATGCGGCTGGCCGATCGCCCATTCGGGATGCAGCTCGTAAAGGTCGCTGGCCGGGTCAACCATTTCCGGTTCGAGCCAGATGCCGAAGCGAATGCCGCGCTGGTTTGCCTGCGCGGCGAGATAAGAAAGGCCGTGCGGCAGACGGTTCGTGTTGACCTGCCAGTCGCCGAGACCGGCGGCGTCGTTCGTGCGCGCGTGCCGGTTACCAAACCAGCCGTCGTCCAACAAAAACAAGTCCGCGCCGAGTTCCTTCGCGCCGTCGAACAGCGACACGATGATTTTTTCGTCGAAATTAAATTCCGTCGCCTCCCAATTGTTCAGCAAAACCGGGCGCGGCGTGTCGCCGTCGCGGATTCCGTAGCTGCGCGCCCAGCGATGAAAATTGCGGCTCACCTGACCTTTGCCTTCATTGCTCCACGTCCACAACATCGCGGGCGTAGTAAAAGTTTCGCCCGGCTTGAGATGAAATGCCTCACCAAACGGATTGATGCCGCACAGCGCGCGCAGGTGGTTGTTCCAGTCCACGTCAAAGGCCAGTTGATAGCTGCCCGGCCATTCGAGCGAGCCGCCGAAGACTTCGCCGGAATCTTCCTTCGCGGGCTCGTTCAGCGACAAAATGAACGACGCGATGCGGTAGCGCGACGCGCGCGTGCCAATCTTTGAATCGAGAATTTTTGTGCCCGGCGTGAGTTTTTCCTCCACCATGGTCGCCTCGCGCCGGTAATCTCCTTGAAACTGGGTGAGCCAGTATTCCTTGGCATGCAGCAGCGGTGCGGACGAGGCGAAATGGTCGAGCGTCACCGCACCGTTTTCCCCATTGCGGATTTCCGTCCACTGCTCGATGACGTCTTCGTTCGCGTAAGCCTTGAGGCAGAGCGTCACAAAAAACGGATACGCCGGGTCTTTCAGCTCGATGCGCGTGAGCGTAATGTTTGTGTCCACGACTTGCATTTCGTGGCGGACATAAATCAAATCGGTGGAAATATTTCCGTCCGCGTGCGTCGCCTGCAACGCGGGTTCGAGCACAAAACCGTCGCCGGCTTGCGGATAAAATTCCTGTTCGCGCGGCAGCGGACGTTCGTGAGAAAAACCATTTTTGCCCACGCCACCGTAGCCGAGTTGATAGACACGGCCATCCTCACCAACCAGCAGCGTCAGGACAGAATGCGCTGTGGTGATGCGGATGCGTCGCGCGTCGGCGGCTGCGCTGGCATGAAAAACAAGCCCGAAGAACAGCAACAACCCAAAGGTAGCGACGACAATTCCACCCCGCCACGACGTTATAAATGACTTTCGCACAAAAGCTATGACTACTATTTACGTTCGCAGGCGCGGACTCTCAATGGACTTTTGCGGAAATTAAAAGGACTTTTTGGGCAGCCGGTTGCAGTCGCTTTCCACGCCCTAAATTCAGCGGAAGATGTAGTTCAAGACGAGCATCGCGACGAGGACGATGCCGCCGAGAACCGCCGGCCGGCGATGCCACGGCTCGCGGCCAGTTTGCAATTGGGGTGTGAGCGAGTAAACCAGTCCAGTGAGTTCCCAATTGTTTTTGCTCCGGTGCGTGACCAGCGAAATTAAAATGGTCAACACAAAGCAGCACGTCCAAGAAACCGTCGCGATGCAGAAGTTTTGTCCCATTGCGCTGTGAAAATGCAGCGGCGCGGCGAGCCAGCCGCCTTTGATTCCGGTGGTCGCGCCTTCAGCAAGCGAAAGCCCGTGTAGCAGCGCCGCGCCAATCGTGCCGCCGACGAGTCCGGCAAATGCGCCGTGACCGGTCGCGCGCTTCCAAAACATTCCCAAAAGAAACGTGGCAAACAGCGGCGCGTTCACGAAGCCCGCGACGAGCTGAATCAAGTCCATGATGTTGTCAAAGCGCGAGGCGAGATACGCCGCCGCCATGCTCAACAGAATTCCGCATACGGTCGCCGCGCGACCAACCCAAAGATAATGGCGGCCGGAGCGGTTACGCGCGAGGTAGCTTTGGTAGATGTCGTAAGTCCAGACGGTGTTGAAGGCCGTCACGTTACCCGCCAGCCCGGACATGAACGATGCCATCAGCGCGGTGAAACCGACACCGAGCAGGCCGGTGGAATAATAATGTTTCAGCATCATCGGAATCGCCATGTTGTAATCCGGCTGGCCGTCGGCGGCCGTCGGCAGAAATTTTCCACCGCTGCCGGAGTTCAACGCCATGGCAATGAGTCCGGGCAAAATGATCAGCGCCGGAAAAATCAGTTTTGGAAATGCCGCAATCAGCGGCGTGCGGCGCGCGGCGGACATCGAGCGCGCGGCCATCGCCCGCTGGATCACGGAAAAATCCACGCACCAGTAGCCGAACGACAGCACAAAACCCAAACCCATCACCATGCCGAACCAGCCAACGCCCATGGGATTGTCCGCCGGGCTGCCAGTGTGCCGCCAGAGTTCGCTCCAGGTTCCCGGCGCGAAATGCTGGTTCGCCGCGACCACTTCCAGTTTTTGCCGCAGGCCGTTCCAG
>Ga0364922_10690_pt3 | contig 10626 bp, 11 predicted proteins | sample ExccelJu500001D4_2_FD_206955 | JGI IMG/M metagenome (GOLD analysis project Ga0364922, IMG submission 206955) | Enriched cells from Trout Bog Lake Hypolimnion, Wisconsin, USA - BchlTB.June20.5000.01.D4 | ecosystem: Environmental > Aquatic > Freshwater > Lake > Hypolimnion/Profundal zone | place...
GGAGCCGAAGAGGGCGAAGGCGAAGCCGTGGAGGAACTTGGCCATGGCGAAGCCGCGGTAGGGTATGGGGAGGGCCTTGAGGTAGGGCAGGGCCTTGGCGTCGCGGGAGATGGCTGTGCAGCAGATGCTGGTGGCCGAGCCGAGGAAGGCGCCAAAGGCGGCGGCCGCGAGCATGGCTCCGCTTCCCTCGCGGAAGCCGGCCGCCTGGGCCAGGAGGAGCTCGAGCTTGTCGCGCTGGGTGAGGAAGCCGACCGCGAGGATGAGGGGCATGAGGAGGATGACGAAGGGGCCGTTGATGAGATACACGGGCTCGCGGTTCATGAGTCGCAGCTCGCGCATGAGGAGGGCGCGCAGGCGGCCGTGGCGCCTGAAGCTGCGGTCCATGAAGGCCCTGGTCGCCGCGACGCGCCTCACGCGGAGCTCGTTGAAGCCCAGGAGGCTCCGCGCGTAGGGGCCGCCCAGCCCGAGTGCGACCAGGGCGGCCGCGCCGAGGCCGAGGAGGAGGTTTGCGAGGCCGGAGGCGGGGCCGAGGGCCCCGGTGGCGGTCATGGCCTTCCAGGCGAGGTAGGCGGGGGGAAAGGCCTGGCCGGCGCGGGAGAGGAGGGCGTCGGGCCCCGCGAAGTGGGCGAGGATCCAGGCGCTGTCGCCCATCCTCGAGGTGGCGCTCTGGATGTAGATGTTGAAGAGCACGCCGAAGGCTATGCCCACTATGCTGCCCACGACGATCGTCGCGTTCTTGCTGCGCAGGGGGCGCAGGGCGATCATGAGGGGCACGACGAGGGCGTAGACGAGGGCGAGGGGGAGGAGGGGCACGGAGAGGGCGGTGAGCAGGGCGCCGAGATAGAAGGCAGGCGGGGGGGCTTCCTTGACCGCGTAGATGACGGCCGCCACGAGGACGAGGAAGAAGGCGAAGGCGAACTCGGAGAGGTAGACCATGCCCATCTTGGCGCCGAGGAGGCTTGAGCCGCGCAGGGGCAGGGCCAGGAGGCCCGTGTCGGCCGCCGACATGCAGTAGGTGGAGATGGCGGTGAGGAAGCCCAGGATGAAGACGAGGGCCGAGGCGGCCGTCACCGCGTTGAGGAGCATGAGGGCCTGGAGGCCGGCGGGCTTGAGCGCGTTGTACATGGTGAGGTTCATGAGCACGAAGATGGAGCCGAAGTCGCCGGCCACGAGGATGCCGAGGAGTATGATGCCTGCCGTCTTGGCCACCTGCTTGGCCGTGGGCCTGGAGCCCGCTGCCCCGCGCCGGGCAGGGGCGTAGAGGGAGAGGATGTAGAAGCGCAGGAGGCTGGGGAAGGCGGCCGTCATGGCGCCGCGTCCGAGTCGTCGACGAGCTCGAGGAAGAGGCTCTCGAGCGAGTCCTGGCCGCCGGCCGCGCGCGGGGCCTCGCGCGCGCGGAGCTCGGCAAGGCTGCCCACGAAGAGGAGGCGGCCCCTGTCGATGATGGCGAGGCGGTCGCAGATCTTCTCCGCGACCTCCATGACGTGGGTGCTGAAGAAGACGAGGCCGCCGGCGGCCGCGCGCTCGCGCATGAGCTCCTTGAGGTCGAAGGCGGCCTGGGGGTCGAGCCCCACCATGGGCTCGTCGAGGATCCAGGCGGCTGGGTCGTGGAGGAGGCTCGCCACCACGCAGAGCTTCTGCTTCATCCCCCGGGAAAAGCTGCCAATCGAGGAGGAGAGGACGTCGGCTATCTTGAAGCGGCCGGCGAGGGCGGCTATGCGCTCCCTCCTCTGGGCGTCGCCGACGCGGTACATGTCGGCCACGAAGTTGAGGTATTCCCTGGCGCGCAGCTTGTTGAAGAGCTCGGGGTTGTCTCCGACGAGGCCGAAGAGGGCCTTGGCCTCGAGGGGCCTTTTTGCCATGTCGAGGCCGCCTATCTCGACGCGCCCAGAGTCGGGCCTGAGCACACCGGTGAGGAGCTTGATGGTGGTGGTCTTGCCCGCCCCGTTGGGCCCCAGGAAGCCGAAGATCTCCCCGTCCCGAAGCTCGAGGGAAAGGTCGTCAACCGCCTTGGTCCCGCTCTTGGCGTAGGTCTTGGACAGGCTCTCGAGCTTGATCATCGCTAGTTCTCCAGCAGGGTTATTTCGACTCTCCGGTTGCGCGCGCGGCCCGCCTCGGTCGCGTTGTCGGCGACGGGGGCCTCGTCGCCCCTGCCCGTGGCCCTGATGCGCTCGGGCGCCCGGGCGCCCATGGCGGCGAGCCGCTCGGCCACCGCCTTGGCCCTCTCCTCGGAGAGCTTCTGGCGCCCGGGGGCGTAGCCCGCGGCGGCCGTGTAGCCGGTGACCAGTATGTCCCTGTCCGGGTAGGCTTTCAAGATCTGCGCGATGCGCGCCACCTTCGAGAGCTCGCTGTCCTTGAGCCTCGCCGAGTCGGCCTCGAACTTGATGTCTTCTATGCTGATCGTCACCCCCGCGGCTGTGGCGGCGACGCTGACGTTGGCGAGGCCCGCGACGCCCTTCTCTATCTCGGTCTTGAGGGATTCCCGGTTCATGAGGGTGGCCTCGAGGACCTCGGAGGTGGCGCTGCCCCGGTAGTCCACGTTGGCGCCATCGGACCAGTCAAAGCTGAGGTCGAACTTCTCCTCGTAGGAGAGGGGCGCTCCCATGTCGGGGTCCCAGTAGATCTTCTGGTCGGAGAAGCCGGCTATCTCTATGGGAAAGACCTCGGTGTAGGCGCGAGGCTCCTTGGGGCGCACGAAGACGGTGTAGGAGGCGCTTATGAGAAGGAGGCTCTTGCCTGCCTTCTGGACGGGACCCTCGTAGCGGTAGCGGACCTCGATGGGTATGACGTAGGGGTCGGGTATTCCGAAGACCCGCCGGAAGTCGTGGCGCTCCTCGCCGGCTGCGGTCCAGGAGTCGCCGGGCGAGAGGGGCCTGTCGGGGAAGGAGGGCACGTCGCGGACCACGGGCATGTAGTACTTGGGGTCGATCGTGTAGCGCCCGAGGCGGTCGCGGGTGAACTCGGAGTCGTAGCTGTCCGTGATGACGAAGGTCGACTCGCCCTTGGGCCGCTCGGCGGTCTGGAAGGTCCCGCGCAGGAGGCCCCAGGAGCCGTCGGCGCCGGCGTCGGCTATCTCGTAGGCTATCCGGTTGAGGATCTCGGAGCGGTGGGCAAAGCGGTGGTTGACGTAGACCGACTCGTCGACTGTCGAGAGGGCCCTGAACTTGTCGCCCTTGGTGTGGACGTAGGCGAAGCTGAAGGAGGCGCCGGCGGGGGCGGCCTCCGCGGCCGCGCCCTGCGCCGCGCCCTGCGCCGCGCCTTGCGCGAAGGCACATGGCGCCGAAAGCGCGCAGGCGGCGAGGGCCAAGGCGAGGAAGTGGATTCTCTTGGACGGCACTGGGAAGCCCCTTCGCGGCTCCCTCACATGACTTCGAAGAAGAGGTCCTCTCCGCCGACCGCGGAGATGATGGCCTTGTCTCTCCCCTGGTCCACGCTGAGGCTTTCGCCGCTCCCGAGAATATAGTCCTCTCCGCCGAAGGAAACCCATGCCCTCCCCGACAAAACCTGTAGATGCCGGGAGGCGCTGGGCAGGCTGAGCTGCTCGCCGTAGAGGAGGGCCAGCCTGAGGGCCGGCAGGGCCTCGTCGGGCTCGCAGACAGTGCAGTTGTCATGCAGGGCGCTCGCCTCGTGCATGGCCCGGGCGAAGTCATCGAAGGCGAGATTTATGGTTGCGGTGCTCATGGTTCTCCTCCTGTCCGTAAAATCGCCGCTTTAGTCGGGAGCGGCCTCCTCGTTGTAGGGTTCTACCCTCGTGGATTCCTTGTAGGTGGACAGCACGATATTGGTGACCGAGCCCGAGCTTCGCGTGAGCCTGCGTATCCTGGCGAGGAGGGCCTCGAGCTGCTTCGGTCCGCCGGCCCTCACCTTTATGATGTAGCAGTCCTCCCCCGCCACGTTGTGGCACTCGAGGATGTCGTTCTCGGCCAGGCAGGCGTCCAGGACGTTCTTGTTGACTGCGTCGATGTCGGTCTGGGCGTTGGCGTCTATGCTCACCCGGATAAAGGCGAGAAGGGGCTTGCCTATCTTGTCGGGATTCACCGTCGCCACATAGCCGGTGATGACGCCCTTTCGCTCGAGCTTCTTGACCCTTTCGAAGACCGAGGAGGCGTTCATCCCGACTGCCTCGGCCAGCTCTGCGTTCGAAAGCCGCGCATTGCCTTGAAGAAGATTGAGTATCGTCTGGTCCGTTGGGTCTAGCATGAGAATAACATTGCCATATTATGGCCTAATGTCAAATATTATATGGCATAAATATAGATAATCCAAATAATATTTTAGAATTGCCAGCAATCGCCCCGGGCCGGCCTTGCAGGAGCACTGCGTCCTTGCCCTAAGCCCCCGGCGGGGCCATAATGATCGAAATGGCCGCGCTTCCGATAAGTCCAGAGACAGGCCCGCAGGTTGTCCTCGAAATCCTATACAGCCTCAAGGTGCGCGATGCCATGAGCTCGCCTGTGGTGAGCTCCGCCCCGGGGGACAGCATGCGCGATGTGCAGTACCGCATGCGGGACCACAGCATAACCGGGATACCCATCGTCGAGGATGGGCGGCTTGTCGGCCTCGTGTCGATGGGGCTGGTGATCGAGGCTCTCGACTCGGGGAGGATAGGGCAGAAGGCCGGGGAGCTGATGACGAGGACCGTCATCTCCCTCGAGGACGACATGCCCCTGGCCTTCGCCACCACCTACTTCAACCGCTACAAGTTCGGGCGCTTTCCCGTCCTCGACAGGGACGGCCGCCTCGTGGGCATAGTCTGCGCCTCGGACATCATCCGCGCCCTCCTCGTAGCCATGAACACCGAGGTTGAGCGCCTCGAGGAGAAGCTCTCTGCGGCCGTCCCCCTGGAGCGGCCGGCCGAGGGCCTCATCCACTCGATAGCCCAGGTCACCCACTTCGACTTCGAGAACGCGGGCAAGGCGAGCGCCGACATCAAGAAGGCGCTCAAGACCCTGTCGATAGACCCGGCGATAGTGCGCAGGGCGGCGGTGGCGGCCTACGAGCTCGAGCTCAACCAGGTGATCCACTCCGATGGCGGCTCGATCTACTGCGTCGCTGGCAGGGGCCGCATCGAGATCGTCGCGGAGGACCGGGGGCCCGGCATAGACGATGTCGAGGCGGCCATGACCGAGGGCTTCTCCACGGCCACCGAGTGGATACGGAGCCTCGGCTTCGGGGCCGGCATGGGCTTGCCCAACACCAAGCGCGTGTCCGATGATTTCTCTATCGATTCAGGTCCCGGTCGCGGCACCTTCGTCCGTGTCGTGATCAAATACTGAGAGGAGACTTGCAGCATGCGCATCAGTGAATTCGCGGCCTCGCTCGGCATCGACATGGAGACGGCGCAGGGGGTCTACGAGGACCGGGAGATCTCCTCGGGCTACTCCTCGGACCTCCTCTCCGACGTCATGGGCAACGCCAAGGCCGACGGCGTCCTGGTGACCGTGCAGGCGCACAAGAACGCCGTGGCCGTGGCCAGCCTCGTCGGGCTGGCCGGCATCGTCGTGTGCAATTCGAGGCCCCTCCCCGCCGACATGCTCGATGCGGCGAGGGTCGAGGGCGTGGCGGTATTCCGGACGCCGGAGACGGCCTTCGAGGTCGCGGGTCGGCTCTGGGCGGCGATGCATAAGCCGTGAAAGTCCTCGCGGACTTGCACAACCACTCCTGCCTCTCTCCCTGCGCCTCGCTTGAGCAGTCGCCCTCACTTCTCGCCCGTCTGGCCCGCGAGCGGGGCCTGGGCCTCGTCGCGCTCACCGACCACAACTCGGCTCTCAACTGCCCCGCCTTCGAGGCCTCCTGCCGCCGCGAAGGGCTTGCGCCCCTCTTCGGCATCGAGGCCAACAGCGTCGAGGAGGTCCATGTCCTGTGCCTCTTCGGCACGGCCAAGGGCGCCCTGGATTTCGGCCTTCTACTGCGCCCCCTCCTCATGCCCCTCCCCTATGACGCCGAGAAGCTTGGGGACCAGGTGGTCGTCGACGAGGACGAGCTTGTCATCGAGCTCCTCGACTACTACCTCGGAGCCGCCCTCACGATGGGCTTCGACGAGCTCTGCGCCCTCGCAGCCTCGAGCGGGGCCCTCGTGATCCCCGCCCACGTGGACAGGCCCATGTTCTCGGTCTCGAGCCAGCTCGGCTTCCTGCCCCCCGGTCCCTACGACGCAGTCGAGTCGATGCGAAGGCCAGAGCCCGCCCTCTGCGGGGGGCTCAAGGCCATCTCGGGCTCGGACGCCCACTACCCCGAGCACATATGCCGAAGACCCTTCGCCGTCGAGCTGCCCGAGGGCGCACTTGAGCTGGGCGGCGAGGGGCTCCTCGAGTGCCTGCGCGCGGCCCTGCGCGCAGGAAGCCTCACGGCCTCGTGGGAGGGGCAATGAGGGCCCGGCCCCTCGATCCCAGAATCCTCGTCCTCCTTGTCATCCTGGCCTCGGCCTGCCAGCCCGCCCTGGCCCAGCGCCCTGGAGAAACCATCGAGCTGCGGGACAGCAGCACCGACATCGAGCTCCTCCCCTATGCCCTCGTGGCCTATGAGCGCAGCCCCAGGGACGCCCCCCAGAACCTGAGCTTCAAGCCTGATCCCTCCCGCTTCAAGGCTCCGCCGACGGGGGCGCTGCGGGGCTTCATAGACTCGCCAGCGGTCTGGCTCTGCTTCACGATACGCAGCGCAGCCTCATCCCGCTCCTGGCTCGTGGCCGCGGGTCCCAAGATCATCGACAACGTGAGCCTCTACATCGTGGACCCCGACGGGAGCATCGAGAGCGTGGTCGCCGACTCCGATCCCGAGTCGAGGCTGGGCCAGCGCTCGCTCGCCGACTACGCCTTCAGGCTCACGATAGGCCCAAGCCAGGTCAAGACCCTGTACATCCGCTACGCCACGGACAGCATCCTCAGGGTCAACGCCGATGTCTGGGACTCCTTCCACTACCTTCAGTCTGTCGAGCAGGACTCGGTCTTCCTCGGCCTGGTCATGGGCGTCGTTCTGGCTGTCTTCCTCTACACCCTCTTTATAGCCATCTCCCTGCGCGAGCTCCTCTACGGCTACTACCTCGTCTACCTGCTCAGCCTCCTCTTCCTCGTGATGGCCTGGAACGGCGGGTCGAACCCCTTCCTCCAGCCTGGGGGCGCCTGGGTGGCCAAGAGGGCGATGCCCTTCTTCTCGGGTCTCATGTGCTTCGGGATGGCCGCCTTCGCCGGCCGCTTCCTCAATATCCAGGGGCGGTCGCGCAGCCTGTCCCTGGCCTTGTTCGTGGTCACCGCCCTGGCCCTCGCCTACTGCCTGAGCCTCGGCTTCCTCCAGCTCAGGCTGATGATGGTCATCGGCGTCATCCTCGACATGGCCTCGAGGCTCGTCATCCTGGCCGCGTCGGTCTATGCCCTCGCCAGGGGCGGGGGTCGCAGGGAACGCTACTTCCTCGTCTCCTGGATCTGCGCGACCCTGGGCACCCTCATCCTCAGGCTGGGCACCGCTGGCGCCATCGACCCCGCGGCCGAGGCCATCTGGCTGAACAGCGCGCAGATAGGCGACCTGGTCCAGGTCCTCCTCCTGTCCTACGGCATCACCGACGCCATCTACGCGATGAGGAGGGAGAAGGAGGAGGACCAGCGCCGCTCGATCGAGCTCCTCGAGAAGGCGAACAAGGTGAAGGAGGACTTCGTGATCGGGACGAGCCTCGAGTTCCGCTCACCACTCTTCGGCATAGTCGGCCTCGTCGACGCGATGCAGGACCTCGCGGGCTCCCGCGCCGTGGGCGGCGAGGGGGCAGGGGACGCCTACGAGGAGCGTAGGCTCTCCTCCCTCATCAAGGCCGAGGCGCTGCGCCTCCTGGGCAGCGTCGCGAACATCGCCGCCTATGTGCGGCTGCGCAACGGCGACCTGGCCCTGACTGCCGAGCGCGTCTCGGTGCGGGAGGTCGTCGACGGCGCGATAGGCTCGGCCTCGCACGTGGCCTCCGGCAAGGACATCGCGGTGCAGAAGGCGGTGGAGGAGGCGGAGATAGGGACAGACGCCCGCCTCTTCGAGCAGATAGTCTTCAACCTCCTGAGCCACGCCTTCAAGGTGAGCCCCTCGGGCATGGTGCGGGTCGAGGCGGCTGCCGAGGGCGCCCAGATGAGGCTGGCGGTCATCGACTCGGGCCCCTGCCTGCCGGACGAGGTCCTGTCCCGGTTCCGCTCGACCTCGAGCCCGAGCGGCCCCGAGGCTGTCGGACCCGGCCTTGACCTCCTTGTCGCCCGCCTTCTGGCCGAGGTGCTGGGGGGCTCTTTGGGCTACTTCTGGTCGCTGGGGCACGGCCGCTTCGATCTCACCCTTCCGCGCGAGTCGACCTGGCGGCAGTCGGGAAGGGCGGCCGACCGCGGCGGACTCTCCTCCCTCCTCGCGAGGATGGCCACGAGGGGCGGGCGCGCCGTCAGCGCCGACCTCTCCGAGACGCCCCCTGGCCTTGCCTTCAAGGGCCTCGTCCTGGCCTACGACGAGGATCCCGTCTTCCTCGAGGCCCTCAAGCGCTACCTCGAGGGTCGGGGCTACGCAGTGGCCCCCACCCTCTCCGCCGACAAGGCTGTCGAGCTCGCCCTGGGCAGGCGCTTCGACCTCGTCCTCCTCGACGCATCGAGCCAGGGCAGGCAGGGTTTCGCGGCCTGCGCGCGCATCAGGGCGGTCAAGCGCATGGACGAGCTCCCCGTCGTGCTGATGACCGACAGGGAGAGCGTGGAGGCTGTCGAGGCCTCCTTCCGCGCCGGGGCGAGCGATTACCTGCCCAAGCTCTCGCCCAACGAGCTGCTCTTCGCGCGGGTCGACAACCTGGTCGCTCTAAGGCGCGCCCTCGACGACGCGCTCGAGACCCGCCGCCACGTGGGCGAGCTCGAGAAGCTCAAGACCCTGGGCGTCCTCGCCGCTGGCGTGGCCCACGAGGTGAACACGCCCAACAACGCGGTCATCCGCAACCTGCCCCTCATCTCGGAGGTCTGGCGTGAGCTGACCCCCAGCCTGCGCAGGCTCATGGAGGAGGCCGAGGGCTTCAGCGTCCGGGGCTGGAGCGCCGACGAGCTCATGCACGAGCTGCCCGAGCTCCTCGCCGACACCTACAACGCGGGCCTCCAGATCAAGAAGATCGTGGAGGACCTCAAGGACTACGCGCGGGACAGCTCTGGCTCGCCTCCCGCCCCCGTGGACCTCTCCGACGTGGCTGCCTACGCGTCCCGCCTCCTCCAGCCCCTCGTGGGGCGCTCGACGAGGCATTTCCGCCTGGACCTGCCCTCCGACCTGCCTCGCGTCAGCGCCAACTTCCAGAAGCTCACGCAGGTGGCGGTCAGCATCCTCGAGAACGCCCTCCAGTCCCTCCCCGATCCCGAGGCGGGCGTGCAGCTGCGGACCCGCTACGACGCGGGGCGCGGGAGCGTCGTGCTCGAGTGCGAGGACGAGGGCTGCGGCATCCCGTCCAGCATCCTCGAGAAGGTCTTCGAGCCCTTCTTCACCACCAAGAGCGAGGTGGGGGGCACTGGGCTGGGCCTGTCCGTGGCGCGAGGGATTGTGCGCGACGCGGGGGGCGAGATAGAGATAGAATCAAGGAAGGACAGGGGCACGGCCGTGCGTGTCGTCCTCAAGGCGATGAATGACTAAAAGCGAGGCAGCGATGAGTGACGATCGAAGACCGAGCATACTTGTCGTCGACGACGACCCCGACGTGCTCAAGCGGATGGACCGCTTCCTCCGCTTCGAGGGCTTCAGGGACGTGGTTTGCTGCTCAGACCCCCGCGAGGTCTCCTCCATCGTCGACCAGAGCGAGATCTCGGTCATGGTCCTCGACCTCCTCATGCCCGGCATGCCGGGGCAGAAGGTCCTCGAGGAGACCCGCGAGCGCCATCCCGAGATCCCGGTCATCGTGGCTACGGCCGTCAACGACCTCGACAGCGCGATCGACTGCATGCGCCACGGCGCCTTCGACTACGTGCCCAAGACCGCGGAGACGGGCCGCCTGGCCTCGAGCATACGCCACGCCCTCTCCATCCGCGAGCTCCAGCGCGACTACTCGGCCCTCAAGGACACCCTGCTCTCGGCCAAGCGCCCCGAGTCCCCCGCCTTCTCCGGCCTCATAACGAGCGACGAGCGCAGCTCGGCCTCCTTCTCCTCGTCGACAAAGAGGGCAGTCACATCGCCCGCCTTGATGAGATTGGCCAATTCGGCGACGGGGAGCTGATAGTCGAGGGGCACGATCACCGCGCCGGCGGTGAGGACAGCGAAGTAGGCGACCGCCCATTCGGGGCTGTTCTTCCCGGTCACAGCGACCTTGTCCCCCCTGCCTATGCCCAGGGAGCGGAGCTTCCTCGCAGCGCCCTCTATCCTGGCCAGGGCCTCGGCGTAGCTGAGGGACCTGCGCTCGGGCTCGTAGACCGTGAAACAGGGCCTGTCCGGATGGCGCTTGGTAGTGAGCGCGAACAGCTCGGGAAGCGTGGGCCACTGGCCCGAAAATAGCTTGCCGCGATAATCGTCGAGGAACTTCCAGGGCTCGTCACGCGCTGATTTCATCCTGTCCTCCGGGGATTTCATGCTAGCCAATAGACAGGCAATCCGCAATAGCCGTTGCGCGCACTCGAGGGCAGGGCTGGACCCGCGTGTGGAGACCCGGCAATTGTTGCG
>Ga0364922_10821_pt1 | contig 10616 bp, 7 predicted proteins | sample ExccelJu500001D4_2_FD_206955 | JGI IMG/M metagenome (GOLD analysis project Ga0364922, IMG submission 206955) | Enriched cells from Trout Bog Lake Hypolimnion, Wisconsin, USA - BchlTB.June20.5000.01.D4 | ecosystem: Environmental > Aquatic > Freshwater > Lake > Hypolimnion/Profundal zone | place...
TCGCGCTCTGCCCCGGCGAGGTCATGGACGTGTACTTGCCGTAGAGGAGCTGGCTCACCACGTAGATTATTGGCAGTATGCGCAGGGCACTCAGCTGCCAAATGACCAGGTTGATCGTCGGGAAGGTGAAGATGGCCTCGGGGACCGAGAGGTCGGAGATCCAGCCGGGTATGAAGGCTGCGCCACGCAGGTCGAAGTGGTTGTTGAAGAGGTTGTACATGGCGATGAAGATCGGGAACTGGATGAGGAGGGGCAGGCAGCCAGACATGGGATTGTAGCCTTCCTTCTTGTAGAAGGCGGCCATCTCCTGGTTGAGCTTCTGGGGATTGCCCTTGTACTTCTCCTGCATCTCCTTGACCTTGGGCTGGAACTCCTGCATTTTCGCCGCGGAGACCGAGCCGTTTTTCGTAAGCGGGAAGAGCACAGCCTTGACGAGGATGGTCACCAGGATGATCGCCACGCCGAAGTTCGGGATGAGCCTGTAGAAGAAGTTGAGGAAGAACTTGATGCCGTTCTCGAGCCAGGTGAGTATCCCTGTGGACTCGGCAGCCTGCTCGAGATTCAGGTCGCTCTGCTTGAAGGAATTGGAATCGGCGTGCTGGTACTTGGACAGCTCGGCGTTCGTCTTGGGACCGAAGTAGAAGTGGTACACATCCTGCTGCTTGCTCGTCTTTATGACAGGGCGCGCAAGCGAGATGCTGTTAGTCTGGAAGATTACCGGGTCCTGGCTCGTGGAGATCGTGGTCTTGAAGGAATCCAGGTCGGGCACAGCCACGAGCGAGAAGTACTTCCCGGAGATGGCCACCCAGGAGGGCTGGTCCTTGAGGACCATGGGGACGCCCGCCTTGGGCTTGTCCTCCTTCTTTTTCCCGGAAACGAACTCGACGAACTTGCGGTAATCCGCGTTGCTCTTGCCGGGAGCTCCCGCGAGCCTGGGGCCAATCTGGGGCCCAAGGGTCAGCGAGTAGGCGAAGCCGCCGGCATTGAGGGGGAGGACCTCGTTGACCGAGTTCTCGAGCCCTATCGCAAGGCCAAACATGTAGTCACCGTCGTGGAAGGTGTAGGTCTTCTTCAAGGTGAAGGGGACAGGGGCGGCCTTGCCCGGCACCTCGGCGAAAAAGGTCCTTGAGAAGACAATGCTCGAATTGTCGAGCAGCACGGCGTTCATGAGGTCAGTGACGGGCGCGGCCCCGGTGTCGCCAAAGGCCAGCGAGAGCCCCTGGGCGCCGGCGCTGCCGGGCACTATCAGGTCGACCATGCCGTCCTTGTCGCTGTGCTTCTTGAGCTTGAGCGAGACGATGTCACCGCCCTTGTTCGTAAGGACCGCCTCGACGAGGTCGGTCGAGATGGTGTAGGTCCTCTCGCTTGAAGGCGCGTCGACAACAGGGGTGGCAGCCTTGGCGCTCGTCGCCTCGGGCTTCGCAGGGCTCGTTATCTTGCCCGATGGGACGGGCATGACTGTGCCGGAAGGAACCGCCTGGGCACTCTCGGCCGGGGCGGGCTGCGCCGTTCTCGCCACAGGTGCGGGAGGCGCTGCCTTGGGCGGGAAGAGCATGGTGCCGGCGACTATTACAAGGACTGAAAGGACGACGGCGATGATAGTGCGCTTGTCGCCGCCTGTCTGATTGCTGGGGTTGAGTATGCTCATGGTACTGGGTCAAAGCCTCCCGGGTTCAATGGATTGCATCTCAGGACTCGCAGGATCGCCATGCCGCTGCCCTTGAAGGGACCATATTTCTTGATCGCCTCGAAGGCATAGGCAGAGCATGTCGGATAGAACCGGCAGCTCGGCGGCTTGAGCGGGGATATTATTTTCCTGTAGACGGTGATGAGGAAAAGTAGGGGAAAGGCCAGAAGCCGCTTCATCGTTTTTCAGGTAAGAAGCCCGGCCTGACGGAGTAGGCGTTCAAGTTGTGCCTTCCTCTCGCTTAGATTATCGAAGCCGGGGTAGAGCACGACGGCTACGTCGTGTCCCGGCAACAGACGGGACTTCCCCGTTCGCCAGCATTCCCGCACGAGGCGCCGTGCCCGATTGCGCGTGACCGAGTCCGGATAGGATCTTACGGGCACGAGTGCGACTCGGTTCGCAGCCAGGCTGTTCTTTACGACGTGGATTCTCATCCCCTTGCAGGAGAAGCGAGTTCCCTTTGCGAAAATCCTCTCGACATCCGCGCTTTTCCGAACTCGGTCGGCCTTCCTGAACCCTTGCCCGGGGATATTGGAACCTCTATCCCGAGGGCCTGGATCAGTAAGGCTTCTTTTCGTCGGAGGCGGTGAGCTGGGCTCTTCCCTTCGCTCGGCGTCTCTTGAGGACAAGCCGTCCGCCCTTGGTCTTCATGCGGGCGCGAAAGCCGAACTTGCGGTTTCGGCGGACTTTGCTGGGCTGATAGGTGCGTTTCATGTTCCAGGCTCCTTAAGTTCTATGGCGACAGCGGAGCCCTTCGCTCAGCGTGGCGGGCGGGCGTACCGCCGATCGATTCGGATTGCTCGGCCTTCGGATTATAGTTGCCCGGCTCCTCTTCGTCAATGATCAGCCCTTGCCCTGCATGGTCTGCTTGAGGCTGGATAGCAGGGCTTTGAACTGCGGGTCGCTTATCTCGGAGATGGCCCTCTCTTCCGCCCTCTCCTCCTCCTCCGTCCTGGGCACCAGGTCCACTTCTGGCTCTGCCTTGCGCGGCTCGGCCTGAGGAGCGGGTTTTTCGCCGGCGAGGTGGAAGACTATGCCGCGGAGCTCCAGCTCGGGAAAGCGCTTCGCCACGTCCTCGAGGATGCTTGTCTGCCGCAACTGGAGAAGCTGGATCCAGCCTGGGTGCTCGGCCTCGACGATGAGCAGGCCCTTAGTCACGTCCGCGACCCTTGAATGGGCGGCGAGGCGAGGGCCCACGAAGGATGGCCACGAGGAGAAAAAGCCGGAAAACTTCTCGCCTCGCCTAAGCTTGTCCTCGCTGAAAAAAGAGGAGAGAAGGGTGGACACGTCCTTAATCCGAGAATCGCCCATCTCGCACCTCATAGACCAGGGTCGCTTCGGTCCTGTAATCCTCCCAGGGTTCGCCCGGGAGAAAGGTGAAAAAAGACTGGCCCGAAGAAGGAAGGAGGTCCAGGAACCGCCGCCTCTTCCCCCTGTCCAGCTCGAGCAGGACATCGTCGAGGAGGAGGACAGGAAGGCGACCCGTGGCGCTCGTATAATACTCAGCCTGGACGATGCGAAGAGTCAAGGAGAGAAGGCGAAGCTGCCCGGTGGATGCGGTAGCCGCGAAGTCGCGCCCATCGACGACAAAGGACCAGCGGTCCCTGTGGGGACCCGAGAGGCTTGTCCCGAGGGCAATCTCCTCGGCACGCTTGGAGCCCAGGCGTTCGAGAAGCCCGTCCAGTGACAAATCCTGGGGCCAACTGGGCCTGTACCTGATGCGGAGGTCGGCGCCAAGGAGGGAGACAGCCTCGTAGCGCTGGCAGAATTTCTCATCGAAGTCAGCCTGAAGGCGGCTTCTCGCCGACATGAGCTCGACGCCCTTTCCCGCAAGCTGCATGTCCAGGAGGGGAAGCAGGTCCAGCCTGGCTTCCTTCAGGGCGGTGTTCCTCTGCCTGAGTATCCGCTTGTAGTCGCGAAGGAGATCAATATATCCCGGCGACACCAGCCCGGCTGATTGATCGAAGAAGAAGCGTCTGCGTTCGGGCTCGCCAGCTGCGAAGGCATAGTCCTCGTGGCAGAAGACCACCGAAGGATTGAGCTCTATCAACTCCTTGCGGTCGTGGACAGGCTTCTCGTTTCTCCTGATGTGTTTGCTCTTTCCTTCCCAGGCCACGCGTATCTCCTCGCGGGGAAGGTCCCGGCCTTCGGGGGAGCTCACGCTTGCGAACAGGGCAAAGGACGCTGAGCCGCGACGAACCGCCTCAGCGTCCATCTGCCCCCGAAAGGAGGCGCCGTAAGAGAGATAGTAGAGGGCCTCGAGAAAGTTGGTCTTTCCCTGGCCGTTTTCGCCTACCAGAAAAACCCTGTCCGCCTTGGTGGCTATCTCGGCGTCCTCGAGATTGCGAAACGACGAGAGCCTAACTCGATCGAAGGGCATGGTAGGCTCGCGCGGACAGGTCTACTCGATCTGCATGGGCATCACGATGTGGAAGTAGTCGCCGCCCGGCACGGGCGACACTGTGATGGCTCGGTTGGGCTCGGTGAACTGTATGCTAATGGTTTCAGAGTCCATCACCTTGAGCGGCTCCTCGACGTATTTGTAGTTGAGGGCGATGGTCGCCTCGGGCCCCGAGTAATCGCAGGCGAACTCCTCCCGCGCTGTGCCGAGCTCGCTCTCCTCTGAGGATATGACGATAAGTCCCTCCGAGATGGCGAAGAAGGTTCTGTGCGATTTTTGCTCGACAAAGATGGCCACACGCTTCATAGCGTCGAGAAGGTCGAGGCGCTTGAGGGTGAGGGTGTTCTTTTGGCTCTCGGGTATGACCTTCTGGTAGTTGGGAAACTGCCCCTCGATGAGCACTGAGGAGATCTTGTAGGATCCAAAGCGGAAGAAGATGCTCTTTTCTGTGACCGCTATCTCGATCATTCCCTCATCAGGAGAGCGCTTCAGCACAAGGGCCAGGACCTTCGGCGGCACGATGACGCCCTTGAAATCCGGTATGGCCGCATCGAAGGCCTTCTTGACATATGAAAGCCGCCTGCCGTCGGTCGCCACCATGACGAGGCCGCCTGGAATTTTCTCGATGAACACGCCGTTCATGAAATATCGGGTCTCGTCGTCGGACACGGCGAAGATCGTCTGGGATATCATCTCCTTGAACTCGCGCGCGGGCACAGCGAAAAAGGCCTCGTCGGGAGCCTTGGGCAGTTCGGGAAATTTCTCGCTCGAGATGGACTTGAGCTGGAACCTGACTTTCTTGAAAGTGGGCTTTACGATGATCTTGGCATCGTCCTGCTCGATCGATATGTCACCCTCGGGTATGGTCGCCAGAATCCCCGACAATTTGTCGCAGAACACCGTGATGGCGCCGGACTCGACAGTGTCCACGGGAATGATAGTCTCGAAGCTGACTTTTATGTCGGTCGCCTTGAGCGACAGCGAGCCTTCGGATGCCTCGAGGAGTACGTTGGACATGATGGAGAGGGCGTTTTTGGAAGCAATGATTTCCTGGGCGAAGGATATCTCTCGTGAAAAGGAGTTTTTTTCGCAGGTAAACTTCATTGGCGACCCCCTTCTATGACCTTAGCAGATTCTTGGTTCCCATACTATATACAATACATTTATATAAACAGTAGCAATAGTAATAAGCCCAACCCATTTGTGCATATTCCATCTAAATAGCTATGCCATAAAGTATAGTGCCCTGTGGATAACTGCCCGGAGCTTTGTCTTACTTATGCACATTAGAGCAGTAAATTGAGTTGCGCACAAAAAAGGAGCACCTTTCAACAGCTTTCGACCAAGGTTGCAGCTCAAGCCTTGGAGCTGTATTCCTTGACCGTCCTTACAAGAGATTGGATCGTGGATTCCAGGTTTGGGTCGAGCTTGAGCCTCTCTTCTATCTTCTGGCATGCATGCATCACCGTCGTATGGTCCCTTCCTCCAAACTCGAAACCCAGCTCTGTTGTGGAGTATTCGGTGATGTCGCGTGCTATGTACATCGCTATCTGGCGTGGAAAGGCTATGTTCTTTGTTCGTTTCTTTCCTTTAAGGTCGTTGTAGGAAAGCTTGTAGAAGTCGGCCACCACTCGGAGGATGTTGTCTATTGTCACATTGCCGTGCTTGGACTGGCTGAATACGTCCTTCAGCTGGTTTTGGGCGATCTCAAGGGTGATATCCTTATGGACGAGCTCGGCATAGGCGAGGAGCTTGGTGAGGGCAGCCTCGAGGTCTCGGACATTGGTGGATATGTTTTTAGCTATGATATCGATCACCTCATCCGGCACAGAGACGCGCCCTGCCTCGATCTTCTTCTTCAATATGGCGCTGCGGGTTTCGTAGTTGGGTGGCTGCAGGTCGACATTGAGTCCGCGCTCGAATCTGCTGCGAAGACGGTCTGACAGGTTCTTGAGCTCGGATACTGGCCTGTCGCAAGTGAAAACCATCTGCTTGTTGGCGTCGTAGAGAGCGTTGAATGTATGGAAGAGCTCTTCCTGGCTGCCCAGCTTATTCTGAAGGAAGTGGATGTCATCTATGAGTAGGACGTCGACATATCGATACTTATTTTTGAAGTTCTGTGTTGTCTTGTCATGGATGGACTGAATGAACTCATTCGTGAAGTCCTCGGCGGTTATGCAGATGACCTTGATCTTGGGGCTCTCCACCCAAACCCTGTTGCCGATTGACTGCATAAGGTGGGTCTTGCCCAGACCGACGCCGCCATAGATGAGAAAGGGGTTGTAGGAGGTCCCTGGGTTTTTCGAGATGGCCAGGGCAGCGTTCGACGCGAAACCGTTGTTGTCGCCAATCACGAAGTTCTCGAAGGTATAGTCCCTGCGCAGTTGAGGATGCTTGCCTCTGTCCTTTGGAGACTCTTTCTCCTTTGCTCGGGCTGTCGCTGGCAGCTCCGCCTCCGCTCGGCCTGTCTCTGCGCTCGCTGAAGGTGGGGGGGAGGCAGAGGCCGTTGGCTTGACCACAATGAAGTTGATGGCCATCCGCTTGCCCATGAGGTCGAAGAGCTTGTCCTCGAGATACTTCTGGTACTGGCGAAGCAGCTGATCCCGATAGAAGCTGGAAGGGACGCGGATCGCTATGGTGGACTCTGTCGATGAATCGTATTGGATGTTGAACCACATTGCGAACTCATGGTCGCCAAGCTCGGCTTTGGCCTGGTTCATGGCTTCGTCCCAGAATACGCTGTAATTCCAATTATCCATCGAATACCTCACATGAAGGCACTCTGTATACACAAGTTATCCACAGAACATCAAGAACCAAAACCTGTCTAAAACCCTTCAACTTTTCGCTATTTTCTCCAAAATTCAGCTAGTCAAGTTCTATTCACCTCGAAGAGCTTACATAAGCTATTGTCTGGTAAGCATATAAAAAACTTTGGCTCACAAGGTCAGAAATATCGTCTTAGCCACCCCTGCGCCTTATGCCTTGCTCCATAAGCTTTTCGGGGGTTAGTAACAGGTTGTCCACAGGCAAAGTGAGATGCCCCTGAGAACGCTCGGCATAGGCTGTCGCCTTTACTTTATTGGACGTTCCGAGTATACTCCGAATGCTCGGGGCGGCAAGTGTTTTTTCCTTTTCTGGAGCGAAACACGGTATCGAACCGCCCCCGCCTTCCACCTTTTCCTTCAGGTCGGTTATGGAATCAACATACTCTGCGAACAGTATTCAGGTTCTTAAGGGGCTCGAGGCTGTTCGAAAGCGCCCCGGAATGTACATCGGTTCGACGGGAATCGATGGGCTTCACCACCTAGTCTATGAGGTCGTCGACAATTCTGTCGATGAAGCCTTGGCTGGCTATTGCACCGACGTCCTCGTCGTTCTGGAGAAGAACGACGTGGTAAGGGTCGAGGACAATGGTCGAGGCATACCTATAGGCATCCACCCCGAGGAAGGCGTCTCCGCGCTGGAGTTGGTCATGACCAAGCTTCATGCCGGCGGCAAGTTCGACAAGCAGAACTATAAAGTCTCTGGCGGGCTGCACGGCGTAGGCGTTTCGGTAGTGAATGCTCTCTCGAGCTGGTGTGAGGCCTTTGTCCACATAGAAGGCGAGGTCTACTACCAGAAATACATCACGGGCATACCCGAGGAAGACGTCAAGCTTGTCGGGCCAAGCACCAAGCGCGGGACAACCATCCGCTTCCAGGCCGACAGCTCAATATTCGAAGAGACTGTCTACTCCTTCGATGTGCTCTCCAACCGCCTGCGCGAGATGGCCTTTCTCAATAAGGGCATACGGATTGTCCTCACCGACGAGAGGCTTTCGACTCCGCGCAGCGCCGAGTTCAAGTTCGACGGCGGTCTTCGCGAGTTTGTGGAGTACCTCAACAAGAACAAGACAGTGCTTCACAAGCTGCCTGTCTATTTTTCGGGCAGCCGCGACGATGTCGAGATCGAAGTCGGGCTTCAGTACAACGACGGTTTCAATGAGACCATGTTCGCCTTCGTCAACGGCATAAACACAAGGGAAGGCGGCACCCATCTCCTGGGATTCAGGTCAGCGCTCACCAAGACAATCAATGACGCCTTCAAGAAATCCAAGCTTGCCAAAAAACTGGACGATACGCTCTCCGGCGACGACGTACGCGAAGGGCTCTCCGCAGTCCTGTCCGTCAAGGTTATGGATCCGCAGTTCGAGGGTCAGACCAAGGGCAAGCTCGGCAATTCCGAGGTCAAGGGCATAGTCGACAGCTTCTGCACCGAGCAGCTCTCCTTCATTTTCGAGAGCAATCCGGAGATAGCTGCGGCCGTGATAGAGAAGACAGTTCTGGCCGCAAAGGCGAGGATAGCCGCACGTCAGGCTAGGGAGCTCACGAGGAGGAAGTCCTTTCTCGAGAGTGCCGGTCTTCCGGGCAAGCTCGCCGACTGTCAGGAAAAAGACCCATCCAAATGCGAGATCTATATAGTAGAGGGCGATTCGGCAGGCGGATCCGCCAAGATGGGACGGGACCGCAGTTGCCAGGCCATCCTCTCCCTCTGGGGCAAGATGCTCAATGTCGAGAAGACGAGGATCGACAAGGTAATAGGCAACGACAAGCTCCAGCCCATCATACAGAGTCTTGGAGCCAACATCGGAACCGAGTTCGACGTCACCAAGCTGCGCTACCATAAAGTGATAATAATGGCCGATGCGGACGTAGACGGCTCTCATATCAGGACTCTTCTTCTAACCTTCTTCTATAGATACATGACCGAGATGCTCGTCCAGGGCTACGTCTACCTGGCCATGCCCCCTCTCTACAAGATCAGCTACGACAAGCAGATTTTCTATGCCTACGACGACCCCGAAAAAGACAAGATACTTGCGACAAGCGGCAAGGATCCCGAGAAGGTCGCCATCCAGCGCTACAAGGGCCTTGGCGAGATGAACCCAGAGCAACTCTGGGAGACAACGATGGATCCCGCAAGGCGCAACATCATGCGGGTGACGATGGACGATGCGGTCGAAGCAGAAGCGATATTCACTACCCTCATGGGCGAGCAGGTCGAGCCCCGCCGGCAATTCATAGAGGAGAACGCAATCTACGTCTCCAACCTCGATGTATAAGGAAAGAGACCCATGGCAGAGATAACCGGGAGGGTGATCCCCATCTCCATTGAGGATGAGGTCAAGACCGCCTATCTGAATTATGCGATGTCCGTCATCGTCGCCCGTGCCCTGCCCGATGTTCGAGACGGGCTCAAGCCCGTCCATAGGCGGCTTCTTTACGCGATGGACGATCTGGGCCTCCGTGCCAACGCGGCTACAAAGAAATGCGCCCGCATCACGGGCGATGCCATGGGCAAGTATCATCCACATGGGGACCTCTCTCTCTACGACGCCCTTGTCCGCATGGCCCAGGATTTCTCGCTTCGTTATCCCCTAGTCCACGGCCAAGGCAACTTCGGTTCCATCGACGGGGATCCTCCCGCGGCAAGCCGCTATACCGAAGCCAAGCTCGCGCGATTCGGCGAGGAGATGCTGGCCGACCTCGACAAGGACACTGTCGACTTCATACCCAACTACGACGAATCACTCAAAGAGCCCTCGGTCCTGCCCGCTGCCTTCCCCAACCTCCTCGTCAACGGTTCCTCGGGAATCGCGGTGGGCATGGCCACCAATATGGCTCCGCACAACCTCAAGGAGATCTCTGACGCCATAGCTGCCTTCATCGAGAATCCCGAGATAGACGTGGATCAACTTATGCGCCATGTCTCAGGACCGGATTTCCCGACAGGCGGGATTATCTTTGGCCGTCGCGGAATACGCGAGTCATATGTGACGGGCCGGGGCAAGCTGATCGTGCGCGGGAAGTTTGTCATCGAGACGATGAAGGGCGGGCGCGAGTCCATCGTCTTCACTGAAATTCCCTATGCGGTCAACAAGACGACCTTAATCACCCGCATCGCGGACCTTATACGGGACAAGGTCCTCGATGGCATCTCGGATCTGCGCGACGAATCGGACCGCGAGGGCATGCGGATTGTGATGGAGCTCAAGAAGGGGGCTATCCCCAAGCTCGTGCTCAATCGGCTCTTTGCCCATACCCCTCTGCAGAGCACATTCGGCGTCATCAACATGGCCATCGTCAATGGCCGGCCCATGCTTCTTGGACTCAAGGACCTGATAGGCCACTTTGTCGCCCATCGTGTGGAGGTCGTCACCAGGCGCTCGCGTTTCGAGCTCCGCAAGGCCGAGGAAAAGGCCCACATCCTTCGCGGTCTCGTCATCGCCCTCCAGAACATCGATGAAGTCGTCCAGATAATAAAGACCAGCAAGGATACGGACAACGCAAAGCAACGGCTCGAACAGCGCTTTGGGCTGGATGTAATCCAGTCGCAAGCCATACTCGACATGCGGCTTGCAAGGCTTACCAGCCTAGAGACCACAAAGCTCGAAGCCGAGCTCCGTGAGACCGAGGCGCGCATAGCCTTCCTCAAGGAACTGCTCGCCAGCGACACGCGAATTCGGGATGTAGTCAAGGCCGAAAC
>Ga0364922_10715_pt1 | contig 10615 bp, 6 predicted proteins | sample ExccelJu500001D4_2_FD_206955 | JGI IMG/M metagenome (GOLD analysis project Ga0364922, IMG submission 206955) | Enriched cells from Trout Bog Lake Hypolimnion, Wisconsin, USA - BchlTB.June20.5000.01.D4 | ecosystem: Environmental > Aquatic > Freshwater > Lake > Hypolimnion/Profundal zone | place...
GGTGGCGGGCAGGCGCGATTCGGCCGTCAGCCGGGAAACCACCGCCGGAACATGGCCGCGCAATTCCGTCCGCCCAGGCTCGGCGGCGGTGGCGGTCAAGGCCCACAGCCAGACGGACAGAACGACCGCACCGAACCAGCTCACGGGCACCAGATTTCCAGCTAAAAGACGTCGCATTTAATTCTGAGCATTTAAATTTCTAAATTCAGCAGCTTACCAATCGCCGCTTTGATTTGACAAGCCTGGACGGATAAATCTTCCACATCTTCGAGGAAAAATCAAACCGGTCGAACCGGTCGTCCCGTCGCCGACGGACGGTTGACGCCATGTCCGCCGGCGCAAGGAGTCGGACTTGGGCGCCAGAGGCGCTCATGGAAAGCCCCTTGTTCCTTTTGGACCTGCTCACAGTCCATGAACCTGGTAGAGTCTGGCCGCGCTTCGACGCCGGGAGCAGTGTGGCCGTTATCGTCCTTTGGTGCCTTGTGCCCGGTGGAAAGACTGGTTCCGGTGGTGGACTACTGCGCATTTTGGTGAGGCCCGAGTGGGTTTTCCCGTTGGGAAGATTTGTCTTTTCCAGAACACCACCGGGCTTCCGGCGTTGGGGCCAAACTATGACTACCCCATCCCTGCCTGTTCTGGATCCGCTGGCCGCCTTCGTCGATGTCGGCAGCGAACAAATGTATGTCTCCATCGCCGGTGGCCCGCCCGAGGTCTTCGGCACCGTCACCGACCAGTTGCATCGTCTGCGCGACTGGCTCCAGGAGCGGAAGGTCAAGTCGGTGGCCATGGAAGCCACGGGCGTCTATTGGCTGCCGCTGTATGGGGTGCTGGAAGCGGCTGGCTTCAAGGTGGTGATGGTCAACGGTAAGCAAACGCGCAATCTGCCCGGCCGCAAGACGGACATGAAGGATTGTCAGTGGGGTGCCACCTTGCATGCGCACGGATTATTGCAGGCGGGCTTCGTGCCCCCGGCTCAAATTCGTCGTTTGCAGGACTATCTGCGGCTGCGAGCCGATCATCTGGTCAGCGCGGCGGCCAACGTGCAACACCAGCAAAAGGCGTTGGAACGAATGAATGTAAAGCTGCACGATGTGATCAGCAGCCTGGTGGGCACCAGCGGGAGCAAGGTCATCGCCGCAATTCTGGCCGGCGAACGCAATCCCGATCGGTTGTTGGCGCTCTGTGATGTGCAAATCCAGAAGAAGAAAGCGGAACGGGTCAAGGAGTCCCTGCGTGGCACCTGGGCGGAGGAACATCTGTTTGCGTTACGCCAGGCGGTGGAAAACTGGGAGCACTATCAACGACAGATAGCCGCCTGTGACCAGCGAATTGAGGCCGTGCTGCGGGAGATTAATGGCCCGGACCAGCCGGCGAATCCGCCCCCTCCCATCGCCTCCAGCAAGCGGGCCGGTGCCAACGCACCCGAGATCGACGACCTGCATAGCTTGCTCGTCAAGCTGTGCGGCGGCAAAGATCTGACGGTGCTGCCGGCCCACACCGACTACAGCTTGTTGCAACTGATCGGGGAAGTGGGCACGGACTTGACGCAATGGGCGACGGAGAAACACTTCACGGCTTGGGCGGGATTGGCGCCGGGCAGCCACCAGAGCGGCAAACGGAAAGGATCGGTTCGGCGCAAGCGCAACCGGGCGGGACGGCTCTTTTGTGTGATGGCCCGCAGCTTGGCGCGGAGCAAGCACATCGCTCTGGGCGGTTTCTATCGGCGGATGGCGGCACGCCGCGGCGGGTTGGTGGCCAACATTGCGTTGGCGCGCAAACTCGCGCTCCTCTTCTGGCGGGTAATGGTCAAAGGTCTGAGTTTTGCCGAGGCCGGCCTCAAGGCCTATGAGGAACAAGTGCTGGAAACCAAACGCCGGGCGCTTTGTCGTTTGGCGAAGCAACTGGGGCGGGTCGTTCTGCCCAGCCTGGCCGAGATGCAGACCAAGCCAGCCTGAGTCCCAACTCCTTTTATGACGACCATGAATTCGCCTCCATCCGGACTGTTGATAATCAACATTGGCGATCCGAGGTTCATGGGAAGTGGCCTTGTCCTTGCGGACTTGCTCACAGCCCATGAACCAGCGTGATGGTAGCGCAGCCGTCTCGGCTGCGGGTTCTGGCGGCGGCTCGCCGCCAGTTCGGGGAACGGGCACCGGGACGGTGCCCGAACCCGCAGGCGGGACGCCTGCGCTACGCGGTTCATGGAGAAACTGAAGCGCGATAAAACCGCGCCACCGGGTTGGTCGGGGATGGGTCCGTGAACTGGCACACGCCAAAGTCGTCCGCCGACTGGATCGCGAGCACCTGCCAATTGGGGTTGGCCAAGCTGTCCGAATACAGGAGTTGATACTGGTTTCCCGGAATACCAGTAAAAGACAACTGGAGCGGGCCATTGGCTTGCGTGCCGATGGCGAAATTTGCCGGCTGCGGGTCGTCGGCGACCACCTGCACCAGGACGGTGCCCGTATCCGATTCGCACAGACCGTCGCTCACCAAGTAGGTAAACAAGTCCGAATTCGTCCAACCCGCCGGTGGCGCATAATATATCCAGTTGTTGGTCAACAATACCGAACCGCCCGCCGCCGTGTTGGAACTGACCTCAATAATCGTCAGGCTGTCGCCATTCGTATCCACGTCGTTGGCCAGTAAATCGGTGACGCTAATTCGGACGCCGCCGGCGGCAAAGCGCAGCACCACGTCCGCGCCAGCGGAGGGCGGGTGATAACCCACGCTCAAGACGGCCGGGGAACTGGTCACCGCGCCGAACGAATTCGTCACGACCACGCTATAACTGCCCAGGTCAGCCGCCTGAAAGTTGGTCACGGTCAAGGTGGCGTTGGTTTGCGCGGTCAACGGGTTCCCATCCTTCCACCACTGATCCGCGAGCGGCTTGCTGCCAACCGCCACGACGCTGAAGCTGACGGTACAACCCAGCGGAGCTGATTTGCTGGCCGGCTCAGACCGGATCTGTGGCGGCAGGCCCAGCGGAGTCACGCTCACGTCATCGAGACCAAAGAAGTTGGGGCCGTTGTCGGCGGCAAATTGCAGGGTGGTGTTGGTGCCAGTGGCGGTGACCACGAAATTGAAATTGGTCCAGGCAAAAGCCGACGGACTTGCCAGGGAATAAATCGTATTAGTGGCAGTGCCGTTGGTATTCCAGTTTACCAGAAATTGCTCGTGCGATCCGCCGGTTGGATTTCGGAGCCAAAAGGAGAGCAGATATTTCTGGCCCGGACGAGTTGGCAGCGTCTGGTACAGGACCGCCAGCGTGGAATCAGCAAACATGGCGCCGTAGTTCCCAGAATGAACCGGATTATAACCAGAGTGCGGACTTTCCACCGCGTTTTCAATAACCGCGCCGCTGTTGATGACGGTCCGGCCGGCCAGCGTCCAATGGCAGAAGCTCCCGGATTCAAACCCGCCGTCCTGCACCAGCGACTGGCCCACTTGCAGGGTAAAGACTCGCGGTTGCGCCACCTGCGTGGTCTGGTTGGTGAAAAAAACGACGGCGGTGTAATTACTTGCCACCATAGTTTTCGCGCCAGACGTGAGACTGACGGCAATATTCGCCTGGCCGCCGGCACTCAAAGTTCCGCTCGACGGGTAAACGGAAATCCAAGCCGAGGTGTTGCCGAGACTCCACCCCAAGGTCCCCTGCCCCGCATTTTTCAGCGTGAAGGTCTGGGAATTTACGTTGAAGGGTCCGCCCGCCGGACCGTTGGCAACAAAGCCAGTCAGCGGCGTGATAACCAACGGATCAGGCGCGCCGCCAGCCAGGGCATAGATCAGATTTGTGCCGGCGGGCGTTCCCCAACCGGTGCAGAGATCATAGCCCGGCACGGCATAATACAAATTGGGGCTTCCGCTCCAAGTATTGCTCCCCGTGGTGATGTCGTTGAAACAGGCGCTGTAATTGGTGCTCTCACCCAGGGCGTAGATCGCCGGATTGATGAATCCAGCCGGGGGATTGCCCAGGCTGGCCGCCTGCTGGTTCTCCAACGCCATGAAACTGGCCCAGAGCGGCGCGGCGCAACTGGTGCCGCCCACAATCGCGTTGGCGCCGCTGGCGTGAGTCACATAGACATTGTCCGCTGTCAGGGCCACATCCGGGATATCACGCATGGTAGTGGAGCCGAGACTGGCGGCCATATTCACAGCGCTCTGCCAATAAGGAATGGCGTTGTCGGTGCTCACCCCGCCGCCGCTGCCCCAAAAAACATTGGTGCCCCCGTTGAGTCCCCAAACCTGGCCTCGGTTGCCCCAGTTCCAGACTGTTTCACCCAGATAACCGCCGCCAGCGCCGGTCATGGACAGGGTGGTGCCGCCCACGATGATGATATTCGTGCTTTCAGCCGGCTGCATGATTGGGTAGGTCCAGGCATCGCCGTCACCGGAGGCTTGAAAGAAAGACTGCCCTTGCGCAGCCATTTGTTGAAAAATTTGCTCCGTGGTTTGGCTGGGACCGCCGGCGAATCCCCAGGAGGAACTAAACTGCTTAATCTGGTTGCTGGCAGCCATGGCGTTCAGAATGTCGTTCCAATACGCCGTGCTGGCGGCATTGTACGGCGCCTCAAACACCACCACCGCCGACAGATTGGTGGCCATTGCCAGGGCCATTTCGATGTCCAGACAGACTTCAATCTCCGCGTCAGGGACGCCCACTTCATCCCCGATGGAACCTCCCAGCAGGACATTCTGCAACGGCACATTCGGCAAACCGGCTTGCGCTTCATAGGCGAAAATGTCGTTGGGATCATACCCGCTGAATTCAACCAAGCCCACCATCTGGCCAAAGCCGTTGAGGGTGGTGCCCGGCGCATAAGCGTTCCGAAAATCATTGCCGATAAATCCATTGCCGGGGCCAGAACCCGCCGCCGGCTCGCCCAACGCGCTGACCGCCCGCCGACACACCATGGGTCTGGGCTTCCCATAATCGCTCAAGCCACTGATGTCCAACACCGGCACTTCCGCCGCCACCTGCGGTTCGGCATCCGGCGCGAAAAAGATCCGGTCCTCGGTTGGATGCCGGTAAGTGCGCAAGGCCAAGTGAAAAGCCCGTTCAATATCCGAGACTTTGCCGTTCGCATCCAGCAGCACGCGGTTGCCATGCCGATGCGTCACGGCCAACCCATTGGTCCGCGCGAACTCGACGACGGCGGCATAATCCTGCTCCGTCGGTCCGAATTGGGCGATGAATTGTGCCGGCGTGAGGTACTGGTGAAAATTCGCGCTGGCCGGATCGTAGAGCTCCCGCTGCAAGGCGTTCAACGCCGCCTGGTTGCGCAATGGCAGACCAATGGCGAGATCCAGCCGCGTGTCTGCGGCCAGCCGCCCGATCGGAGCCAGGGACGCGGTCACCGCCGGCACGTGCCCCGGCAACGGCTTCAAAGCGGCCTGGGCAACGGAACAAAGAACCATGGCGGCCAAGGCCGCCAGGACAATTCTCGAACGAGCACTGTTGGTCATAAAAATTGGGTTTGAATAATTTCTGCCTGAGCATCATGTCAAAACACGGAGCGCGGCCGTCCCGGGCGCAGCAACGCTCTTGCAGCCGATGATTCCCAACCATTCACTGCGGCCTGGCAATTGGGACATTGCTGCGCCCGGGACGGGCGCGCTCCGAGCTCAATTTAATACACGCACTACGCCGTTCCGGGCCATTTAGGGCAGCTCCAGCAGGCGGTAAAACCGCTGCGGCGAAGTCTGGAGGGCATTCGTATGCGTCAGCATCAGGGATCCGGCACTGGCAGTGACGGGGGTTCCGAAGTTAATCCAGTCCGGCTGGGACAGATTCGTCTTATATTGGACTTGATAGACCGCGTTGGGGCGGGTACTCCCCACCAATTGGAAATCAGTATTCCTTCCCGCCTTGGCTTTGACCGCAGTGGTAGTCGTGGCTTTCAAGCTGATGTCGTCCAAGCCCAAGAAGTCCGGGTCATCCTGGAATCCCAGTTGCAGCACGGAACTGGCGCTGGTCGCGGAAACAACGAATTGCAAATTGGTCCAGCCCGCGGTGGTGATATTGTGCTGGTCAAACAGGGTCGTGCCATTCCACTGCACCTGAAACCAATTGGGCGTATCACCACTGCCATTGCGCAGCCAGAGTGACAGCACATAAGCCTGTCCGGAAACCGTCGTCAGCGTTTGCGACAAATAACCCGGCGAACTGGACGGTCCCAATTCCGCGCCATACACACCACTGTGAACGTAGAGCGAATTACCACTGGTCACGAAAGTGTACGCGAGATTGCCTGATTGCGTCCAACTGGTGAAGTTACCGGTTTCAAAACCGCCGTTTGCCACCAACGGCTGCCCGACGGACAGGGTAAACGGCGCCACCGCGATCAATCCCGAGGCATTGGTAAAGATGAGATTGGCGCTATACACCGCACTCTTGAGAGTTTTGGCAGTGGACGACAAGCTCACGGTCACATTGGTTTGACCGCCCGCCGCCACGGAGCCATTGGTGGCGGAAATGACCAGCCAAGTGGGCGTGGTCATCAGTTTCCAACTCTGCGCGCCGCCGCTCCCATTGGCCAGGACAAAACGTTGCGAGTTGGGCGCAAAGGGGCCGCCGACCGGCCCAACGGCAGTGAACCCTTGGGCTGGTGACACCGACAGTGCCTGATTCACCTGGAGCGTGACCGCCAGCCGCTGCACCAGCTTCTGGGTTTGATTGCTCAAGACCAGGGAAGTCGAGTAGGTCCCAGCCTTCAAAGAATTAGCCGCCGCCGCGAGGCTCACGACCAAATTGGTCGCAGCATGACTTGCCAGCGTGCCATTGGTGGCGGTCACATGTATCCAGGCCGAGGTGCTGACCAAGGACCATTTGATCGCCGACGCGGAAGCATTAGTCAACTGCAAGGCCGCCGGATTCGGAGTGAATGGTCCGCCGACGAAACCGCTGATGACCGGGAGGGCCTGCGGAAAAGCGCCGAGGCCGCCGGACGTCCCGGCCAGAGCGTTGATCAGGCTCGCGCCCTTCGGCGTTCCCCAGCCGGTGCAGAGATCGTAGCCGGTCACGGCGGCATATTGGGAGCGACTGCCGGACCAAAAATTATTTCCCGTGGTGGTGTCGTGGAAGCAGGCGGCGTAGGTGTAACCGGCGTTCTGGCCCTTGCCGATGGCATAAATTGCAGGGTTGATGAACCCGGCCGGCGATTGCCCCAGACTCGCGGCCTGCTGATTCACTAGCGCGATGAAACCCGCCCACAAGGGCGTCGCGCAACTGGTGCCGCCCAACACGTCAGGCGAGCCGTTACTGTCATAGTCAAAGACGTTGTCGGCCGTCAGCGCCACATCCGGGATGTTGCGCTGGACGGTGGAACCCCGGTTGGTCGTCATGCTGATGCCCGTCTGCCAGCTTGGAATCGTGTAGTAGGAACTCACGCCGCCGCTGCTGCCCGATCCCCCGCCCCAGTTCCAGACCGTTTCCGAGGCATAAGCCGCGCCCGCGCCATTCACGGTCAGGGTCGTGCCGCCCACTTGCGTGATGTAAGGCGAGCTGGAAGGCGCATTCTGCGTGTTGGGATTATCCACGCCATTCGTGGAATTCGCGCCCACAGTGAAAGCGTCGCTGTCGCCCGAAGCGTTAAAAAACGACTGCCCCTGTGCCGCCATCTGCTTGAAAATGTTATCGGTCGTGGTGCTGGGGCCGCTCCAACCCCAGCAGCAGGCCAGGCTTTTCACCGCGCTGTTGGCCACCATGGCATTGAGAATGTCATTTTGCAGACCGTTCGGCCCGCCTTCAAACACCATGATCTTGGCCAACCCCGGCGCCATGGCCATCGTCTGCTCAATGTCCAGCGACACCTCGGAGTTGCCGCTGTTCGCACCAGTCGTCGGCGTGCCGTCGAAGCCGTCCAGCAACACGGGTTGAATGACAATATTGGTCCGCCCGCCACCCGCCGCCGACGCATAGGCGGCGATGTCGCTCGCATAATAGCCGTCGAATTCCAGCAAGCCCACCATCTGATTCGACCCGGTCAAAGTGGTTCCGGGCACATAAGCATTCCGAAAATCATCGCCGAAATAAGCGCCCGACCCATCGGGAGCCGTCCCGTCCTTGGACCCAGCCCTGGCCCGGTCCACTTTCTTGAGCTTCGCCGTGCCACCGGCAGCTTGCCCGTTCGATTCTCTCGCTACGGTACTTTTGGTAAATTTGGGATGCGGCTTGGAAAAATCACTCAAGCCCTGGAAATCAGCCACCGGCAAGTCCGCCGCCACGCTCGGCTCCGCGTCCGGCGCGAAGAACATCCGCGCCTCGGTCGGATGCTGGTAGGTGCGGAGGTTGATGTGCAGCGCCTTTTCCACCGCCGCCGCCGGTCCAGCCACGTCCAGCACCAGCCGATTACCGTGCGTCTCCAAGATGGTCAGGCCATTCGCCCGCGCAAACTGTTTGACGGCCTCGTAATCCTGCTCCGTGGGACCAAACCGGGCGGCAAACTCCTCCGGCGTGAGGTATTTGCGGTAATTCGGGCTGGCAGGGTCATAGATCTGCGCCAGGAAATCGTCCAACCCTGCGGGATCGCGCAACGGCACGCCAATGGCCAATCGCATCAGGTGCGCCGGGGCCACCCGGCCGGTGGCCTGCACTTGGGAAAGGTCCTGCGGCACATGACCGGGCAAAATTTTCCAGTCCGCGCCAAAGGCGGTCATGCTGGCCAGCGCGCTGAACATTGCCAGCCCGGCCAAAAATGCCGCAAAAAGTCTCTTACAATGCATGGTTATTCAGTTGTTTGGTCTCAACCCACAGTATTTCTCTGGATTTTCGTCCACTATAGCACTTTCGATTCCAAAACTGAAATAAATAATGCGGCGGAAACCGAGGCACAGGGCGGATTCAAGAATAGGGGTGGCGACAGCTTGTCGCCACACTCAGGCGCCCAAAATTGAAAACGTGGGGACGAGCCGTCCCCACCCCTATATTCGCGCTTTCTTGAATCCACCCTGCCCCGGGAGCGGAAATCGCGCCGAAGCCGGTTTGGTTTGACCCAGCACCTGCAACTTGGGTTCGTTTTCGGGCCGGCGGGAGACTGAAAAGTTGTGGAAGTTGCTGTGAATAAGCCATTTCCAGAGCTGGAGGCATGGGTTCGTTTGGTAAAAACCATGTGTTCTTCCGTGTTTTACCGTGTTCTTGTGGGTTTTGCGAAGAATGGGGCCAATGAGATTGCAGGTGTGTGGCGGCATGAAGCTCATGGCGTTATTTGGTGATGCAGGGCGTAAAATTGTTTAGGGTCGGATTTAGTCGGATTCACTGGGATTTGGTGGGATGGGGCTGGATTTTTGACTGCACATTGACAAAGCAGGCATCCGGACACGGAAGACAAGCGCACCGGCCAGAAAGTCCTGTGGCCCCGTGATCCGTCTTCCCGTTGTCCCGATCGGCTTCGTTTTCGCACTCACGATGCGAGTATCGCACAGTTTTGGAAAAAGCGTGTGTTAGCGGCTAACACAAACACGGCTTTTCCTTTGCCAAGGCACCGGTTTTGCCTACGATTGCAGCCATGCCAACACATTAGACATTAGAACATGAAGCACCTTGCAATCATCCTCCTTTCAGCTTGCATGGGGTTGACTGGCGGGTTGTCCACGCATGCCCAGTCCGTCACAACAATTTATTCGTTCCCCAACGGTGCGTCCTATCCCACATTCCGTTTGACGCTGGGGCCTGATGGCAATTTCTACAGCACGACTACTTCCGGCGGAAATACCAGCCTCTCCTGGGAAGACTACCATCAGATGTCGCTCCGCGACTAACCTCACGACCCTCAGCGCAGGGCATCCAGTTTGCGCAGCGCAAAGGCGTAAGCGCCGATGGCCACGGCTTCGCTGGTGCCAAGGCGCGACACGCCCACGCCGAGGCGCTGCAACGCGTCGTATTTGATTTTGCGATTCCCGCCGGGCACGGTGATGGTCCGCGTTTCGCCTTTGAGGAATTTTTTCAACTGCGCCGCGTCCTCCAAATTGAAAGCTGCTGCGGGCAGCCGGCGGAACTGGTTCCCGTTCGGCGCCGTGTAGGGGCTGTTCAATTCGGCCACCACCGCCGGCAGAAACAGCGGCCAAGCATTGGACACACCGCCGCCAATCACCGCCAGTCCGTCAATCAGCGTCAGCGCGTTCCCCAAGGCGTCGCCCACCACTTCGCCCAGCCGCCGGTACGCCTCCACGGCGGCCGCGCGATTGCCGGGCGCTTTGCCCAGCGCAATTTCCCCGATGCCGCGCGGATCGGGAGCCTGCTCGAAGGGCATGCCCGCCTGGTCCGCATACGCGCGCCGCACGGCGCGAATGCTCGCGCCTTCCTCGGCATTCATCTGCGGCTGGAGTTTGTTCCGCATCAGCCAAATTTGCGAGGCGTTCGAGTTGTCGCCCGCGAACAATTCGCCGTTGCGCGTGATGCCGCCGCCGAAGCCGGTGCCCAAGGTCACGCCAAACAAATTCTGGTAACGCTTCGGACTGCCCGCCTTTTTCAGCAAGCCATTGACATACGGCAGAAAACCGGCGATGGCCTCGCCATAGACAAATAATTCGCCGTCGTTGTTGATAAACACCGGCACGCCGAATTTCTTCGCCAGCATCGGCCCCAGCGCCACGCCGCCGCGGAAGCCGGGCAGGT
>Ga0364922_10822_pt1 | contig 10574 bp, 11 predicted proteins | sample ExccelJu500001D4_2_FD_206955 | JGI IMG/M metagenome (GOLD analysis project Ga0364922, IMG submission 206955) | Enriched cells from Trout Bog Lake Hypolimnion, Wisconsin, USA - BchlTB.June20.5000.01.D4 | ecosystem: Environmental > Aquatic > Freshwater > Lake > Hypolimnion/Profundal zone | place...
GCTCAACTGCTTTCAGAATTTCAGGGAGGTGAGATTTGAGCTGACTGACATTGGCCTTGAGTATTTCACGCTTCACCAATAAAAGTTGACTAAAGTGCATGGAGAAGTCAGTTAAGCCCATTGCCAGTAATAGCTTAGTCAATGTTGGGTCGCCCGCCATCTCACCACAAATAGCAATTGGCGTCTTCGCTGCGTTTGCTTGGGTAATGATGGTGTACAGCAAACTCAAGATAGCGGGATGCAAAGGATCGTACAAATGTGCCACAGCATGATCAGCCCGGTCAATCGCCAAAGTGTATTGAATTAAATCATTTGTACCAATCGATAAAAAATCAAAGTGATGAATGAATAAAGGAAGCGTCAATGCAGCCGCAGGGATCTCAATCATGGCTCCAACTCGGATGTTGGGATTAAATGATTGGCCTCGTTGATGCAGCTGCTGTTTAGCTTTTTCAATTAAGCGGAATGTTTCATGAATCTCTTTTGCATGCGCCAGCATCGGAATCATGATCCGAGCCTGTCCATGAGCTGATGCCCGCAAAATTGCTCTTAATTGCGTTAGGAAAATTTCTGGCTCAGTGAGGGACCAACGAATCGCTCGCAAGCCTAATGGTGAAGTTCCTGTTTGCGATAAATCACTGCCAGCCCCCAGGGCTTTATCTGCACCCACGTCTATCGTCCTGATATTCACTGGCAAGCCATGCATTAATTCAATAACGCGCCGATATTCCTCGTATTGTTGCTCTTCATCTGGCAATGCCTGATTACGATCCATGAACAAGAATTCAGAACGAAATAAACCTACACCGACCGCCCCAAACTCAACAGCCTGAATAGCATCTTCAGGAAGCTCAATATTGGCAAATAATTCAATGGCTACTCCATCTGCTGTGCAGGTTTTGGAGTGCTTCAGATTCTGTAACTTACTAGTTTCTTCGATTGCTTTGACTTGAAGGGCGCGATACTCAGCCAATAATTGCTCATCTGGGGCAACAATCACAACCCCATGCTCTCCGTCCAAAATGAGCCAATCGCCATGACGAATCATTTCACTGGCGTGTCGCACGCCAAGCACTGCCGGTATTTCCATACTACGCGCCACAATGGCAGTATGCGAGGTCTTGCCTCCAAGATCGGTTACAAAGCCCGTGAATGCGTGTTCTTTAAAACGTAACATATCATGCGGAGCAATGTCATGCGCAACGATAATGGCATCTGCTCCAAGATCGCTCGTTGGTAGAGCGTCGGGTTCTTGCAAAGAATCGGATTGCTGATTACTGAGAGCCTTTAAAACACGCTCAGCCACCTGACGAATATCATTCGCACGCTCTTTGAGATAGGCATCTTCAATCTCAGAAAACTGTTCTAGTAAATCATTCAATTCGGTTGTCAGGGCCCAGGCTGCATTTAAGCGCTCAGTCCGAATCAGCTTGAGTGGTTTTTCAGCAAGTGCAGGGTCGGCCAAAATCATGCCATGCACATCCAAGAAAGCCGCCATCTCCTGAGGGGCATCTTTAGGCAGGCCTTTGCGCAACTGATCTAGCTCTAAACGAACTTGCTCAAAAGCATCTAATAATTTTTGCGCTTCCGCTTCTTCTTTGCCCGGCTCAATCACATGGTGACTGACCTCTAATGCCGCACGCGAAATCAACACTGCCTTGCCAATTGCAATACCCTTCGATACCGGAATACCGTGCAAGGCAAATGTCATAGTTATTCAGCCTCACCAAAACGGTTATTAATCAGCTCGGTTAAGGCCTGCATAGCCTCATCCGCTTTATCACCAATCGTTTCAAGCGTCACAGTGCTGCCAATACCTGCAGCTAGCATCATGACACCCATAATGCTTTTTGCATTAATTTGACGTCCTTTGCGTGATAGCAATATTTCACAGGGAAATTCAGCCGCTAATTGAGAAAGCTTGGCAGAGGCTCGGGCATGTAATCCAAGCTTATTCACAATCTGAATATCGGCAACTGGCATTTATGTTTGCTCCTGAGTGTTTTCTGTGGCAACTTTATTTCCCAAGCGAAGGATTCCATTCTGGCCACCTTGTAGCGCTTTGAGGGCCAAGCTCTCTAAACCATCTTCTCGGTGTGAAATACAACGCATCAACATTGGCAGATTTAAGCCTGCCAAAACAATGACTTTTGGATGCAGACCAGATGACGAGCCACTGGTCTCTAATTTAGTAGCCACATTAGCAGGGGTGGCGCCCATCACATCGGTTAGCACTAGAACTCCGTTGCCATTATCAACTTCATTCGCCGCTTGTAGCACCCGCTCAAAACTGACCTTTGTATCCTCATAAGGCGGAATATCAATTGCTCTGACTCGCTCAGGCGATTTACCAAAAATGTGCTCTGCAAACCCGTACATGGCACTTGCTACCGGAGTGTGCGCAACAATAATAATTCCAGCCATTTTTATTTCAATGCTTTCTCTAAGGCCTCTAGCCAAAACTGAGCTACATCAATGCTACTTTGCTCAGTTATCTCAACAAAACAAGTCGGGCTTGTGACATTGATTTCAGTCAAATACCCGCCAATTAAATCTAATCCTACTAAAAATAAACCGCGTTGATTCAGCAATGGGGCCAACTTTTGTGCAAGCCCTAATTCTTGAGAAGTGAGCTGCATTGCTACGCCCTTCCCTCCAGCGGCTAAGTTACCCCGAATCTCGCTGCCCTGTGGAATACGAGCCAAGGCAAAAGGCACTACCTCGCCACCAATCAAAAGCACCCGCTTGTCACCCTGCGAAATCTCTGGCAAGAAACGCTGAATCATCAAGGTTCTCGAGCCATTCTCCCCCAGAGTTTCAACAATGCTTGCCAAGTTGAGGCCATCAGGCCGGACACGAAATACACCCATTCCACCCATACCATCTAATGGCTTAATGACAATATCGCGATGCGCTTCATGAAACTTCACTACGGCAGAAAGTTCACGAGTCACTAAAGTTGGGGGGGTAAGCTCAGGAAATTCAGTGATCGATAACTTTTCTGAATGATCACGAATGGCGTTTGGGTCGTTGAATACCTTTGCACCTTGACGTACAGCCGCCGACAAGAGCCAAGTGGTATTCAGGTATTCAATATCAAAAGGAGGATCGGTACGCATCAGTACTGCAGAAAAATCTTTTAGGGCACGTGCCTCGGTTTTGCCCAACTCAAACCAAGAATGTCCACTGGGCTTGATTGCTAGCGCTTGGCAATCAGCAATGACTGCCTCGCCGCTCCAAAGAATATTGCGACTTTCTGCAAACCATAATTGATGCCCTGCGGTCTGGGCAGCGCGCATCATCGCCAAGGTGGAGTCTTTCGAGACCTTAAAGCTCTCCAGCGGATCGGCAATAAATAAAAAATCCATTCATCTACCTCTATATCGCCATTAGCAATGCAGGCACATTAAACGACTTCAGCATCAGGATCGGTCCGCTCCAACTCCAGAGAGGCGGCCAATAAAGCCAGACGAGCAACAACGCCATACAGATAAAAACGGTTTGGTGCTGCGCTACCGGGCTTGGCCTGCATATCAGGCATTGAGTTTTGCTCAAAAGCCAGTGGTACGAAATGCATTCCAGGGGCATTGAGATTTTCATCTGGTCCACGATCAGTATGAACGCGATAGAAGCCACCAATCACATAGCGATCAATCATATAGACCACAGGCTCAGCAACGGCCTCGTTGACTTTCTCAAAGGTGTAGACACCCTCCTGAATCAATACATCGCTGACCTCAAGGCCCTCCTTGACGACACTCATCTTGTTGCGATCTTTGCGATTGAGGTCTTTTAGCTGCGCCGGATCATGTACCACCATAACTCCCATACCATAGGTACCGGCATCGGCTTTCACAACGACATAGGGCTTCTCTTTAATACCGTACTCACGATATTTTTTGGCGGTCTTTTTCAGAATCTGCTCAACGGCTGTTTGTAGCTCGTCTTCACCCCTGCGCTCATGGAAGTTCACATTCTTGCAGCTCGTGAAAAAAGGACTAATCATCCAGGGATCAATATCGACTACTTTAGAAAACTTCTTCGCAACCTCTTCGTAGGCTGCAAAGTGATTTGATTTACGACGAGTCTGCCAGCCTGCGTGCAAGCCGGGCAGTAAATACTGCTCATAAATATTTTCTAGAACAGGAGGAATTCCCGCTGACAAATCATTGTTTAGCAAAATGGAACAAGGATCAAAATCTTTCAAGCCGAGGCGTTGCTTCTTCAAACCCAAGCGCTCTAAAGGCTCCATCAATAAACGATTGCCGTCGGGCAACTCAATCCAAGTTGGTTTCTTAATCTCATCTGACAAAGTACCTAAACGGACATTCAAGCCTGCTTGACGCAAGATAGAAGATAAGCGGGCAATATTTTGTAGGTAGAAGGTATTACGAGTATGACGCTCCGGAATCAACAATAAATTCTTGGCCTCAGGGCAAATCTTCTCAATTGCAGCCATAGCTGCCTGAACAGCCAGGGGTAGCATCTGTGGCGATAAATTATTAAATCCGCCAGGGAATAGATTGGTATCTACTGGTGCGAGCTTGAAACCCGAATTTCGGAGATCAACTGAACAGTAAAAAGGAGGGGTGTGTTCTTGCCACTCCAGCCTAAACCAGCGCTCAATTGTTGGAGTTGCTTCTAGAACCTTGGACTCGAGCTCGAGCAAGGGACCGCTAAGGGCTGTGATGAGATGTGGAACCATTTCACCATTGTAAGATTATTAAAAGAAAGACGCGGAATCCAAGGATTCCGCGCTTAAAAATCAGGCAACTCAAAGGCCGCCTGATTGAGGGGTAATGAACTAATTAAGACTCGTAAGCTGATTCTTCGTGGGAAGCAATATCCAGGCCTTCGCGCTCTTCTTCTTCCTTAACACGCAGACCAATAACCATATCGATCAACTTGAAGGCAATGAAAGAAACTACGCCAGACCAGATCAAGGTGGTAATCACGCCTTGAGCTTGGATCCACAATTGGCTGGCAATAGAGTAATCAGGGGCAACTGCATTAGCAACATAATCCCAGATACCTGTGCCACCCAATGCTGGGTCAGCAAACACACCGGTTAACAAGGCGCCCAAGATACCGCCAACGCCGTGCACACCGAATACATCTAAGCTATCGTCAGAGCCCAAGATTTTCTTGAGACCTGTTACACCCCACAAGCAAACTACACCTGCAGCAACACCGATAGCGAGAGCGCCCATTGGGCCTACAAAGCCAGCAGCTGGAGTAATAGCAACCAAACCTGCTACGCAACCAGATGCGCCACCTAACATGGATGGCTTGCCTTTGAGAATCCACTCAGCACATGACCAGCCGATAACAGCTGCAGCAGTTGCCAAATAGGTGTTAACGAAAGCCAATGCCGCACTACCGTTAGCCTCAAGAGCTGATCCAGCATTAAAGCCAAACCAACCGAACCACAAGAGTGCAGCACCAGACATAACGTAAACCAAGTTATGTGGCTTCATTGGCTCTTTGCCGTAACCCAAACGCTTACCGATAACGAAGGAACCAACCAAACCAGCGATAGCAGCGTTGATATGAACAACGGTACCACCAGCAAAGTCGAGAATACCCTTCTGCCACAACCAACCAGCACGAGCTGTAATAGCGTCGAGTGATGCGGCATCTTTGATGTCATCAGGACCAGGCCAGAACCAAACCATGTGGGCGATTGGCAAGTAGCTGAATGTAAACCAGAGGATCATGAAAATCAAAATTGCGGAGAACTTAGCGCGCTCAGCGAATGAACCAATGATCAAGCAGCAAGTAATTGTCGCGAACACTGCTTGGAAAGCCATGAACACATACTCAGGAATGCCAACACCCTTAGAGAAGGTTGCAGCGATAGAGTCTGGAGTCAGGCCAGCCAAAAAGAGTCGATCTGTTCCACCGATGAATGCTCCGCCTTCCGTGAACGCCAAACTGTATCCATACAAGGACCAGAGTACCGTTATCACTGAGAAGATCATGAAGCACTGCATACAAATAGACAGTACGTTTTTGCTACGTGTCAAACCGCCGTAGAACAAAGCCAAACCAGGAAGAGTCATCAACAGCACGAGTGCTGTAGACATCAACATCCAAGCGGTATCGCCTTTGTTTACTGTGTCGGCAGGAGCCGCAGCAGCTGGAGCAGCAGCAGGTGCAGATACAGCTGGCTTCGCTGTATCGGCAAATACTGGTGCGCTAACCATGACACCGGTTGCGCCGATAGCCATAGCCATCGCGCTTCCAGCGATAAGTCGTTTCATCCAAGTTAACATTTTCAACCTCTCTTTAAAGTGCAGACGCGCCGGTTTCACCGGTACGAATACGAATAACATGCTCAACAGGGGATACAAAAATTTTCCCGTCGCCAATCTTGCCAGTTTTAGCGGACTTCTCAATCGCCTCAATGGCTTTTTCTAGGATGCCATCTTCAACAGCAGCTTCGATCTTTACTTTAGGTAAAAAGTCGACAACATACTCAGCGCCACGATACAACTCAGTGTGACCCTTTTGGCGACCGAAGCCTTTAACTTCGGTAACGGTAATGCCCGAAACTCCGACTTCTGAGAGAGCTTCGCGCACTTCGTCAAGCTTGAATGGCTTGATGATTGCGGTGATTAATTTCATGCGTTTCTCCGTTCAGGTAAAGAATTAGAAAGTTTTTGTTAAGGAAACCAGGCCGCCGGCTCTACCAAGGTTGTTTCCTGATGGGCTAGAGTATGAATAGCCGCCTTTGAAGGTTGCAGCATTAGTCCCTACATATGCCAAAGCACCAGATAAACCACTACCAAAGTCCTTTGTTACACCCAGCTTCCAATCGGTATAAGAGAGCAATGTACTGTTACTTGTTCCAGCTGGAACAGTTGCGCCAGTGTAATAAGTGTATGTGGCTGGGGCGTTTCCTGCTACATATTGGTAACCAATATGTCCATTTAACGCCAAGCCCCATAAGCCAGTGTCATAGTTGACAGTAAAGTCAGGGTAGTAGGATCCAGTAGAGTTAGCGTTACCAAACAATGTGGATACAGCATAGGAAAGCTTAACAAAACCAGTTACTGGACCGAAGGTATAGTTCTGTGCCGCATAAATCTCAGTAGTGTTTGGATTAGCAAAAACACCCGCAGTGTTTGGAATACCCGAGGTTGGATAGTAATACTGTAATACACCAAAGTCCGAAGCAAAGCCTTCAGCAATTAACTCTTTCTTGAAACCAGCATAGAAATCCATCTCCAGAGGGGCGGAAACTGATTTACCTGTTTGATTCTTACCATAAACTGAGCCATTGTTACCGTATTCATCACTAATCCAGCTGATCGAACTATTCCAGTTACCAACATAAAAACCGCTATCGTGAGCGTAATCAAATCCACCCTGAATGGCTGGTTTAAAGTTTGATTGGCTGATACCTCGATAGCGATAATCATTAACCACTGTAACGTTCGCTACGATTGGGCTCACTTCAGGCGCATCAGCTGCTGGTGCGTCTTCCGCGAATGCTGACGCACACGCCAAGCCAGTCAGCATGCCCACTGCTACTGCAGAGATTGCTTTCTTTTGTAAAGATTTCATAAAATTACTCCTACGGGTTGTAAGAAAAAAAGGGTTGATGCATATTGCATGGTGCAATCATGAGGGTTTGTCACTAGACTGAAATCTTAAAATTCACCAAATCAATGCATATGCACCAAAATGGTACATAAAATCAGTTGCAAAGTGACTTTTTAGCCAATTTTGGGGTGTTTTTAGGGTTTTTCACCCTAAATTCCCATCCAAATTAAAATGGAGATTGTGCTTTTTAAGCAACATTAACCAATTTGGACCCTTTAGATCATGCAAAAACCTGGTGAAATCCTCGATCAAATTCAACGCATCGCAGGTGATATGCAAAACAAAGTGAGTGAGGCGATTAAAAATTCACCGGCGCAAGAGATTGAAAAGAATGTGCGCGCCATGATGAATCAAGGTTTTCAAAAAATGGATCTGGTCACTCGCGAAGAGTTTGAATTGCAATCCAAAGTACTTGCAAAGACTCGTGAGAAATTGGAGGCACTTGAAGCTAAAGTGGCCGCTCTGGAAAAGTCTTAATCCAATTTGAACTCTTCAAAAAAGGGTGAGAACGCTTCATTGCTTAAAACTGTTGTTGGATCTTCATTGCTGGCGCCAGTTCTTAATACTGTTAGCTGGTAAATCCATACCCCGTCATTTTCAACAGTGCCAGTAATCCACATCACGCGCATCAGTTGGCGTGTTGTATTATTTTTTTCACTTGCTGGGATCTCCAGGAAATAGCTCTTCGCAGCCATGCGCTGCTGATTAGCATTTCTGTAGTAGCTCTCTTGAGTGACCGCATTTTGAAGATTCACTCCGGCTCTATTCAATACGTTATTTTGTAGTTGTTCCAAAATCTTTGGCAAGAACTCTGCTTGCTTACCAACTAAATGAATACTGCTAACAGAATAGATATCGTCACCAACTTTAGCAGCTTGGAGCACTTGATGAATCACTTGATCTTGAAACGGAAGATTTCTTTCTAACTTATCAGGTTTGGCTGGAAATAAAGTTGAATAACTTTCTTCAGGGGCTTGAACAGTGCGCCAATTCAAGCTTGGACTGCAAGCCAGCATTCCAAATATTAATGCAATGCTCAATAGCGCTTGAGCAATCTTTGCTCTAAACAATCCCTGCCTCATGCGCTTGTTGATCAGCGTGATAGCTAGAGCGCACCATGGCCCCAACTGCCGCATGGGAGAAGCCCATCTTATATGCCTCTTCTTCAAAATGTTTAAAGACATCAGGGTGCACATAGCGCTTGACGGGCAAGTGGTGACCTGAAGGCGCCAAGTACTGACCGATCGTAAGCATGTCAATATTGTGCTCACGCATATCGCGCATCACCGCCAAGATTTCTTCATCGGTTTCACCAAGACCCACCATCAGACCACTCTTCGTGGGAATATGGGGGAAGCGCGCCTTGAAATCTTTTAACAACTTTAGTGAGTGTAAATAGTCTGCGCCAGGACGTGCTTCCTTGTATAGACGAGGAACTGTTTCTAGATTGTGATTCATTACGTCAGGCAGGCCCATAGACGCATGCTCTGAAAAAATATCCAGCGCTTTATCTAGGCGCCCTCGGAAATCTGGCACCAAAACTTCAATACGGGTCTTCGGTGAGAGCGCTCTACTTTGAGTAATGCAGTCGACATAATGCATCGCACCACCATCACGTAGATCATCTCGATCTACGCTGGTAATCACGACGTAGTTGAGCTTGAGTGCAGCAATCGTCCTAGCTAAATTGTGAGGCTCGTTCTGGTCAAGTGGATCCGGCCTACCATGACCGACATCACAAAATGGGCAACGGCGCGTGCACTTATCACCCATGATCATGAAAGTTGCAGTACCTTTACCAAAGCATTCACCAATATTTGGGCAACTTGCTTCTTCGCAAACGGTTACCAACTCATTCTCACGCAAAATCTTTTTGATCTCTGAAAAACGAGAATTGCCAGAGGCTGCCTTAACCCGAATCCAATCTGGCTTTTTTAGCATCTCCTCGAGGGGGACAATCTTGATCGGAATACGCGCCGTCTTCTCGCTCGACTTTTGCTTGCGAGAGGCGTCATAGTTCAGATCTTTACGCTCTTCAATCTGGGGGGCGTTTTTATTAGTAGTCATTGATGAAGTCATTACTTCTGTAGGTGTCGCTTTAAGTTCTCCACTAACTTTTGGGAAACGTTCTCTATATTGTCCTTGATCCCTAAGGTTTGCATATCCACTGTCCGCAAACCCTCATACCCACAAGGGTGGATACGGCTAAAAGCCGCCAAATCAGTCGATACATTTAAGGCTAGGCCATGATAAGAATAGCTTTTGGAGACTTTCAGACCCAAGGCGGCAATCTTTGCACCTACCCACTCCTGAGGCACTTTTTCTTGCGCTGCTATATAGATGCCGGGGGCACCTGCCTGGCGCTCTGCTCGCAGTCCATATTCAGCCAGGGTATCAATCAGGGCTTGCTCAATCCTCGAGACTAGCTCTTTCACAAATATTCCAAGGCGCTTGAGGTCCAGGAGCAAGTAGATCACGATTTGCCCGGGACCATGATAGGTAATCTCACCGCCACGATCAACCTCAACCAGAGGTATATCTGCGCTTGGCGAATGCAAGTTTTGTGGATCACCCGCGAGGCCGAGAGTAAAGACGGGGTGATGCTCTAGCACCCAAATCTCATCAGCAGAATCAGCCGTTCGTTTCTGAGTAAATTCACGCATCGCTTCATAGGTTGCGGAGTAGTCCACCAAGCCCAATTGCTTTACAAGAATTTGCATTGATTAAATTGCGTGCCGGTAATTCGCTCTTACAAGACCATGCTCACGAGCGGATGGGTCGATAGCGTTCTATATAACTCATCGAGCTGCTCACGACTGGTCGCATTAATAGGCAAAGTAATACCTAGGTAATTGCCATCCTTAGAAGGTCGTTGCTCAACCTTACTCTCATCAAAAATGGGGTCAAATTGTTTAGCGATGTGAATAATCGCTGGCAAATATTCAGGGACTGATTTACCCATCACC
>Ga0364922_10825_pt1 | contig 10513 bp, 11 predicted proteins | sample ExccelJu500001D4_2_FD_206955 | JGI IMG/M metagenome (GOLD analysis project Ga0364922, IMG submission 206955) | Enriched cells from Trout Bog Lake Hypolimnion, Wisconsin, USA - BchlTB.June20.5000.01.D4 | ecosystem: Environmental > Aquatic > Freshwater > Lake > Hypolimnion/Profundal zone | place...
AGGGTTTCCCACCGGCGAGAGCCCCAAAGGATCGATCTCTGGCCGAAAAGTGTGAGGCCGCGCGGAAGATCTTTGCAGCGCTGGGGTCTTTCGCGTTGCTCAGGATGACACCTCAATCCAGATATGCATGCTAGATATGCTTCTCACATCTGCTGACTGCGGCAGATGTGGGCACCGTCGGTCTGTCCTAGATTCTTGACCTGGGGCAGCTGCCCGGGTATTCAGGAATCTCTGATCTGGGGCGAGCGGGCGCCAAACGGACTGCGTTCCACCGGCATCTCAATTTTTGTGGAACTAACCAGCCGCTTGTCGGTAATACTGGTAGGACTTCAGGTTGTCCGCATTGCCGTGAGTTCGATGCCGTTGACTGACACTCTTTCGGAGCCGCAACTTCTCCGTCTTGCCGTCTCCGGCGACGAGGAAGCCTTCGCTGCGCTCTACGAGAGATTCAAGTCCAACGTGTACCGCTTCGCGTTGCACATGAGTGGCTCGGTGTCTCTGGCCGAGGACATCACCCAAGACGCCTTCATCACGCTGGTCGAGGAGGGTGGCAAGTTCGACGAGTCCAAGGGGCAAGTGCTCTCATTCCTTCTCGGCATTGCGCGCAACTTTGTCCGCCGCGCCTATCGTTCTCAGGTTCGCAACACTTCGCTGACCGATGAAAACGATGAAGGTGAGGAGGTTGAGCTTGCGTTGGAGAGTGGAGATGACACGATGGCCGATGTGATGCGCGGCGAAAGTATTGATCTGGTTCGCGAGGCCGTGCACTCGCTGCCGGTGCACTACCGCGAAGTGGTCGTTCTCTGCGATCTTTGCGAAATGTCTTACGCGGAAGCAAGCGCTCAACTCGATTGCAACCTGGGAACAATTCGATCACGGCTCAATCGAGCTCATGGGTTACTTGCGAAAAAGCTCGAAACACGTTTCCAGCCTTCGGGCAAAAAGGCTGGCGGAATTATTCAAGGGTGTTTGCTATGAGATGTAACGAGTTTGACACTTTCATCGACGAGATGCTCTCCGGCGTTCTTTATCCGGAAGCGAGCCAGCATATGCGGAAGTGCGAACGTTGCACGTCGCACTTCCGCGCTCGCGCCACGGTTCAGAACGGACTTCGCCAACTGGCTGCGGCTAATTTGCCGGGGCCATCGAGCGCAACGGACCGGGCAGTGATGGAGGCATACCGGCTTTTCCAGCGGCGCCAAGCAGCAGCCGGGAACTCCGGCTCTGCGGCGGGAGCTGTGGCGGCGCCTGCCGCACGCGTGTTCACCTTCCCGAGCCGCAGTCTGGCTTCAATGCGGAGTTCGCGCGCCTGGTGGAGCGGCGCCGCCGCAGCAGCGATAGTGGTTGCCGTGCTGGGCTCTGCGGTTCATCTGTGGAATGGCGTGCCTACAGTGAATGCGCCGGTTGCGATAAACGCTCCCGCGGCACCGGCAATGCAGCAGCGTCTGGCCGATGCTTCGCTCCAGTCCACGGTAGCAGTCGGCTCTGCGGCGCGGCGGCCAACGCGAGCGCTTCCGGTTACGACCCAGGCGAACGCGGGGCAAAAAGCCCACAGATCGAATCTGTCTGTGTTGGAGATCGCCACGGCGGGCTTCCGTCCGCAGCCTACCGAGGTTGCACTCAACACACGGGGCAAATATGGCAGCCAAGGTCGCTCAGGCGTAGCTTACGAGGCTTCGAATCATGACTCCGCGCCAGTGACAAAGCTTCCAGCAAATTTTGTGCCAGTAGTTCTGGCAACTTCAGGAGCTTCTGGCGGGGTAGCTCAGCCAGCTAGTTCGACGTGGCCTGGATACTCGAATCTGATGTACTGCGATCCAGTGGTCTGCTCGGGGCCGATGCAAGTTGTGCATATCAAAGTTCCGGTGGGAGAGGGGAAGCCCAGCTCTGGACAGAGCTTGGGAAATGGATTTGTGGGCGCTGACGTAGTTGTGGGCCCGGACGGCGTGGCTCGGGCCATTCGAGTGGCAAATTAGGCTTTTTGCCGACTTTGAGGAATTTGGAGTGCCCTGGACGCGGCGACGTGAATGGGTGCGCTACCTGGAAGTCCGGTTGCGATTGATGCAGAGGAGTTGCGCGGTATGAGCTTTCGTTGGATCAGCGCGGCAAGGCTTTTGCTGGTGACAGTTTTGCCGGTGTTGGCTATGCAGGCTATGGCACAGACGGAGCAGGCCTCGGGTGCCCCGGTCTCTGACGACAGCGTGCCATCCATAACGGTGCAGATCGCTCCTCCCCCAATTTCTATTTCGGCAGCGATGCTCGGAATCTTCAGTCCACTTGGTGCGCAGGCGGCTTCCGGCAAACCGATGGTTGCTGAATTCGTTACCGAACACCGCCAGAGCTTCGCTGACGGCAACCGTATCTCGCTCTCGACTGCTTCGTTCATCTATCGCGACGCCCAGGGGCGTGTACGCCGTGAGTCCCAGCTTTCCGTGCCGGGATTACCGCCGGGTGTTTCGGCATCTTCCACGTTCATTACCATAGTGGACCACCAACTCGGTTACGGCTACGTACTTGATCCGCAGGAGATGATCGCCCATCGTTACGAGCTGAACGCCGCCGGGCCTTCCTACGTGGCCCGCCTCAGCGCCCAGAGCAGCGCGCTGCTGGGGAGCGATCCGAAACAATCTGAGGGAATTGGAACCGGCCCCCGGACTGCGCCTGCGACAAGTACGAACTCAAGCTGGCACCTGCATATGTTCCCCTCGCATCGAGGGCATGCTGCAGCAGATGGCCAAGCTGCTTCCGGCGCCGCCGATGAGACAGGCACCGCCGGCACCCCGGCGATGCGCTTCAGCCAGCCGTTTCCCGCTGCACCGAACCCCGTGCGCACGGAGAATCTTGGCGAGGAGAAGATCCTAGGTTTCGAAGTGCAGGGGACGCGGGTCATTACCAGCCTGCCCGCAGGGCAGATCGGGAATGACCGTCCCATCGAGATCGTGAGCGAGCAGTGGTTTTCTCCGGAACTCGAAGTGGTGATGCGGAGCATGCACCGCGATCCGTGGGCAGGGGAATTCACAACTACGGTCACCCGCGTGAACCGTGGCGATCAACCGGCCTCGCTCTTCAGGGTTCCCTCGACGTACAAGGTCATCGACGCCGCACGAGAGGAGGAGCACCACATCCTGGACGTACATGGCAACCATGCCCCCGGCGCCTCGTGGTAGGAACGGCGAAGGATAACCGCCATGTGACAGGGGAGGGAGTTGTAAAGTATCCCACCTTGAAGCACAGAGGCAGTTTGGGGGATCGACACCCCAAATTTTTAGATTATGGCTGGATCAGAAGCGCGCTGGTTAGACCCCTACCAGTTCGCACTCTTCTCTCCAACTTGCCTCGACCATCTCTTCTTTTGCGAGCTCCTCTAAAACTTCGCTGGTCCACCTACGTTCTGCTGTTGCGATAGCTTCTGCCAAATCATTGCGTACACTTTGCTGAGCAATCGGGCTCATATGAATTCCTTTCAGCTAACGGCCTTTAATAACATCGGTTCATATTATGTATTCGTACGGGAATGGATTATATCCCCATAATGGGCGGTGTTCCAGTGGGAATATCCCTATGTTTGCTTTGGGATGGGCATTCTTGCGCGGCGTAGTTTGCGATTATCACGCTTCATACGAGTAGCTTAGGAAGAAATCAGCAAGGCATTTCGGAGGGGGATAATTTACTTGGCAGCCGGCTGTTTTCTCAGCCGTTGCCCGGTCAGAAAGACGTATTGAAAGGCTGAAGCCAGGGTGAACGCGAAAACACCGTAGAGGAGCACCTGGCGCGCCGTCCACACCAACCCGATGGGATAGATCTTGGCCAACAATGCGACGAGTACGGCAGCGATCTGGCAAACAGTGTTGATCTTGCCAAAGATCCCTGGGCGGAAATCCCTGAGCCCCACGGTGTATAGCAGCGCCGAAATGATCAGGATTCCGAGATCACGTGAAAATACGATGACGGTATAACTCCAGGGAATAATATGGCTCGCCGACATCGAGAGAAAGAGGGAACTGAGCAGCAGTTTATCGGCAATCGGGTCCAGATATTCGCCCAGCTTCGTCTTCTGGTGGAGCAGGCGCGCCACCAGCCCATCCAGCCCGTCGCTGAGGCCGGCGAGCACGACCAGCACGAGCGCGGTTGCATAGCGCCGCTGCATGATGCAGATGTTGATGAACGGAATGAAGAAGAGGCGCAGCAGCGTCAACTGGTTGGGGGCGTTCCAGAAATCGTTCTTCACTTACGTTTCTCTCCGCCGTTGGGTTCGTCAAAAACGTCTTCCACGGGGCGTCCTGCCTGGAGGGCGAAACTTTCTGCCAGCGAAGGAAGTTCGCCTGCGGGCGCATCCAGTTCGATTTGTTCGACGCGGTTCATAGGGAAAAAGAGGGTTGAGGCGGTGGCGTGTTCGCCGGCACGGATCTGCCGCGTCAAGTCTTCCAGCGATTCCAAGGGAAGGCCACGCAGCTCTACGCCAGCCACGTTTAGCCGCCGCAGCAGTCCAAAGAACTTTTGCCGCGGAGAGTGCAGCGTCAACAGCACGATGGAACCTTCGTCGAAGCCGGGTCGTTGCATACCCAATGATTCTCCCGCTTGTGCTCTCCAGTTACAAGATCATGCTGCGATATCTTTGGCCCCAAGGGAAGGGATTGGCCGGGCTGACACGGCAAAAAGATGGCTCTGGAGTTTTGTTTGTCCTAAATTACCGGGTTTCATGTAAACTTCTCGGCATTGTAACAACAGAAAGTTGAAACGACTCGCAGGCAAAACTGAGGGAAAGGGAATTTTGTGTTTAAAAACAAATGGTGGGTAGTGGCTGCATCGACGCTGGCCTTAATTGTGGGATCGGGGCCGATCAACCTTTTTGCCGCAGGCGTGTTTATTAAACCGATTGCGAAAGAGTTTGGGTTTGGGCGAGGGCAGATTTCAACCGCTATTGGGCTTGCAAACCTGGTGATGGCGATCTGCATGCCATTTCTGGGGCGCTTGTATGACCGCAAGGGCATACGCGCCGTGCTGCTTCCGGCGATTGTGCTGTATGCGTTGGCGACGGCTGCGTTCGCTACGCTTCAGCCTTCTTATGCGATGTTGCTGATCCTGTACGCCGTGCAAGGTTTCTTTGGCACGGTCCAAGGGCCGACGGCCTATTCCAAAATCATCGCTGCTCGTTTTGACACACAACGCGGCCTGGCATTGGGGATCGCTCTGGCGGGCACTGGATTGGGCACCATCCTGATTCCTCAGTTCGCGACATTTCTGCTGCGCAATTTTGGGTGGCGCTCCGGGTACATTGGGTTGGCGGTAGCCCTTATGGTCCTAGCCTTCATCCCGGTTTTGGTGGTTTTGCGTGATGCTGGGCCCAGAGACCACGCGCAGGCTGCTGCCGCCGCTGCTCTGCTGCCTGGGGATACATTTTCAGAGGGGGTGAGAAACTGGCGCTATTGGTCGCTGCTGATCACGTTCTTCTTTGCCACTATCGCCGTGAATGGCTCCATCGTACACATTATTCCTCTGCTGACGGACCGAGGGATGTCGATTACGGCGGCGGTGGCTGCGCTGTCGGCTTCAGGACTGGCACTGCTGGGCGGCCGGCTGATTGCCGGCTACCTGATGGATAAACTCTTTGCCCCCTACATTGGCATGTTCTTCCTGCTGATGCCGATGGCGGGACTGGCCATTTTCATCAGCGGAGTGGGCGGAGTGGGGCCAGTGCTGGGCACGATTGGTCTGGGGCTGGGCGTAGGCGCCGAGATTGACTTGATGTCATACATCATCACGGTGTACTTCGGGGTGAAGTCGTTTGGGACGCTGCATGGGCTGATGTTTGCGTTTGCCCTGCTTGCCAATGCCATTGGGGCCAGCATTTTAGGCTGGACGTTCCAGTTGAAGCATACCTATACGCCAGCATTCATCGGCTATGAAGTTCTACTGCTGATCGGGATTTTCCTGTTCTCGCGGCTGGGAGCGTACCGCTACCCGCCGCGCAAGAAGGAAGGTTCCAAGGCAGCCGGAGAGCCGGCATTGGCCAGCTAAGATAGCTATCCTCAGTCATGACGTGCAAATAGCGGAGCTCTCACAGGGTGAGAGCTCCGCTAAATATATACAGAGTTCTCAGTATTGAAACGACAGGTTGAAGGACGTTCCGACCGGGCTAGGCGAGGCTGCGACCGGAGGGCCGATAAACCTGATAAAGTGGACGACATCCCATGACTCCCGCGAATTCTCCTCGAAGGCTGCACGTCGTTATCGCCTTCGCGTTGGTTTACGTGCTGTGGGGTTCCACTTACCTTGCGATCCGCATTTCGGTTGAGCACCTGACGCCTCTGATGATGGGAGCGCTTCGCTACACCACGGCGGGGCTGCTGATGCTTGGCTTCCGGGCGCTGTGCGGACATCGCATTGCGGTATCGCGACGCGATCTAATGCGCCTCGGAGCCATCGGAATTCTTCTGCTCATTACCTCCAACGTTGTGCTGGGTTGGGCGGAGACCTATATTCCCACCGGCCTTGCGGCGCTCTTCACGGCGGCGATACCACTATGGTTTCTGATCCTGGAGCGCATCAGCCACAGCAGCGAACGGCTTTCGCGGCGCGGTATCTGCGGAATTGCACTCGGGGTGTTTGGGGTTGCGATACTACTCTGGCCGGAGATTTCCAGCCATGCAAGCCCTGGCGGCCGACAGCTCTTCGGCACCGTTCTCGCCATCTTCTCGAGCGTCAGTTGGGCCACGGGTTCGATCCTCGCCAAGCGCTGGCATATGTCCGTCGATTCCTTTACCGCGAGCGGGTGGCAGATGCTCATCGCGGGGGTAATCAACAGCTTGCTTGCGCTGCTCCTTGGCGACCTGTATCGAACGACCTGGGTTGCCAGTTCGCTGTTTGCCACCGTTTATCTCATCATCGCCGGATCACTGGTCGGCTACACTGCCTACGTCTGGCTGCTTCAAAACGTCCCAATTTCCAAGGTCTCCACTTACGCCTACGTCATTCCAATTGTTGCCCTCATTCTGGGCTGCCTGTTGCACGGCGAAAAGTTGGATCGCTACATTGTGGCGGGGGCGGTTGTCATCACTTTGTCGGTCATTCTCGTCATCGGAGCGAAAGTCAATCATCCGACCGGCACTGCCCAGGCAACAGCAGAAGAAGCGTTCGAGCTGGAACCGCTGGAACCGAGCGGGGACTGAGGCGGCAACTTAGGGCGAAGATTCAAGGGTGGAGATGAGCGCCAAATAGCAGAAGCGGCCCGCAAGCCGCCTCTGCCGATACCCCTTCTACTTCCGCTTCCAGCGCACGCCGTCTTTGGTGTTCTCCAGCACGATGCCCTGGGCGAGTAATTCATCGCGAAGGGCGTCACTGGTTTTGAAGTCTTTGGCTTTGCGTGCTTCGGAGTGCTTGAGCACCAGCGCCTCTACCTGGAGATCACTGAGAGCCGCACTCTTTGCAATTTCCAAGGTTGCAGGACTGATCTTCTCTTCTAATCCCTCACGTCGGGCCCACTCCACAATGGCCTTGACGTGGGCAGAATCTTCATCGTGCAGGACGGCAAAAATTTCGTCAAAGCGGGCCAGCGCGTCGAGGACGGCGGCTATGTCGCCATGCTTGACCTTGCCGTGGTCGGCGGCGGCGTTCACGTCTCGCACGAGGTCGAAGACGGCGGCCAGCGCTTGCGCGGTGTTGAGATCATCGTCGAGGCTGGCTCGCATATCGGCTATGGCCTTGGCAGCAAGCGTGGCGATCTCCGGGTTTGTACCCTCGTCCCAGTGAGAGGTCTCGAGTCGAAGCTTGAAGTTCCTGAGGCGCTCGACTGAGTTGGCGGCCTGGGTGAGGCCGTCGAAGGTAAAGTTCAACTGCTTGCGGTAGGGAACCGAGATGAGGAGCAGGCGGATGGAGGAAGGTTTGTGGCCCATCAGCACGAGATCGCGGAGGGTATAGAAGTTGCCCAGCGACTTTGACATCTTCTGGCCCTCGACGAGAAGGAAGCGCACATGCATCCAGTGGCGGGCGAAGGTTTTTCCGGTTAGCGCTTCGCTCTGCGCAATCTCATTCTCATGGTGCGGGAACATCAGATCTTCGCCGCCGGCATGGAGGTCGAAGGTCTCGCCGAGGAACTCCATGGACATGGTGGAGCACTCGATATGCCAGCCAGGACGGCCCGGACCAATCACGGTCTGCCAGCTCGCTTCACCCTCTTTGGGCGCCTTCCAGAGGGCGAAGTCGCGGGCGTCATCTTTCTCGTACTCGTCGGCATCCATGCGGCCGCCAGCGTCGGCGAGGAGATCGGAAAAGTCTTTCTTGCTCAGTTTGCCATACTCAGGAAACTTCGCGATGTGGAAGTACCACGAGCCATCCTCTCCCTGATAAGCAAATCCTTTATCGGCGAGCTTACGGATAAAGTCCGCCATCTCAGGGATGTGTTCGGTGGCGCGCGCGATTTTTTCCGGAGGCTCGACGGCGAGGGTTGCCAAGTCCTCCAGAAACGCGGTTTCGAACTTCTTTGTGTACTCTCCGATGGGGACGCCGCGCTGGTTGGCGTTGCGAATAATCTTGTCGTCCACGTCGGTAATGTTCATGACGTGGAGGAGTTGGAATCCGCTCTGATGGAGGAAGCGACGCAGCACATCCACGGCGATAAAAGTGCGGAAATTGCCGATGTGGCCGTAGTCGTAAACGGTGGGGCCGCAGGCGTAAAAGCGAAAGGTTTTGCCGTCCGCAGGTGAGAGTTCTTCAATCCTGCCGCTAAGAGTGTTGTACAGATTGAGCGCCATTATCTTTCATCTTCCTTACGGGCTTCATGCGGAGATCAGAACAGTTTAAATGCAAGAACAATTTTAGAGCAGTTCGCCGAAGACGTTTGCCGGCAAGAGCAAACGAAAAATCGAGCACTGGTCAAAAATCCTAAATCGACACGAAAGAAGTGGGCAGCGCTGGGATCCTTCACTTCGTTCAGGATGACACGTTCAAAAATTCAAAAATTCAGGCGCGCCCGGAGAACTCGCGGGTCTCAGTGGAAACCTTGATTTTTTCACCTTCCTTGATGAAGAGGGGGACGCGGACTTCAATGCCGGTTTCGAGTTTGGCGGTCTTGGTGACACTGCCGCTCGAGGTGTCTCCGCGGGCGCCGGGTTCGGTATAGGCGACAGCCAGTTCAACCTGGTTCGGCAGTTGCAGTCCGATGGGATTACCGTTGTATTTATGGAGTTCGATGATGGCTCCTTCGACGAGGAAGTCGAGAGCGTCACCGATCATGTCGCCGGAGAGAGTGAGGGTCTCAAAGCTCTCCTGGTCGAGAAAGTGGGAGCCATCTCCATCACTGTACAGGTAGGATGCCTGCACCTTCTGCAGGTCCGGGTCCTTGAACTTGTCACTGGCCTTGAAGGTCTTGTCGAAGACGGCGCGAGTGAGCAGGTTACGCATCTTGAGGCGGACAAGGGTCTGGCCGCCGCGGGCGGTGGGGGTGTTCACCTCGACGTCCAGGCAGAGATACGGCGTGTTTTCGTGCTCGAAGAACATCTTGCGCCTAACGTCGATGGCGTCTATCAGTGCGGCCATGGTTACCTCAAAGGAGCGGGCTCGGAAGGGAAGTTCCTTCCCGCTTCTAGGATAACAGGCAGGCACGGCTCGGCTGAATCGGCCGGGTCGGCGCAAAATAAATTCCGACGATGGACGGTGCGCGAATTGGCGTCTTATCGCCAACAATCAATAATCTGGCGGGTTCTTTGCATCCCGTTAGATGAGCCGACTTACCCTCTACTCAAATTTAACCAGTCGCACAAGTTGGCTGAGCGAAAAAGGCTTCATGAGAATTTCGAAGCCATCTCGCTCGTGGAAATGTCCTTGATTTTTCCAATCTGGATTACCGGACATCAGAACAACCTTGCAGCTGGGGTTTTGCTCCCGGACAGCCAGAGCTAACATAATCCCGTCGATCTCAGGCATAACGATGTCACTGACAAGAATATCGGGAAGGCAATCCTTCAATCTCAGCAGGGCGGGGCGGGCGTCATAGAACGTTTCAACTGCGAATTCCGCCCCGCGGAGAGCAGTGGTAATCCCGTCGGCAATTAGTTTTTCGTCATCAACGACAAACACCTTTATCTTCAGCGATGGAGATTGCATTCCTGCCTCCTTCTAAAGACGTGGCGCAGGTGGGAGATTTGAATATCACGGCGATTGCAGGGGCGGAATCCAGGCAGTCGTCCGCGACCCCACTCTTATGCCTCTATTTCTGCTTCTGCGTGACCTATTTTATGGTTGACCTCAACTACACAAAGAACGATCGGTTTCACTAAGAGGGATAACAACCTCATTAGCTTATGTCGGACTAGATATTCTCGATCAATAGAATTTGGAATCGGTTTCAATTCGGGAAGCCGTAACTACAGGGTGGAACCCAGCTTATAGGGGCAAGCCAAGCCCTTCGCCGTCAGGAAAAATCGAATCGAATACATCCAGCACCGGACCAACTTCCACCTGCAGGCCGGTCTCCTCCGCAACCTCGCGGGCAATGCCATCGCGCAGCTTTTCTCCC
>Ga0364922_10728_pt1 | contig 10505 bp, 11 predicted proteins | sample ExccelJu500001D4_2_FD_206955 | JGI IMG/M metagenome (GOLD analysis project Ga0364922, IMG submission 206955) | Enriched cells from Trout Bog Lake Hypolimnion, Wisconsin, USA - BchlTB.June20.5000.01.D4 | ecosystem: Environmental > Aquatic > Freshwater > Lake > Hypolimnion/Profundal zone | place...
ACCGCCGTGAAATGGTCAGGAAGTATTGTCAGCGGTTTCACTTGGGGACGATGTTTCGCTTGGCGATAAGCCGATGTGCGCTGTTTTCATTTCGCCCAGAGTTCCTTCGCTATATCGACAATTCCATGAGATTTGGAACAAAGGTCGAGTTCACGCGCAACGCCGGACAGGAATGGACACGCATTGGAGCATAGGACGGCCAATTCGGGCCAACACTGAAGGCAGTCTTTGCTTTCTTCTACAATGCCATTCACAGACAGAGAATTGAATGAGACTGACGGGGATGTTTGAGATGCGATAGATCTGGCGAGTGATGCCCACTTTCTAGAGATCCCTGACTGTCCGCTTCTCCAGGCTACGCACCAGGGCAAACATGATGCCCGCCGCAGTCAGAGCCGCGACCAGCAGGCCGCGTAGTCCAACGTCATAGTTTCCCGAGGCATCTTTCATCAGGCCCATCCAGTAGGGACCAGCAAATCCGCTGAAGATTGCGATGGTATTCATGGCGGCAATCCCGGTGGCAGCCGCGCGCCCTGCGAGAAACTCCATGGGCAACGAGAGCGCCGGGCCCCACAGCGCATTGAAGGCAATGAAGCTCATGGCTAGCGCTGTGACAACCAGCGAGGGCTGCCTGGAATAACTCGCAACCAGGTAGCCCAGCGCCATTACAAGACAGGGAAATATGCAGTGCATCGCTCGATCGCCGCTGCGATCGGAGTGAGCTCCATTCAGCAACATGGCCAGTGCGCTGACCCATCCGAATGTGGCGATCATCCATCCCACAGCGCCCACGCTCCATCCGGTTGCATTCTGTAGAATTGCTGGAGCCGAGAAGCCGAAGCCGTAGTTACAAATGCCAGCGAAAAAAAAGAACAAGCCGATCGACCAAACCTTGGGTGACAGCAGCGCGGCAACTATGCCTGCTTCGTGTCCCAGGTGGGCCCGCGCGTCGTCCAGGCTAAGCTGACGCTTTATCCAGCCCTTCTCTTCTGGCGTAAGCCACCTGGCTTTCGCTGGACGATCAGGCAAGAGCTTCAGGATCACCGCGGCGAAGAGCACCGCCGGCAGTCCTTCGACCAAAAATAGCCATTGCCAACCTCTCAGCCCCAATCGTCCGTCCAGCCCCATCAGCCAACCGGCCAGTGTGCCCATAACGACCGAGCTAAGGGGCAGTGCAATATAGAAGCGGCTTACCGCTCGCGCGCGCATTCGCGATGGAAACCACAAGGTAAGGTAATAAATCACGCCGGGATAAAAGCCGGCTTCGGAGATTCCAAGCAGCAGGCGCAGCGCATAAAACTCAGTTGGCGTTCGCACCAACAGCATGGCGGTGGCCACCAGGCCCCAGGCAAAGATAATCGACGCCATCACTCGCTTGGCGCCGTAACGCAACAGCAGAAGATTCGAGGGAACTTCCGCGATGGCGTTGCCGATGAAGAAGAGCCCTGCTCCAAAACCGTAGACGGTGGCGCTGAAATGAAGATCCTGATTCATGCGCAGTGCGGCGAAGCTGACGCTGATGCGATCCATGTAGGCCAGGCCATAGCCGACGCCAATGATCGGAATCAGTCGTAACGATGCCTTACGCATTGCAGACTGGCCGATTGCCGCCTGTTGCGACAGTGTGGTCAGGTCCAGGTCGTTTGGCAACGGAGTCTCAGGCACATGACTGCTGATCGACATCAGTTCACACCTCCGCCCGAGAGTTCACTTTGGAGCGTTGATAGCACAGAACTAAGGCCACCTCATCCATTCGGTCAGGCGAATAAAGCAAAGTGTGCGCTCATTCCGAATCGAGCGCCGTTTCTTCTTTCATACGTGTTCAGAATGTCAATTACCGCCCAAAGAGCTTCTGGAGGAATTCAAGTTGTGGCCTCCGGGCAACAGGAATGGGCCCTGGCCGATCTCCAAGCTCCATGGTGATCGCACGGTCTCGAGTGAAGGCAGGCCATTTGGGCAGACCTTTGGCGTTAGGATCTCCATTGGCAGCGAAGTTTGCCCAGTAGGAAGTCATTCTGTCAGCGATGGCGCGGTCCTCTGCATCGAATGGGCGGTAAGACCTGGCTAGGCTGTTGAAGACGTAGGGCACCTCGGATGTGTGGAAGGCTCCATACTTTGGGCTGTCTGGGCCGGGCAAGGGGTGATCCCAGTAGTAGGTGAAGGTCTTTGAATGGCTGGTCTTCTGCCTGTCCTGTGCCCAAAAGTACATCGAGGTGCGTTCATAGTCACGTGCGGCGGCGTTATGCGCTCCCGCGGCTTGCCCATCTGTCGCAGCTGGATACAGCACAAGAAAATCATTTGCCCCGTCACCGTAAAGCTCGTGCGCCTGCTTGCGATATTGCGCCAGCGTGATTGCCGGATGTGGTTCCGCTCCCCCCTCGTCGGCATTGCACCCGGTGAGAAAGGGCACGTCGTTCTGCTTTCCAGCGGCAATCGCAGCGGCAAAGTCCTGCGGCAGCACCCAACCATCCACTACCGGCACCATGCGCTGCGGATTCAGGATGTTGAGTTGCTCCCAGGTCATGGCTCGCAGTTGTTTGAGTGAATGAGCGCCTCGTGCCTCAGCAAAGCTGGTTCCCTCGCGCTCAGCATCAGCCAGTGTCTTGAGGGCCATCGGGCTGTGAGGTACTTCCGCGCTCGTCCACGCTGCCGAACCACTCTCCGCAATCGCGCGCTGGAACAGGCCCTTGGCAAGGGGCGAAATTGTGATGAAGTGCACAGACCCGGCTCCGGCGGATTGGCCGGCCACGGTGACGCGATTGGGATCGCCGCCGAATGCGCCGATGTTGTGCGCAACCCACTGCAAGGCGGCAATCTGGTCCAGCAGGCCGTAGTTGCCGGAAGATCCGTGTGCGGACTCACGGCTCAATTCCGGGTAAGAGAGATAGCCGAAGAAGCCCAGGCGGTAGTTGATGGTTACCACCACGAGTCCCTTGCTTGCCAGCTTTTCTCCGTCGTATGCAGGTACAGACCCGGATCCCTCGGTATAGCCGCCGCCGTGGAGCCAGACCAGAACGGGCCGTCTTTCCGCTGCCGACTTTGCAGGCGTCCAGACATTCAGAAAGAGGCAATCCTCGCTGATTTCGCCGTGAGCCATGAACTCGTAGGTCCATGGTTTGCGCTCCTCCGCAAGGTTCTGCATACAGTTTGCGCCAAAGTGATCGGCCTTGCGCACGCCCTCCCACTTTGCTGCGGCCAGCGGCGGCTTCCAGCGCAGTTCGCCAACCGGGGGAGCCGCGTATGGGACGCCTTTGAATACTGTGATCGCCGGGTCAATGCCGGGATCTCCGGAAACCAGGCCGCTTTCTACGAGAACCGGCCGCGGAAGCGCTGCAGTGCTGGAAGACGCGCCCAACCTTCCCAGCCACGCCAACGCCGTAAAGCAAACCACACAAGAAAAACACTGCATCGTCTTCGACATAGGATATGTGCTCCCAATTCTTGCCAGATCTGGTCCGTGGTCAGTGATATTGAAGAAATCCGCCCGGGTGGCGCCAGAGGGAATCCGCAGCGTTTTCGCAAGGAGGCGTCGTCACCTCACGTCCCTACGCACTCTCCAGCAGAATTGCACTATCCATGCCGGCGTCGGCAGGCAAAGTGGCCAGGCCCCGCTTGACCTGGCACTTCTGCATTTTTCAGGGCAGGTTCACCAGGATGTGCGCGCCCGAAACTCCAGTCGGATGCGCGGAGCCACTGCCCTCCAGTTACGTTGAGCTTGTCTTCGCCAAGAGGCGTTAGCCCAGCGGCACTCTGAACCCGCAAAGCCTGCATATGTGAGTTCAGAGTCTCATGTGCCAGAGCTTAATTGAGCTTGGGCAGCTGGAGCATCTGCTCGGTCTGTTCGACGGTGGCCGGGGTGCGTCCTATGGCTTTGGCCACGCCCACCAGGCGGCGAACCAGCATGGGGTTGTCTGCCGGCACACCCTTGGTGTACTGGAGCGTGTCCTCGAGGCCGGTGCGAGCATTCCCGCCCATCGCCAGGGCGATGGTGGTCAGCGGCAAGTTGGCCCGGCCAATGCCGATCATCTGCCAGACCGCGTTCTCGGGCATGCGCCTCACCAGCGTGACGAGGTTCTCCGGGGTCGCTGAGGCTCCACCATCCACACCCAGAACCACAGAGAACTGCAGCGGCTCATGCAGCAGGCCTTCCTTGAGCAGGCGCAGAGCGAAATCCAGATGACCGGTGTCGTAGATCTCGAGTTCGCCCTTGACGCCCAGTTCCATCATGCGCGCAGCAACCTTGCGCACTTCGAGGGGCGGGTTGCGGAACTCAAACTTTCCAAAGGTCATCGTGCAGAGGTTGAGGCTGGCCATGCGAGGCTTGAGTTCGACCAAGCGTGCGCGCTCCTCGTAGGGGAAGAAGCCACCCGTGGAGAGCTGCGTCAGGATCGGGCAGGACTCGTGAACGGCGTCCAGGATCTCCTTGGTGCGGCCGTAATCGGAGGTAGGCAGGCCGTCGGCGCCGCGAGAGTGGATGTGAATGACCGAAGCGCCTTCCGCATACACAGCCTTGGCTTGTTGGGCAAACTGCTCAGGGGTGTAGGGAAGATTCGGATTGTCGCTCGGGACTGCAATAGGGCCGTCAACAGCACAGGTAATGACTACTTGATCCATCTGCTTGTCTCCTTGTTCATGGGATACGCTCTCACCAGAGCCATCCCTCGGTTTTGAAAACCGCAAAAATTGTATCTGCGGAATTTTCTTGGTTCAGTATGAAAGTCCTTCACCTGCAAAGGGCCTCAGACGCAATGCGGAGAATATGCAATATCAGGCTCGTTCCACGATGATGGCCGTGCCCATGCCGCCGCCGATGCAAAGGGTGGCGAGTCCGTGTTTTGAGTTCCTCTTCTGCATTTCATGGAGCAGGGTAACGAGGATGCGCGCGCCGGAAGCGCCGATGGGATGGCCCAAGGCAATGGCTCCGCCGTTTACGTTTACCTTCTCGGCCGGAAGCTCCAGCTCACGGGCTACAGCCAGGCACTGCGCGGCGAAGGCTTCGTTGGCTTCGATCAGGTCAAGGTCGGCGACGGTGAGTCCGGCCTTCTTGAGCGCCTTGCGTGTGGCAGGAATTGGGCCGAGGCCCATGAGAGAAGGCTCTACGCCCGCGGCAGCGTAGCTACGGATTACAGCCAGGGGTTTGATGCCCAACTCTTCTGCCTTGGCCTTGCTCATGACCACAACAACAGCAGCGCCGTCGTTGATGCCTGAGGCGTTTCCTGCTGTGACGGTTCCGTCGGACTTGAATGCGGGCTTCAGCTTGGCGAGGGCTTCGATGGTTGCCCCGAACCGCGGGTGTTCGTCCTGCTCGAAGACAATGGCCGGCCCTTTTCTCTGCGGAATGGAGAAGGGCACGATTTCGTCGTTGAAGCGTCCAGCCTTGATTGCTTTTTCAGCCTTGTTCTGGCTTGCGCATGCGAACTGGTCCTGCTCTTCGCGCGTCATGCCGTATTTCAGTGCGACGTTCTCCGCAGTGATGCCCATATGTTCTCCGGTAAATGCGTCGGAGAGACCGTCGGTGATCATGCTGTCAAGCATCTGCACCGGGCCCATGCGATAGCCTTTGCGGGAACCGGGAGACAAGTGGGCTGACGCTGACATGTTCTCAACGCCGCCGGCGACGATAATGTCGGCGTCTCCGCACAGGATGGCCTGCGCGGCCAGGATCACGGTCTTCATGCCTGATCCGCAGACCTTGTTGATGGTGTATGCAGGCGTGGTGTTGGGCAAGCCCGCGGCGATTGATACTTGGCGGGCGATGTTCTGGCCAACTCCCGCGGTGAGGATGCTGCCGAGGATCACTTCGTCGACCGATTCAGCGGTGATGCCGGCGCGGCGAATGGCTTCAGTCACAACGGATGCCCCCAGATTTGCTGGGGGTATCTCGCTGAGCGCACCCATGAATGTGCCGACGGCGGTACGGCAGGCCGAGACAATCACAACTTCGCTTTTTTCACTCATGCTACTTCCTCCGGTTTGGGATGGGTGGTTGCTGCCGTGCCCTAGATGACGAGTCTTCGGCCGTGTGTTGTCTCCTCCGGACTAAGTCCGGTTTGCAAGCGTTTGCCCGGCAGGTCTTTGGTTTCGCGGCACGGAGGCCAGAGACTTCGCCCCTTGCTCAGTTTTGTGGTACAAAGATCTGGCACGTCGAGCCTAAGACCCATTAAACGATACAACTGTACCGAATATAATGAATGCTGGCAAGTGTTCGCCGTCACCGATGAAAGCAATACATCTTGCCGAAAAATGGTCAAATAGTGATTCCATCTCACCTTCAATTGGTTGTTGACAACGTACCCACCGGTGGACAATACTGCTCACGATACAGTACGCATGTATCGTACAGAGAGGCTAGAAATCGATCTGGAGAGCGCCTCCAGCACGTCGTGAGGCCGGTTCCAGACAATCGCAGAGGGAGGAAGCATGAAGAGTGTTGATTTCAAGGATGTTAAGCCGTATCAGGCACCAAAGCATTTTGGTTGTTCGACCCTGAAACTGCAAGGCAAGGAAGAGACTGGTTGTCAGACCTTCTGGATGGGGTTGAGCCACTTTCTACCCGGTGGCGGCGCCGAACTTGATGCGAGCCCGGTGGAAAAGGTGTACTTCGTGATCGAAGGTGAGGTGACCGTGATTACCGGGGCCAAGGAAAAGATCGTGCTCAAGAAGTGGGATTCGATCCACATCGGCCCTGGCGAAGAGCGGGAAATCATCAACACAACGAACTACCCGGCGACCATGCTCGTCGCGATCGAGTATCCGAACACATCGGCGGCGAAGAAAGGCTAAACCATGGATCAGACAGTCAATTTGGATTACGTCAAGAAGATGTTCGACCTCAGCGGCAAGGTGGCTATCATCACTGGCGGCGCCGGCGCCATGGGCGAAGCCATTGCGCAAGGCCTGGCGGCTTATGGCGCAGACATCGTTGTCACTGGTCGCACGCTTAAAACCCTCGAAAAGGCCGTCAAAGTCGTAGAAGCCCTGGGCCGCAAGGCGCTGGCAGTCCCATGCGACGTCGCCAAGGAAGAAGAAGTCGAGGCCATGGTGGCGCAGACCATAAAAGCGTTCGGCCGCGTCGACATTCTTGTCACAGTCGCTGGACTCGCCAAGCGCCATCCGGCAGAGGAGTTTCCGGTCGGCGATTTTGACCAGGTCATGAACGTAAATGTACGCGGCACATTCCTGCCCTGCAAGCACGTGGGAAAAGTCTTCAAACAGCAGGGCTACGGAAAGATCATCACCATTTCCTCGGTCCGCGCATTTGCGGGCCACCCGGGCGGTTACGCAGCTTATGGCACCAGCAAAGGAGCGGTCAACCTGCTCACCAAACAACTGGCCACCGAATGGGCCAAATACCACATCAACGTCAACTCCATCGCGCCCTGCATCTGCTGGACTCCGCTAACGCAGGAAGTTCTGGAGAACAAGCAACTCTACGACATCTTCATGTCGCGCATTCCGCTTGGCCGCGCGGCCGTCACGCAGGACTTCATCGGCGCTGCGGTCTATCTGGCTTCGCCTGCCTCAGACTTCGTGACTGGCCAAATCCTGTACGTCGACGGCGGCACCACCGCGGGCTGAGCATGTTCCGGCCGGCATCAATCGCCTGAGCAGCCCACTGCGGATGGGTTAGTGCGCTTCTCCAGGCGTTCCGATACTCGTACTCGTTTCAGAATTACGATAAAGGAAGATCCATGGAAAAGATTGCAGTCGTCGGCGCGGGCATGATGGGGCAGGGAATCGCCGAGTTTTTCGCATCAAAGGGCTATCCCGTCAACCTCTATGCCCGACGCCAGGAAGTTCTTGATCAGGTCCACGACAAGGCACGCGCCAACTTCAAGGTCTTCGGAGTCGATGAAAATGCGGTGGAGAACATCGCCCTGTTCAACAACCTCAAAAGCGCAGTCCAAGATGCGGATCTCGTCATAGAGAACGCCGCTGAGAACATCGAGGTCAAGCAGAATCTCTTTGCAGAGATGGCGGCTTCCACTGGCTCGGAATGCATCCTGGCCAGCAACACTTCGGTGATTCCCATTACTAAAGTTGCCGAGAAGGTGGCCGACGGGCGTCGCATCCTGGGAACCCACTGGTGGAATCCTCCGTTCTTGATCCCGCTTGTCGAAGTGGTCCAGACTGAGCGAACAGACCTTAAGTATGTTGAGCGTTGCATCGCCATCATGACCGCAGCCGGAAAGGTTGCGGTTCACGTCAAGCGCGACGTGGCCGGCTTTGTGGCCAACCGGATGCAGCATGCTCTTTGGAGAGAAGCCATCTCCATCGTCGAGCATGGAATTTGCGACGCCGAGACCGTGGACCTATGCGTTAAGAACAGCTTCGGTCTTCGTCTTCCCGTGCTGGCCCCACTTGAAAACGCTGATCTGGTTGGCCTCGATCTCACACTGGCCATTCACAACAACATTCTTTCGGAGATCGAAGCTTCGCCCAATCCGAGCCCGTTACTGACCAGCCTGGTCAAGCACGGTGATCTCGGAATGAAGTCAGGACTGGGCTTCTACCACTGGAATGCTGAGACCTCGCAAGCCGTGCGCACACGCCTGAGTACCTATCTCAAAAAGGTGGTTCTCGGCAAATAGTGCGCACCGAATCGCCATCGAAGGCACCACCGAATCATCTGGAGGAAGTTATGGGAAAGAAAGTCTTTGTCGATCTGAGCCACCCCTTCTTTGGAGATATGCCTCTGTGGCCCTACTTCTCCAAGCCTGAGATCGCCCCCATGCACAGCATGGCCAAGGGCGGCGTACTCACCCAGACAATCAAATGCACCATGCACACAGGTACCCATGCCGATGCCCCACGCCACGTCATGGAGCGCATGTTCGACGGCAGCCGTGCTCTCTACACGCATGAGCTTCCCGTCGACGCCTATTGCGGCGATGCGGTCTGTCTCGATGTCCGCGTCGATCGTTGGAAACTGATCATGCCCGAGGATCTGGAAGAGGCCGTGGCCCGCGCCGGCATGAAGCTCTCTGAGATCGAGGGAATGGTGCTCTGCCTCAACACCGGCATGCACCGCAAGTTCGACGACAGCAAGGAGTACTACCATTACTCGCTAGGCTGCGGTATTGAAGCCGGCAAGTGGTTCCACAAGCACAAGGTAAAAGTGGTGGCCCTGGATCAGCAGGCCCTCGATCACCCTCTGCACACCTCCATGGGCAATAACGGCACCTGCATGAAGCTCCCGGGTTACACCGGTAAGTCGATCTGCGACGAGTACATCGAGCAATTCGGCGAGGAAGCTTACGCTGAGTTCGACAGGGAACTCTACATCAAGGTTCACGGCAAGGCCAAGTACGATGAGAAGTTCGGCGAACTGGAGGCTATCGGCTGCCCAGGCACCTGGGAGCCTTGCCACAAGTACATGCTGGGCAACGGCATTGTCGGTGTCGAGAATCTCGGCGGCGACCTGGACAAGGTGAAGGGCAAGCGCTTCCGCTTCTTCGCTCTCCCCATCCGCTGGCATCTAGGCGACGGATCAATGGTCCGCTGTGTTGCCGAGATAGACGAAGACGAACTCGTCCCCGCCGAAGAGCGGATCTATAAGTACGGAGCCATGTAGTTTTCTACTCTCCCCGCCCCCCTTTTCTTCGAGGTAAGGGGCGGGGAGATTGCCCTCCACATCAGGGGAGCCATTCATTTGTCCAAGTCACCACTCAGAGTTCAAGTAATAGCACGGGCCGCGGAAGTGCTGCGCGCGCTGGAAGGTTGCCCCCAGGGCCTGAGTCTAGGCCAAGTCTCCCGGCAACTGAACCTCCCCAAGTCCACGGTACAGCGCATCGTGGCCGCGCTCGAAACAGAGAGGTTCGTGATCGCATCCACGTCGCATGCTGGGGTTCGCCTCGGGCCTGCGCTCGTGCGGATTGCACGCTCTGCGCGCTTTGGCCTGGCAGAGATCACTCACGCGAGTCTGGAACAATTGGCGCAAAGAACCGGAGAGACTGTTGACCTTGCCGTGCTCGATGGGTCCAAGGCGATCTTTGTTGATCACATCGAGGGCAGTCACCGGCTGCGGGCCGTTTCCGCCATTGGCATCTCATTCCCCCTGCATTGCAGCGCTAATGGGAAGGCCCTGCTTGCCGCGCTCGATGAGAATGCACTGCTGCAGGTGAGGAAAACGATCGAACTCACGCGGTTCACGCCGAGTTCCATCTGCACATGGAACCAATTGGAAAAAGAGCTCAAGCAAATTCGCGCGACAGGCATCGCCTTCGATAACGAAGAGCACACCCAAGGCATCGCGGCCGTGGGAACTTCCATTGTTGGCCCTGAAGGTGAACTGGCAGCTATCTCTGTCCCCACGCCATCCGTACGCTTTGCCGATAAGCGGCAGGAGTTGGAAGCAGCGCTTATGGATTGCCGAAAGGAATTGGTGGAAAGATTCGGCAACCTGTAACGCTACTTTACCGCCGGCACAAACAGTCTCGGCAACAGGTCAGCGAGCGCCATGCGCCAGAAGCGCCACTCGTGAGCATAGCCTGGAACCTCAACAA